>Ga0194110_10000008_pt1 | contig 308027 bp, 312 predicted proteins | sample TA2Kig1200mmetaG_FD_146192 | JGI IMG/M metagenome (GOLD analysis project Ga0194110, IMG submission 146192) | Freshwater microbial communities from Lake Tanganyika, Tanzania - TA2015032 Kigoma Deep Cast 1200m | ecosystem: Environmental > Aquatic > Freshwater > Lake | place: Tanzania: Lake...
GGCAGCCCTTCACGAGCTTCTCCTCGGGAACCTCCGGCTCCTCCGGCTTGTGCGGCTCCTCGGGCTTGGGGCCTTCGGGTCCGCCCTCGCCGGGCTTCTCGGGCTTCGAGGGAACCTCCGGCTTGTGCGGCTGCGTCGGGTTCGGCTTCTCGGGCTTCTCCACGACGGTAACCGTCTCGGGCTTGGTGGGCTTGGGGCCAACCGGACCGCCAATGGCGGGCTGCTCAGCCTTGGGTTCCTTGACCTCGTACAGGCGGGGGAACGTTGCCGGTGCCGTGGTGGCCACCGGAGCTCCGTCGCCTGCGTTCAGGCACTTGATCCGCAGCACGTTGCCTGCGGAGTCGATGGCGATGACAACACCAGCGGGGTCGACGAAGTCGGTTCCCCAAGTGATGTTACCCCACTCATCGATCGAGGCCATGCCACGACCCTGGTTCCAGACGACATTGCTGTTCGCCTGGTAGAAGCGAACGTTCTCGCCGGTCCATCCCGGGATGGCCTGCAGTACGGCTGGGCTTGCGGCGATGGCCGCTGCCAGCTCCTGCGGGCTCTTGGGGTTGGCGTGCGAGAACACGTTGAGTCCGGACTCGACCGAGTCCGCCCAGATCCAGTTGATGTCGTCCGTCCAGACGTCGGCGGGAAGGCCGGCGCTGGCGGGAGACTGCTGGACTGAACTTGCCGGTGGAGCGTTGCTGTTGTGCGTGGCCGGCTCGGAGTTGGTCTCCGTGTCGGCCTGCTCACCCTCCGTGGTCTCGGACTCGGTGTCGGTCTGAGCGTTGTCGCTCTGCTCGGTCTCCTCGGGGGAGTTGGGCGTGGGCGAGGCGCTCGGGCTGGACTCAGACGTGGTCTGGCCGGCCGTTCCCGACGGTTCGTTGTTGCCGGAAGGGGTGAGCTGCCTGCAGCCAGCGATCACCAGCACTGCTACGACGAGCAGCGCCAATGTGATGAGCAGCGGCTTGAGCCACCCCTTCTTGTCCTGTTCGGAAGGGTGTGAGCCTTCCGTTGTGGTCGACGTCTTCACGTCGCCACCTCCTTTCGGGTTGGTGGTTGCGGCAGCGGGCGCTGCAGCAGTTGCCGGCACAGGGCGTGTCGGCGGATTGGGATCGGGCGAACGTCCGGCAGACGCGTGAGCCTGGGTAGGCTCGTCGTGCTTGCCGTTGATCTTGTCGAGCAATCGTCTGACTCGACTTGGTTTCGATGTAGACACCGAAACCACCTCCTTATGGTGTGTTGTGTGTACGAGAAAACGTTAAAATCACGCTGTGTTGCATCAACGCATACTTGTAGCATGCGGATATGACACAGCAGTAAAACGAAGATTTTTCATCTTACTGCTGAGTCATATTAATGCAAATGCAGCGCAACTGTCATCTCAAATAATCCGATTTGTTAAGGCGCGAATGAATATAGGTTCATTGCAATCATAAATTTAACATAAAATAGACATAAAGTCAATAAGGTAGTGTTTAATGTAACGAGCAAAGATATAAGATGATTATGCGATTTGACACCTTAAAAATGTAGCGTTACAATAAAAACGTATTCCATGCAACGTGCTGGAATTATAAGAGAAGGGTTAAAACTATGCATTCTGTGCAAGTGTTAGCTTCAAGAGTGCTGCTTCGCACCGCCGAGATGATGCGCCTGCCCGAAGCGCGTCGCTGTCAAGAATCTTTGAGTATTCAGCAGCTGCGTAATCAGGTAGATGTGTTGCGTCGGCATGCGCTAACGATTCTTCCGTCGCGTCGCATTCAGATGATGACGCGCGCTCACCAGATGGAATTGCTTTCGATCATGAGTCGCGAGCGGAGCGTATTTATGGAGGGATGGTTGTTCTGTGATGTGGTGCTGCTGCCGAAGCCGGCGATCGTCTACGGGGTAGATTGTTCGCATTCTGCCTCGCAGCGACTGGGTTTCGAGCATCGACTGTTGCAATCTCAACCGGTGTTGTTGGGGCAGCGGCCTGACGTCATGGTGTGCCACGGCACCCAAACCGAACGAGATGCGCTGCTGAGTGTGCCACTCCCCGTGCGCTAGCCGAATCGAGTGCGTCTCTTTTTGGTGGTACGCTACCGTTAGGTATTGAGCGTTTTACGTTCCCAGCGGTAGCGTACCACCAGCGTCTACTCTCTTCAACGCAGTAAGGTCTTGATTATACGGTGTAAATCTGCTAATATTTTTAAAGTTATGGCCTCATCGTCTAACGGTTAGGACACCAGGTTTTCATCCTGGCAATCGGAGTTCGATTCTCCGTGAGGTCACCATAAGAGAAGATTGCATATTTAGTGCCGAAAAGAGTTCGTTTACCTCTGGTAATGCGGACTCTTTTTGAGTTCCAGCTTTTATTTCTTCATAGGTCGGCACTTTGTCGAACAGGATACTGAAATACTGAGCTTTCAGGGTCGGATTACAGAGGTCAGTAAGTAACTCATGCAGGTGTTCCATAAAATATTTGACGTAATCGACGATCTTATGAATATCAATGACTTCAGCTGATTTATCAGCCTCATTTTTACTAACTTTAAGTTTAACGATTTCTTCGTCAGTCTTCACTAGATCAGCTTCTAGCATCTTAATAGCAGTCAATGAACTTACAACTTTAATCTTGTCCAGAATGGCATATTTTTGCTGCGTTAGGCTGTCTATGCGCTTCTGTAGGGCTTTTGTGTCTTCTTTCACGCTCTCACGTTTCTTTTCCCAAACGGTCATTACTGCGTCTGTCAATGCGTCGAGCTGTTCGGCGCTAATAGATATACTCTTAACGAACTTATTAATCGTAGCCTCAAATTCTTGTTTCGGTACGCGGTAATAGTGGCCATGATTGCTGCAATGATACGCAGGGTAGTATTTACCCATCTTGCCGCGCGAGGCGCTTCCTAGGAGTGGATTACGGCATGTAGGGCAGGTGACAAACCGACGATATGGAAAACTGTCATTGTTAACACCCTTCTTAATCCTCTCGTCTTCTTTTCGCACTTTCTCAAACTCAATGTCACCATCCGCGCTCTCATGGAGAGCGACACGGCCTCGATTGGCTTGATTGTATAGCTCAAACGATACTAATCCATCAAACGCAGCGTCAATCGGCTTGTCGCTCGTCCACTTTTCCTTAACAACACCAGCGTAGATAGGGTTTTCCAAATATCGATTAATCTTGGTTATCTCTAATGGATTACCCCCTTTTGTGCCAATAATCTTTGAACGATCATTTTTATCCCTAATATAGGATTTGCGAGTTCTAAAGCCAAGCTCGTTCATCTTATCGACGATTTGACGATCGTTCATTGTACCGAGTGCTTTTAGCTCATACATCTTACGTATGAGTGGTGCTTCGGTAGGGTGCGATTTGAGAATGGTGCGCTTACCATATCGCGTTTCAACTTTTTCGCTCATAAAACCAAATGGTGGTTGTCTCATCCAGTAGCCGACTTGTGTGTAGCGTATTTCTGCACCAATCATACGACTCATGATGTCGCGCAGTTCATCGTTGGCGCGTTCTGCCTCTAATATCTCAGTTTTCTTACTAGGTGAGTACTCGCTCCATTTATACTTAAAACCAAGGTGGTCAAGGGTATTTACTTTTTCAGAGCTAATAACTCCGTAAACATCTACGAGAGTAACGCCACAGGTTTCAAGTTGTTCTTTAAGATCTTCATAAATACGTGAACCGCCACGGGTAAAGCGGTCGATTGATTTAATGATAAAGTATTTAATCTGATTTCTAGGGTCTTTACAGTAGTCGATAGCTTCCTGCATAGGTTGAGCGACTTTCGAACCTGACTCTAGGAATGCAAAATGTTTGCATATTGTTAGATTGCGCGATTCGCTAAAGCGTTCAATCTGTCGCTTTTGGTCGTCCGGTGAATCACCATCACGACCTTGCTTCTCAGTTGAAACGCGTATTGCTCCAACTGCATAGATTTTAGGCAAGTTCTGGTTCATCACAACCTCTGATCTTTTCAAGCAACTTACGGCCGCCTTCTTGATCGTTTTCTATGCGATCAACTATCAGGCTGGCAATGAACTCAAGCCGTTCCTCGTTCGTCATTATCGTATGAAGCGGATCGATAGTTGGCCTCTTATTCTTGGAGCCTTTTCTTCTACCCATAACATTGCCCTCCATAAATACGTGTACTATGCTTATATTTATAGTTTACTATAAATATATTGATAGTTCAATACTTTTTAGGAACTTTTTATGCTTTTACACTGCAGTAAAAGTGCTATCTTCACCGCTGGATTCTAGCCCGGCAATAGTACACGTATACACGGTAATATCATTAGTGGCAGACTGTAAAAGTTTCTTGCGTAGCCGTTGTTCGGCAATAGGGCTAGTGCACGCTACAATAACTTCAGGATAGTCGCTACCGGTAGACTCCCATTCGCCAGATTCATAGTGCTCAGCGTATCTTTTTATCTTTTTAGTCATTACAAAAGCCGGCGTCGAGTCGTCATAGACGTCTACGAAATAGTGCCGCATCGTTTTTCTCTTAATGGAAAAATAAAGGTCAGGCTGAGGCTGTGGGAAATAGCCATAGTTCAGTAGCTCGGTTCGGGTAAATATCCTGGCCTCCTCACCATAAAGGGAAGAAAGCGCTTGCGCTACACGACAGACGGACAGGCAAAAATCAACAAACTTATCGGACGCTTTGCGGTCGTTGTATATCATTTTGATTACTTGCAGCTCTGTTCCATCAATCGATTTCAGATACTGTAAACCCTTTGGTAGCAAATAATATGCCGCAAACTTACCAAGTAGCTTATACGAGCTATCGTATCGTCTGCCGATATATCCCTGCTTTTCGAGTGTCACCAGCCGTGATCGTGCTACCTGTAGATATCTTTGATCTGTCGCTTTTGCCAACAGCTCGGAAGTCGTAAATCGGTATCTATAGAGTAACTTCAATACCTCTACTTGTCCTTTATTTAGCTTTCGCTCTTTCTTCTCTTCTTCTACTTTATTCATACTGTTCTTCTCTCTTCTCTATATTATATAGAATGAGCAAAAAAATTAAATAACAGATGGCGTACATATAAAAATATATTCTTACGCAAACATAAAGAGTAAACCAGTATAAACTGTCAATTTTTGGCAGTATTAGTAGTCTACGCTAGGCAAATATGATGATTGCAAGTGAGTGACAACGAGCTTGTAATGGTCATGATTTGCCGGTGTTTTCAGGTAGCCTCATTTGGCCAAAGTACAGCCTAGTTAAGGAAGTTCAAACTCTTATTTCTATCGAAATGATAGCGTCGTTACGATAGGTAAGTTATAACCAAAATTAACGTGATTCACATATCAGTAACTTGAGTACGGTTATTATACTGGATATATTCGTATTCTAATGATATTATCGACTTATGACGATACTATATTCAGAACGCAATAGTCCACCCGTCCGAGAAAATGTCGGTACTTGTGTCAACACATTAGCCGATTTGGAACCGGCCGTTTCATTATTCCACGGTCTTTCAGACCCAACTCGTTTAGCTATTATTCGCTTCCTATCAGTACGTGAGTATCGTGTTATCGACCTTACAGAAAAACTCGGCCTGGCTCAGTCAACTATTTCCGCTCATCTATCCTGTCTTAGAGACTGCGGTCTCGTTACCTCTCGAGCTCAAGGTCGTGCTTCATTATTCACACTTAGCCAAGATGCTGGACCAGTTCTACGTAATCTGTTGACCGCCGCCGAGCAACTTCTGATTGTGACAAGTGACACTATAGACCTTTGCCTTACTTATGGAACGGTAAATGAAAGCTCACGCACCTTAACCTCGCCAAAGATACGCAATCATATTTCAGAAAGGCTCGTTTAATGTTCGCTTTTATTCTACAGGCGGTCGGATTGTTTATTGTTACTAATATAGACGACATCATTGTATTAGCTCTGTTCTTCGCACGAGGTGCCGGTCGTCCCGGTACGACAACCAGGATTATTGCTGGCCAATACCTTGGCTTCGGTGCCATTCTCATTACCTCGATTGTCATAGCTATAGGAGCAAATAGCTTTCTACCAGAAAGTATAATTCCATACTTCGGACTGATACCATTAGCCCTTGGCTTGCGTGCCGCCTGGAAGATATGGCGGGGGGAAGCCGAAGACGATGATGATGAGGAACTTATTACTAGTAAACCAATCAGTGTAACTTCCGTGGCTGCGGTTACTTTCGCCAACGGTGGTGACAACGTAGGAGTCTATGTACCTGTGTTTGTAACCGTTGGAACCTCCGGCATTGTCGCCTACTCTGGTATCTTCCTTCTGCTGATTGCAGCATTAGTCTTAGCTGCTCGATTTGTAGCTACTCGAAAGTACATTGCAGTCATTCTTGAGCGATGGGAGCACGTACTATTTCCAATAGTTTTGATTGGACTCGGGATATTTATTCTCGTCGAGGGTGGTGCTTTTGGTATTTGAATAAAGGAAAGTATCAAGAGTTAAATTACCGGTCAAAACCTATTTTTGAAAGATGGAGAACTAGTGTTTGAGCCAATAGAGTACCTTATACCGCTAGTGAATAAGTATCCAACTCTTGAGAAACAGTTCTTGGAGGTTCAAACCTATCCAGAACAGATGAAAAAAGACGCATTAGCGTCTCTGATTCAATTATGGTACGGCAGGCGTGTACGTTCTGTTGCGACAAATAAGACAAACAATCAGTAACCAATGTCGTGCCGCAGGCACGTCTATGACATGATTCGTTCTTGCACCCGAGCTTTACGTGAGGGTGTAAGTATGAATCATCGCCAAGCTATCCATTTTGTGTATCACCGCTTACTCTTATTGCATGGTGCTAGTTTAAGCTAGTACCATGCAATAAGAGTAAATGTATGACGTTCGTCAACCAAACATACGAACGACCAGAAGCCTAAACAACTTCTAAGCTGCAAACTCTGATACTCGTCTGAGAATAAAACTATCATAAACCGGCGATGGCATGAGGGGCTATTCTTAATAACTGCAATATACTTTCTGCAGCAGTTTATATTTTCAGACTCTAATAACTACATGGCAACCGTATCAAAGAGAGGGTCAAACGTATGCAGTGCATATGGTAAAATAGGTAGTACGTATGAAAAAGTTTTTGTTAGCGTTTCTGTCTATAAGCATCCTTGCGACACCGCTAGCTATGTCCTCTATGCATGATACCTCCTTATCGGTAGAGGTAGCATCGGTATGTGTAAACGACTGCAATACAGATCCGACTTTGACTCAGAATCGTGAACAAAATTTATTGGATCTTGAAATCATTCCATTACTGCCGGCTACGACGTTACTGGCGTTTTACATTAGCCTGGCCGTAGTCTCACTACTCTACGTTAGTCGGCATTGTTTTTTACATGGCGACTACCAGTCTCTCTTTTGCACATATCTTGAATGATGCCTGCTTCTACGATTATTCAATAACGTAAGAACAGAAAGAGGCTTTTATGGCTCAAACTGAAAGAAAATCGCTTTATCTATGGATAGGGCTTGCAATCATCATTATGACCTTCTTTGGCATTGTAATAATAAAAAATCAAACACTGAACCGCAATATCTAACACCCATAAGCACATTTCAAGATGCTCATGGCATGGCAGTTGATGTAGAAGACCCGTCAAAACTATACATAGCTACACATCATGGGTTACTTATGACGAAAGATGATAAGAATCTATACCGTGTAGGGAGCGGACGTGATGACTATATGGGCTTTTCAACCCACCCGACAGACCCAAGTACTTTCTTTACGAGTGGACATCCTACAACTGGTGGTAACATAGGCTTCCAAAAGTCAACAGACGGGGGTCGTACCTGGCAACACGTTTCCGACGGCATTAATGGACCGGTAGATTTCCATTCAATGGCGGTAAGTCAGGTAAACCCGGAGGTAGTATACGGTACTTACCAAGGTGAAATCCAAAAGAGTCTAAATGGAGGCAAGGACTGGCAGGTGATTGACGATAGCCCGGCTAATATTATTAGCTTAACTACAGATACTCAAGAAGCAGACACTGTTTATGCCTCAACGACAGCAGGGATGTACGTTAGCCGCGACCAAGGAACGACTTGGTCGACACTTAAGGGAATTGACGGAGCAGTAATGGCAGTGGCTATTCATCCATCCGACAACCAGGAACTGCTAGCTTATGTGCAAAATCAGGGACTACAGAAAAGCATAGACGGAGGTGCATCGTGGACATCTGCTGGACTTGAGCTAGCCGACACTACTCCCATAATGTACATAGCCTTTGCGAAAACGCAGCCATCGATACGTTACGTATTACTGCAAGATCTATCTATTTACAAAACAACCGACTCAGGGCAAACCTGGCAGAAGATGCGACAAGGAGCATGATATGGAACGTACTACACCTCACAACGAAATGATGATGGACGTCATGAATGATCACATGTCTGATATTATGAGCGGCATGATGGTTGTGTCAGTACTGTGGATTATACTGACCCTAATTTTGATCATACTCGGCAGCATGATGATCGTCATATTGTATCGGCAGCACTTTAAAAACAGCAATCGTAAATTAGTAGGGAATACGAAATAGATGAATAAATTAAAAAACTTTATTAAGAAGCCATTGGGGACAGTCGTCGCAGTGCTTGTGCTTGCGCTACTAAGCTTGGTGGCGTTCTTAGGGTATGTGTTCGCGGTGTCGCCAATGGCTATATTGAACCCTAAAGTTGAACATGCACACGCACGGCTACAACTCGTAGCGAACGGCACGGCAGTCAATTTTAGTGATGACAAATATCAAGAAACGTATGCAAAAGGTAGCTGTAGTGCCGAACTCCCAAGTTCACCTATACACTTCCATGATAATAAAAATCAGTTTGTCCACCTTCACTGGAAAGGTATGACTGGCGGTCTACTCCTAAAAAACTACGGCTGGAACTATATAGGAGGGCAGGACGAACTGCTAGGCTACCGATTAGATGAGTTACCTGCCGTACAGCCAGTACCGATTTACGGAAACGTACTTCCAGACTTGAAAGAAGATACCAAGCTATGGGTATACACAGGTACGACAAATGACTACGAAGAACGTTCGCAGGAGGATTTTACACAACAGGATTTAGAGACGTTCTTTGGCAAAAAGAGTACGATAAACCCCGAGTCGGTGTCACTGCTAGACGCTATATTCCCACGCGCTTACGCGCATGATGGCAGTCATGAATCGACGCCATCTGATGACAATAAGTCTGAGGAAGAATTAAAGCGTATAAATAATCTACTTGGAAACGTAGTCGTGTTTGCACAAAACGACAAGCCTTCCGACCAGGAAATCACTCGTCAATTTAACAATTTAGAACCTCTGACCGACAGTGTCTGTGGAGGGTAGGAAGAATAAGAAGCGTACTTTACGTAGTACCCCCTCGGGGTATATAATAAATGTATGAGTAAAACTACGAAACAGCGAGCTACGCATAGGGTAAAGATTATAGAAGGTCAATTCAAAGGCTTGAACAAGATGATTGAAGAAGATGCTTACTGCATGGAAATCTTAACCCAAAGCTTAGCCCTGCAGAAGTCACTAGCATCTTTAAGCAAGCTTGTTGTCGAGCATCATATCCATACTCACATTCAGAACGCACTAAAGTCAGATGACACGGTACAGCAGGAGAAAGCACTACTGGAGCTGTCGCAACTATATGAACTAAGCAACGTAAGGGGTAAAATATGATCCATAACTCTCATCGTCACCATCACCAAGAAACTGCAGACAATTCGAACGATACTCCAGAGGTTGACGCAAAATACGCCTGTCCAATGCACCCGGAGGTCACATCAGATAAACCGGGCAAGTGCCCAAAATGCCACATGGCACTTGAGAAAACGAAGAAAGTTCATGACGGCCACGACAAACACGCCGGCCACTCTCCGAACATGTTCAAGCAAAAGTTTTGGTTAAGTCTTCTGTTTACTATTCCAACGCTGCTTTTTTCGCATACAATACAGGAATGGCTTGGGTTTGAACTCCGATTTTCCGGTAGCGAATATATACCTGCCATACTCGGTACGATTATCTTCCTGTATGGTGGTCTTATATTCATAAAAAGTGCGCGCGGAGAATTGGCCGCAAGGCAGCCGGGTATGATGACGCTTATATCAATGGCGATTACTGTGGCGTTTGTTTACAGCGCGCTCGTGACATTTAATTTCGTCAGTGGTATGGATTTCTGGTGGGAGCTTGCGACCTTAGTTACAATCATGCTACTTGGCCATTGGCTCGAGATGGCGTCGGTTGAAAATGCACAAGGCGCACTCAATGAGCTAGCAAAACTTTTGCCAGATGTAGCCGAACTAATCGAAAATGGGGAAAGCCGCACTATTAAAGTCAGCGAGCTAAGTGTTGGGGATACAATTCTAGTTCGTCCTGGTGCTCAGGTTCCAGTGGACGGAAAGGTGATTAAGGGTGAATCTGAAGTCAATGAGTCGATGCTTACTGGCGAATCGAAGCCTGTCAAAAAAATAATCAACAGCGCTGTCATTGGCGGCACGATTAATAATAGCGGTGCTCTTACTATCGAAGTGACGAAGATCGGTAGTGATACTGCGCTAGCTGGAATTATGAAGCTCGTTGAAGAAGCCCAAACTAGTAAATCAAATACACAAATCCTCGCAGACAAGGCAGCGTATTACTTAACGTTTATAGCACTAGGTGCAGCGCTTCTGACTTGGATAGGCTGGTGGGTTGCTGGAGCAGAAGCGGGCTTTATACTAGAGCGTGTAGTTACTGTACTAATTATTGCCTGTCCGCATGCGCTAGGCTTAGCCATCCCTCTTGTGACGGCCATTTCGACTACAAAGGCTGCTAAAAACGGATTGTTAGTGAGGGAGCGAATGGCGCTAGAGTCTGCACGTAATATCGATGTAGTACTGTTTGACAAGACTGGCACACTCACAAAGGGTGAGCAAGGTGTGGTAGATGTAGTTAGTGAGAACAAGACGAAACTGCTTTCAATTGCAGGCGCTCTCGAGGATGAATCTGAACACCCAATCGCAAAAGCTATCGTTCGCCATGTCACAGATAATAACGTCACAAAAGCTCATGCTACGAAATTCTCGGCCATGTCAGGTCGCGGCGTGACAGCAATAATTAAAGGAAAGACTGCTTATGCCGGCGGTCCGCGCATGCTCGAGGAGCTGCAAGTTTCACTCGATGAAAAATTGCAAAAAGCTACCTACGCCGCGTCAAAAGAGGGCAAGACAGTGATCTATATCATCGAAGAAAGCACAGTTATCGGTGCAATCATGCTGGCGGACGTCATACGTGAAGAGTCGAAAGAGGCCGTGACAAAACTTCACGAATCCGGCAAACGCGTCGCCATGCTGACGGGAGACAGTAAGGGCGTTGCCGCCTGGGTAGCTGGTGAGCTCGGAATTAAAGAATACTTCGCTGAAGTTTTACCAGAGAATAAAGCTGAGACCGTAAAGAACCTACAAGCCGATGGTAGCAGAGTAGCCATGATCGGCGACGGCGTTAACGATGCGCCAGCGCTGGTACAAGCAAATATAGGTATTGCTATCGGTGCAGGCACAGACGTAGCTATTGAATCTGCCGGCATAGTCTTAGCCAGTAGTGATCCGCGCGGCGTGTCTAAAATAATCATACTCTCAAAAGCTACCTATCGTAAAATGGTTCAGAACCTCGCCTGGGCAACCGGCTATAACGCACTAGCGATTCCGCTAGCTGCCGGCGTCGCCGCACCACTTGGTTTTGTGCTATCGCCAGCTCTAGGAGCTGTACTAATGTCGCTCTCTACGATTATTGTCGCAATAAACGCACAATTCTTGAGGCGAATAAACCTGTAAGTACATGCCGCATAGAATCAACTGCTTCAGATAATATAACGCACCTATGGTAGGTGCGTTATATTATCCAGATGGTAAGTTGTGTCTAAAAGTAGATGTACGTTAGGCCAGCCGCTGGACGTTCATAGTAACGGTACAACCCGTCAAATCCAAGGTTGTAATCACTTACAGTGATAGTATTGCCATTAACTGCCTCGACATACATCACGTGGCCATAGGGACCACCATATGAAACGGCTGCTGCACCGACACGCGGAGTTGAGCCAGTAGCGACACCACTGGCTACAGCACGACTTGGCCAGTTTTTGGCGTCTGCTGGCCCAGTGAAGCCCCACCCAGGCATCTTTGAGCCTAACTTAAAGGCGACGTAGCTGGTACACTGGCGAGAGTACATCCCCCAGCTATCCACAAATGCATTGATAGGAGCATTGGCCCATTGCGAAGGGTATCCACCGTTACCGGATGATGCAACCGGTAACGAACTGACGCCGCCACCAGAAGATTGTTGCATGGCTGCAAGGTTAGCGGCAATCTGAGCCTGGTTTAAACGTTCAGCCTCAGCATTACTTTCGGCAGCTAGTTTTTTATAGGCCGCTTCATCACTACGAGTCTTAGCGATTAAGTCAGATTGTTCTTTTTGCTTGTCGGCCAGTAATACTTGCTGACCTCTTTGCTCTTCGAGAACACGCTCTACAGATAACTTATCCTTCTCAAGCTGTTTTTGTAGGCGATCTATATCATCGATCGTGGTTTTCAAAGTATTACGGATTGAATTTCTGTATTCCTGTTTATCTAAAAAGTCGCCAATATTCTTACTGCTTGCCAGCATTTCTAAAGGCGTAATTTGATCGTCGATGTAAAGGTCGGCAATAACTACACCGAGAGCATCTTGATTTTCTTTTAATTTCTCCTCGCCAATGGCAATGTCTGCCACTAGCTTGTCGTGCTCTCGTTGGCTTTTGTTGATTAAGCCTTCTATCGCGGCTGCTTGCTGACGCAGCACGGCCAACTGGCCTTCGAGAGTCGATGCCATTTTATTTAAGTGACCGGCTTCAGCCCTGTACTTTTCAGCCTCCTCTCTCTTCGCTTGGATTTCTGCGTCATAGTCGCGCGCTACTGCAACTGAACCAATTTCCACTACCGATGTAGCGGCCATCAAAACTGCTACAGCAACCAAACATGATTTGGCGGCGAACTGTTTTGAAATTATAGACGTGGTGGATCGATGTTTCATACTACTATCGTCACATAAGCGCTTACGCCAGTCAATCCGCATCGAATAATAATACGTTGTGATATATGTTACTGAAAAGCTATTAAGGTGTTGAACAGCCTGGTAATCTGCAGGTTGCTATACATAAATAATACAACGATTTGTTTTATGTACGACGTTAAGGTAACGATGTACACAGCTTGTGGCTCGATTTACTGCACATAGAAGTGGTATAATACAAACATAGTGATAAAAAAGTACACCGCCTATATAACCGTAATTACTGCAGCTCTATCTCTAGTGTTTGCGTACGTTCAACCCGTTATGGCAAGTACATCTTCGCATAGCTCAACACACTCTACGCATATAAGTGATAGTACCTGCCAGACAGCCTGCTCTATGACCGTCAATAAGCACAAAGATAAGCTACGAAAAGATGTGAAAAATAAGAAAGCTCCCCAGCCACTCTATGTACATCTGAATAATGTATCGATTCAAAGTCTGGGTAACGGAATCTACCCGCCTAATCAAGTGTGGATACAAAGTAGCTGGGTGCCGCCTGATATTGTTCTTTTAAGCGGCTACCATTCCTCGGGTCTGTAGATAAACCTATCATACTGATCGATAAGTTAATAAGAAAGGAAATTATGAAGCGAAATCAAGTTATTATTATAATTGTTGGATTTATTATTATTGCTGGAGTGGCATGGATATTAGTTGCCAACAGTCAAACAAACGATAGTGTGGAGCAGCAGTCGTCATCAGCTACGCCAGACGAACAGGAAGCAAAACCAGTAGATGATAATAAGTTTGCGACTCTAACAGGATCGGCGTTTGACGAGGCCTACATTGCAGACATGATGGCGCATCATGAAGGGGCTGTTAACATGGGTGAACAGGCCTTGAGTGCATCTGAACGTCCAGAAGTTAAAGCACTAGCAAACGAAATCGTGTTTACTCAGTCACGAGAGATGGCAAAAATGAGTGAATGGCAACAAGAGTGGGGCTTTGATGCGACAATGGGCGCACACGGTAGTCATGGGGGCGGCGCAAACGATATGGCTGGCGAAATGATGGATATGGGCGCTTCTCTCAACGGTCTTAAGGGCGACGATTTTGACAAAGTATTTCTCGAACAGATGATCATTCACCATCAGCAAGCCGTAGATATGTCAAAGTATGCTGACACGAACGCAGAGAGGCAAGAGATCAAAGATCTTGCACGTGCGGTCATAGAAGCTCAAGAGAAAGAAATCTCCCAAATGAAGCAATGGCAAAAAGACTGGGGTTTTCAGGCAGCAGATATGGACGCAAATTCATCTATGCCTGGTATGAATCACTAAAATCAATTAAGGCCGTGAGTAAATGAGATATACCTCGGCACACTCGCTACTAGTTGTGCCGAGGTATACAAAGTCTAAAGTGATATAGTTGAAGCAGGAGAATAGCATGCAGTCAAAAAATAAGGTTAATCCAACGGTCGCTGTAATTATCGCAATCGCTTTAATTGCTTCGATAGCCGTAGCGATAGCGCTCTTTTCGAATTCGAGTGAGAGGCAGCAAACATCGCCGACCACATCGACTCAAGGGGCTGAGCCACAGACGGCCACCTATGCGAATGGTACCTACGAAGCCACAGGAGAATACGTATCGCCTGGCGGCAGGGAGTCGATTGACGTTTCGGTGACGGTAATGAACGGCAAAATTACCGACACGACAATCACGCCGAATGCTGATTCTGGCGAGGCAGAAGAATACCAACAACGATTCGCCGCTAGCTACAAAGACATGGTGGTCGGTAAATCTATCGACGAAGTATCTTTGACGCGTGTTGCTGGGTCGTCATTGACTGGAATTGGTTTTAACGACGCGCTCGAGCAAATAAAAGAAGATGCTGCCGCATAGCATTGATTTTGAGGCAATTGGTACAAAATGGCGAATAGAATCCCTCGTGCCGCTGCCTCGAAGTATCATACGGCAAATATATCGACGAATCGAAACATTCGATGCAACGTATTCGCGTTTTCGAGCCGATTCGCTGGTGAGCGAAATTTCTCAAAAAGCTGGTAACTACACCTTTTCTGACGATATACTTCCGCTTATGCGTTTGTACCAAAAGTTATACGAATGTACCGACGGTAAGGTGACGCCATTGATCGGCAATGCGCTTGAGCGAGCCGGCTACGACGCTGAGTATTCTTTCGTCGAGCGAGAACAGAAGGTGCTGCCATCACTAGGTAACGTCCTAAAGTTGGACGGCCCAACAATACGAACGAGCCAGCCAGTGATCCTAGACTTCGGTGCCGCGGGCAAAGGATACTTGATTGACATAATAGCGACTATCCTTGACGAAGAAGATGTCACTGAATACGTGATCGATGGAAGCGGTGATATGCGTCACCGCGGGACGGCAATAAATAAAGTAGGGCTGGAACATCCGCTACGAAATGATATCGTCATAGGCGCTATTGATGTACAGAACACTAGTTTGTGTGCGTCGGCGTCGAATAAACGAACTTGGGGTAGGGGTGTGCACCATATTTTCGATCCAACCACGCTTCGTCCAACGAACGATATTCTTGCTACGTGGGTCATAGCACAAGAAGCGCTACATGCCGACGGGCTCGCTACTGCATTGTTTTTCGTTGATCCTAAAAAGCTCGAGAATGATTTTTCGTTTCAGCACGTGCGCATGTTCAAAGATGCATCGCTCGAGTATTCGCATAATTTCACAGGAGAAATATTTTAATGTTTTTGCAGAATTTAGTCGATCGGCATCTACGTGCTATTTCAATGTATAGAATCGTTTCGATTGCATTGTTGCTGCTACTCGCGAACGCCTTCGTGTTATCATTATTCGGGCAAATCGCTTTTTCACCTTGGCAAATTACTGCTAGCGCGATCGTTCTGATTCTTGCGACTACAGTATCAAGCCGCTTGTTCGCGAGTATCATGCGCACACACGCACATTCTGAATCCGCGTTCATAACGGCGCTTATACTTTTCTTTATTGTTTCGCCGACAAGCAGTCCAGAAGGGCTCTTTACATTAGTATTCATCGGCGTAATTGCTTCGGCCTCAAAATATCTTTTAGCGTACAAGGGCCGGCATATCTTTAATCCAGCTGCCATTGCCGCCGTGCTCGTGGGCATAAGTGGGCTGGCGTCGATTAGCTGGTGGGTGGCAACGCCGTCGCTCATTATCCTGACGGCAGTCTTGAGCTTACTTATTCTTTATAAAACGCACCGATTCCACCTTGGCCTTCTTTTTATTGCACTTACCGCGCTGCCTATTCTTCTTGTTTTGCTAGCAGAAGGCTTGCCGGCCTCTCAGGCGATTCTTGCCCTGGCGGCTTGGCCGATTCTGTTTTTCATTGGCTTTATGCTCACCGAGCCACTGACATTGCCTGCCAAAAAGTGGCAATTGTACGTAGAAGTGGCTTTAGTCGCACTGCTTTTCGCGCAACCTATTCTGATGAATGGCTTCAGCGTACCGCCAGCATTGGCGTTGGTGATAGGTAATTTGTTTGCCTTCATAGTACATCCTCGACGATCCATCGAACTACGATTAGTCAAAAAGAATACGCTCACTCCTACGACTGATGAATTTGTCTTTGCGCCAAAAACTCCTGTCAATTTTGAGCCAGGCCAGTACATGGAAATCATGCTGCCGCACAAGGCTACCGACAGCCGTGGGTTGCGGCGTACGTTTAGTATATCGTCTGCACCTATGGATGATACTATTACGTTTGGCGTAAAGTTTTATGAACCGTCCAGCAGTTTCAAGAAAGCGCTTCGTGCGCTGCCGGTAGGCTCAGTCGTAAAAGGCTCGAACATTGCCGGTGATTTCACATTGCCCGACAACACGGATGAGCGATTACTATTCGTAGCTGGCGGTATCGGCATTACGCCGTTTATGAGTCACCTACAATCCTTGCGCGCTAAAGGTGAAACCCGTGATATCATACTACTCTATGCAGTAAACGACGCATCGGAAATAGCCTATGCGGACACTTTGAAAGAAAGCCAAGCAAAGATTTTTATACTGACGAAGTCGGGGTTGCCTAAAGAGTGCCATGTAGGCGAACATATCAGCGGATCGCTGGTCACAAAAGAAATTCTGGCTCAATTAGCGCCAGACATATCGTCTCGCTGGGTGTACATATCCGGCCCGCCCGTCATGGTAGCAAGCGCCAAGAAAGACGCCACACGTTTGGGTGCAAAGAAAATCAAGACGGATTATTTTACGGGATACTGATGAAACAGCGTGCGTGACGAACGCAAAACTTGAATGTCTCGTTTGTTAAAATGTGAATTGTAAACAAAGTATAGTTCATAGTAGGTTGGGGTTTATTTAGTAAATAGCAAAAACACGCCTATACTTGTTTTTAACCACTACTGTTGCTAATGATGCAATAGTCAGTGTATTGTTAAGACGGCGTTCCTCTGAGGAATATCCGTTCATTTACGTCGTTTGGGCTTTAATAACTGGGTGGAGTGGTTCATCAGTAAAAACACGACAATCAATTGAGGCACTAGCTGCTTGAGCTCGATTTCCTCAAGTCCAATTGACGAGAAACTCATGACATGAAAACCAAGAAGTATAATGACCACAATAAACACCACATTGGCAATTGCTAAAATTGACAGCCATAGGTTAAAGACGCTTGAGTTTTCAGCCATAAGAGGAGTGGTTGTAGTGAAAAATTGTAATGCGTCAATGAAGGGCTTACCGATTGTTTCGACAATGTTCTTAAGCAATCCCACAACCGCATCAATAAGTACATCGACCAATCCATCGTTACTTTCGCTTGGCTTCACCTCCGTGAGTGCAGGCATTTCACTTAATGATCTGTCCGTACTGTTTTGATAGGTATGGTTTAATATTGCCGTTACCGAGACTGCCGACAATACAATAATAAGACCGAGTATGGTGTTGCGGATTATTGTTTTTGCATTATCAAGACGATCAGGCCGACCTGAACTACTAATCATTTGGTAACCGCCATGCACTAAAAAACCCGCAGCCATTAAACCGGCGATGACGCACAGTGTCGTAACTGTCGGCGCAATGAAAGTCCTCATAGCATTTCCGGCAGCTGAGGCTTCTGCAAAAATTGTTAGATAAGATATCACGACGGACGAGAGCACGATGATTTATCCCCCGAATGCTCCAGTAGCAATATCTGTAATTATATTACTTAGGACGAACGCCGCAATAGTGATACCCAGTCCAATCGCCGCCCATATTAATGTTTTCTTAGCCCTGTCAAGATGCTCAGGATTGCCAGAACTGGTAATATATGTGAAACCTCCAAAAACAAAAAAACCGGTCGCAACAAGTCCGGCAAAGCCAGCAACTACTCGAATGATACTACGTATAAAGTTCTCAATTTGCTGCACGTCACTCTCTGCGGCAAATGCCGGATCGGCCAAAATAATAGATAGCCCGACAGCTACAAATATAGCCACTAAATAATACACCTTCTTTGACCCCATCGTAATTCCTCATATTAATCAGTAAAGTTTTAGTGTCTATTGAGAAGGTAGGGCTCTTACTCTACAACCCTTACGCTCCCATTGTTTTAAAGTTACCAAGAGACGGTAAGAGGGACAAGACGGCACTTTCAGGTTAGTTAGCTACCAAAAAGTGCCCAACTTACCTCAAAGTAAGTTGATTTTACGGAGATGTCTTTCTTGAACTGCGTAACAGACATCTGCCAATATTTAGTACTAATACAAGGTTAGCGATACGGGAGGGTAAGACTTTAGCCGCTGAATGTTATAATGAAACAAGAATGAGTGAAACACTAGAGATAATAGGCCAAAAACTGCAAGAAGCTCGCAAAAAACAGCACCTTACACAAGCAGAGGTTGCAGAAATTGCTCGCGTTAGCGCTAACTATTATGCAATGGTGGAGAGGGGTGAGACAAACCCGTCGATTGAAACTTTTGAAAGTATACTCAAAGCTCTTAAAATAAAATCATCCAAAATCCTACCGTTTTAACTCTATAGCTTTGAGCTGTCAATCAATACACAATCCTGACTCTTGGCTAGTTCAATTGCTGGACGAGAAAAGGTGCTGTTTGTTACGACCATTGCGCGATCACATTTGTATCTTTTGAGGGCAACAACCACTTGACGCACCGCTTCAATGCCGACCAGTCCATTGTAGTGTTTTACCTGTACGCCCCATGTGAGTCCATCTTTTTTAGCTACAATATCTATACCTAAATCATAGTGTTCGGTGGTACGAACGTTTGTGTAGCCTTTATTCCTTAGCCAGTTAGCTACGAAATATTCAAACTCTGCCCATGTCATTACCTCAAGAGGCTTGTTTGTGCGAGCGATACGTCTAAGTCTTCTTTTTTGCAGTAATTGTCCGACCATACAGAAGATACCAGCAATAGGATTATAGAGCAAAGATATGAGTATTATAAGCAATACACTGCCCATAATAGTATTGAATATAGAGACTCCTGACCAGCCTTGTGAATGCATAACCCCAGTAGCGAAAAGTATGATTATGGTGATTGCACTACCGAGTCCGTTGTTTCGTGAGCGACGCAACATAGTAGTCGCCTCTAATCTTGTTCTAAGTCGTTCCTGATGAATTCCTTATAGAACTTATCAAGATCGGCTTCGAGAGGGCTGTTGATGTCGCGTTTTCGCAAGGTCTTTTTCCAAGTCGCGAGAAAGCGAACCGCTCGCTCAGGCGTTGCGTTTTCGGGATCATTCAGTTGCATATAACGCAATACAGCGTCAATATCTGCTTCGTTCAGGTCGTAACCAACTTGGTCATTAGCATTCTTCATTAAGTTTATTATATCACTTAACATCTTTTTCCTCCTTTGGTACTATCACTTCATTATCGACATATCGAAACCCAAGAGCTTCTAATTTGTCGGCGAAACTAACTAAATACGGTAAAAAAGAGTTCCAGGTAATATCCACGTGGCTCACCAAGGAAAGAACGTCACGTATAGCGGTGGCGTTTTTTCTTTGGCTGAAATTATTGTTGGATACTGCAAAGCGCTAGTGGTATAGCGACTTAGGTATCGTACAATTTCGAATGTTGTATCTAACTTAGGGGTAGGGTATCCTGTTTGCCAACGGTTGAATGCACCGCTATTTAGCCTAATTTTTGCTTTTATACCAAATGGATTGAGCGCGGTCAAAAACCAATAGAAAAGTTCAGTGGCTTTGGGTTTGGTGCCCAGTCAGGCAGCTACGTGGAATCACCAAATGTTGATATAATACGGTTCCCACAAGCTGAAGAATGCAACTGCACACCGCTAGAAGCTGAAATGGCGGGTTTGTCTGCCAGCTCAGAAGAACTTTACTTTCCAAATATAGAAACCAAAAATAAACAAAAAACAACCCTAGGGGCTGAGTGAGGATTTCGCTGGGGGCGTGCTCATGGGCAGACCCGCACAGCTACGAGAACAAATGCTCTTCAAGTAGTGTGCAGGTCTGCCACATGAGGTTGGAGGGCATCAGCTTCAGCGCTTGGCCACCAGCGGAACGTCGTCGTTGTCGCAGGCGTCGAAGGTGGTCTTGCCGGTGCCGTTGACGATGGTCAGACAGCCGGGGCCGCCGTGGTTGTGCCACACGCGGATCTCGTCGTTGACCACGAGGACCTGCTCCACCGTCTTGTTGATGGTGCTGTTCTCGCCGCGTTCGACGAAGGTGGTGTAGTCCGCGCCGGCGTTGAAGTTGCCGGTGATGGTGACCACCTTGCTGTCGCAGATGAGCGTGAGGACCGAACGGTCGACGTTGGGCTCGAGCGAGCAGTACGACGGGTTGATCATGGTGGCGCCCTCGGCGTAGGTGGCGTTGCTGCTCGTCTCCGGCGACGGCGCGCCCTTGAAGAGGTAGCCACCGATGAAGGCGAGGATGCAGGCCGCCACGACGATGGCCAGCAACTTGAGGTTGGCGGCGCGGTCGTTCGACTGGACGTTGTTTTTGGTGATGGTGGTGCTCATGGCTTCCTCCTAGGGAAGGTTCGGGCTATCCGAGCGATAGCGTTGTGAAAATATTATACAACAGCTACGTAATAAAGTCAATGCAATGTATACTAATGATATGAACACGGTAGACTTTATTAAAGGAGTGAATCTTGGCGGCTGGCTTGTGCTAGAAAGATGGATGACGCCCTCAGTGTTTAAGGGGACGGGCGCGAATGATGAATGGGCATTTATGAGTGATGTGGCCGACGCCGAGGCGAAAATTTACACACACCGGCAAACATTTATACAAGAAAGCGACTTTGCATGGTTGCAGCAACAAGGCATAAATGCTGTACGTTTACCTTTGGGTTACTGGTGGAATAGCGACGATGGCCCGTATAAAAATTGCCTAGAGCAGGTAGATTGGGCAGTTGAAATGTGCGAAAAATACAAACTTAAGCTGTTATTAGATATGCACGGCGCGCCGGGTTCGCAAAACGGGCGCGACCATAGCGGTCGAATAGGCAAAGCCCATTGGCAGCGTGAGCAATATCTGCAAGACAAGACCATTACTTCGCTCGAAGCGCTGGCGCAGCGTTATCGTAGCAGCCCAGCCGTATGGGGAATTCAGCTACTCAACGAGCCGCCCGTTGGAGTATTTAATTTAAAGTTGCGAGCGTTTTATAAAAAGGCCGAGCGGGTGCTGCGTGAAGTGGCTCCGCCTCACTGGCGAATTGTCTTTCACGATAGTTTTACCCCGCGGCTTTTAAATGGCGTACTGCCGCGTCAAGCTAAGCACAAAATTGCCATGGATATTCACTGGTATCACCAAACGTTTGCTTTGGGTTCGTTGGTGCCAATTTCGTGGTACGAGGCCATAGTGCGTTACCGGGCAAAATTGCTACCGGCACTTCAAAAACGCCAAGAAGTTTATATTGGCGAATTTAGTGGCGCCCTTAACTGGAAATTACTGCAAAAGCTCTCGGCTAAAGAACGTATGCCGCATATGCAGCAACATATAAAATTGCAATTAGAAGTGTACGAGCAGGCGAATGGTTGGTTTTACTGGAGTTACAAAACCGAAAAAACTAATGATATTTGGAATTTTAGGGCACAGGTTGAGGCTGGTGTCTTTTCAGATGCGCTCTCGGGGCGTACACTAGAGCCATGAGTGTATTATTTAAACGAACAAAAATTCTTGCAACTGTTGGTCCTGCGGTAAACAGTTACGAACAACTTTTAGCGATGTCTCAGGCTGGCGTAAACGGTTTTAGACTTAATTTTAGCCACGGCGATTACGCTGAGCGCGAGCAGCAAATTGCCTGGATTCGTGAGACTACAGCAGAAACTGGCAAGCCGGTTGCGGTACTACAAGATCTACAAGGCCCTAAAATTCGTCTTGGTAAATTAAAAGACGACATGCGCGTAGATGTAATGGCTGGCGATGAAATTGTTTTAGATAGCGCTGTAGAGCACGACGGCGGCACCACGCTGCCCGTGCAGTATAATCTTGCTGAAAAAGTTCAAATTGGTCAGCCGGTTTATATTTTTGATGGCAAAATTAAAACAACTATGATTGAAAAAGTGTCGGAGACGGCCATTAAATTGCGCGTAGAAAACAGTGGCACGCTAATGAGTAAAAAAGGTATTAATTTACCTGATACCGATTTTGGTGGCGATATTTTAACGCCAAAAGATATTAAAGATTTGGAATTTGGCGCTACCCAAGATATAGATTTTGTTGCGCTTAGTTTTGTGCAAAATGCGAGTGATATTCATAATCTTCGCCAAATGCTGGTGGCAAACGGTTCTTCGGCACAAATTATTGCCAAAATTGAAACTAAAGCGGCAATCCTTGATAGCGCGTTAGAAGAAATTGTACGAGCGAGCGACGGCGTGATGGTGGCGCGTGGTGATTTGGCGGTAGAAGCTGGGGCAGAAGTAGTACCAATTGTGCAACGACGAATTATTGCGCTGTGTCGACGTTACAATAAGCTTTCAATTGTGGCTACGCAGATGATGGCAAGTATGGTTGATAGCCCCGAGCCAACGCGCGCCGAGGTGAGCGATGTGGCAAACGCCGTTATTTTAGGCGCCGATACAGTTATGTTATCGGACGAAACTGCCAATGGTAGTTATCCAATTGAAACAGTTAAGGCTATGAAAAAGGTAATTCTTTACACTCAAGATCATGCCGAAGTAGCGCATATTAATGAGGCGGTAGAAGGTAAAAACCGACAGCGTGACGCAATTTCGCACGCTATTGTAGATTTAGCGCGCGATCTTCATGTAACGGCAATTATTGCTGAAACTAAAACTGGTGCCACGGCGGCGGCAGTTGCTGGAAATCGTCCGAATCTACCAATTGTCGCGGTAACTAGCGAGCCACGAGCGGCTCAGCAACTAGCTCTTAGTTACGCAACAAAAAGTTTTATTCGCCCAGATGGTGAAAATATTGGTGAATCGTTAGCAAGTGAGCTAAAAGAATCTGGCTACTTTGGTGATACGAGTGAAGTAACTGTTGCGGTTATGAGCGGACGCGAACCAGGAGTAAGCGGCGGCACCGATACAATACGTATACGAAAATATTAAAAAATTTGGGTGGGCTTATGAAATTTTTAAAACAAACTATACGCGATATTCACCTTGAGGGGCGTACAGTGTTACTGCGTGCCGACTATAATGTGCCTCTACAAAAAGATGGCACCATTAGCGACGACTTACGGATTCGTGCTAGCCTACCGACCATCGAATATTTGTTAAAAAAACGCTGTAAAGTGGCGATTATAAGTCATCTTGGGCGACCAGATGGAAAGCGCGATGAACGCTACACGTTGGAGCCAGCGGCTGCTCGCTTGGCGCAGTTACTTGAACGCGATGTGCGATTTGTAGACGATTGTTGGGGTGATAAGGTTTCGCAAGTGATGCGACTTGCAAAGCCGGGTAGTATAACGGTGTTAGAAAATTTGCGATTTTATAACGAAGAAGAGGCTAATGACGAGACGTTTGCCCGCAATGTAGCTAAAAGTTCTCGTGCTGATTATTTTGTACAAGATGGTTTTGGCGTGGTACACAGGGCGCACGCCAGTACGAGTGCCATTACGCATTATTTACCGAGCGTTGCTGGTTTGCTACTGGAAAGAGAAGTGCAGACAATAGCGGGTGCCGTACAAGCGCCCGATCGACCGCTTGTAGCTATTATGGGCGGGGCTAAGGTGAGTGATAAAATTAAGGTTATTGAGCAGCTGGTTAAAAAAGCAGACAAAATAATTATTGGTGGCGCAATGGCAAACACGTTTTTACAGTACAAAGGTGTTTCAGTTGGAAAAAGCAAGGTCGAGGGTGACGTAGCTGATATTCTTGATGCCGTATATGCCTCGGTAGAAAAAAAGCTCGCTAGTACAAAAAACATTTTAAAAGCCCCGCAAACGGTTGATGAGTTTATACTATTGCCACAAGACGTTGCGATTGCACACGATACCGATGATAGCACCCGTCGTTGTGTGTCGATTGACCAGATTCCTAGCGATGCAATGGCGTTAGATATAGGTGACGCGACAATTGAGCGTTACTGTGATGAATTGGCGAATGCGAAAACTGTTATATGGAATGGCCCGCTTGGTTTTTCGGAAAATCCAACTTTCGCCCATGGTTCAGCACGGGTGGCACTTACGCTAGCGCAGAATACAAATATTACCTCGGTGGTTGGCGGAGGCGATACAGCCGACTTTGTATTAAAATGGGATGCAAACGATGGCGCAAGTTTTACGCATGTTTCAACTGGTGGTGGCGCGGGCTTAGATTTAATGGCTGGCGCACCTTTGCCGGGTCTAGAAAGTTTGCTAGACGCCACACGAGCAAAATGATACACTAAAAAGCATAAACGCTATGAAAACCACAACGAATAAAACGCTGATTGTTGCCAACTGGAAAATGAACTTCACTATGCATGAGGCTAGTTTATATATGCACAGTCTTATGAAGCAAGTTCATGTACCACGATCGGCCGAAGTGGTGATTGCCCCAACAATGTTTACGTTACAATCTATGAGTTTGCAGCTTCATTCACATAGGCAATTTAAGCTAGCAGCTCAAAATTTTTATTGGCGCGATAGTGGCGCGTACACTGGTGAAGTTTCTGCCTCGCAGCTGCGTGGAATTGTACAGTATGGCATAGTCGGGCACTCGGAGCGCCGGCATATTTTTCATGAGCATGATAAAGATGTGCGCGCAAAAGTTCAGGCGGCTTTACGTAATGAAATAACACCGATACTTTGTGTAGGAGAGACGGCGAGCGAGCGGACTCATGGTGAAACTGAAGCTGTCTTGCATGACCAGCTTATTGGCGGCCTTGCAAACGTAACAAGTGATGAAATTTCACGCGTAGTTATTGCTTATGAGCCGGTGTGGGCGATTGGAACGGGTGATAATGCCAAACCTCACGATGTGCAACGTGCAATTCGTACTATCCGGCAGCAAATTGCCCATTTGTATGGCGAAAAGGCGGGTAGTGAAGTGCGAGTATTGTACGGCGGTAGTGTTAAAGGGGCTTCGGCGTCTGAGTATCTTAAGATATCTGGGGTAAATGGGCTTTTAGTGGGTGGCGCCAGCCTTGATTTGCACGAATTTGAAGAAATTATAAGCGCAGCGCGCACTATATAAAAAGTTAGGGTGGGAAATGTCTGATATTGATTTTGATGAATTGGACAAAGCGGTTCAGTCGCTGATGGAAAAGCACGATACAATCCGTGACGCGTCGCCGAGTACGCAGCAAGACTCAGTTTCAGGCGCAGTATCGGACGAAGAGTCGAACAGTGTCGTTACACCAGCCCCAGCGCCCTCTCTGCAGCGACATGCTTCGCCGCGAATTATGGACGTTGTTCGGCCAAAAACTCAATCTGTGTCGAGTAGAATTAACGTAACTTCGCCGGTAAGTCGCTCGTCTCGCACGCTTAATCCCGTTGGCGCTGATACTACGGCTCAAAATACTGAACGCGATCAATCGGCTGCAACTAAGTCGATGGATATCGTACGACCACGATCGTCATTCTCGTATTCACGTACGCCAGTGCAGACTAACGATGCCATAGAGCCTCAGACGGAACTTATCTCAACTCGCCGCTCAACTGCTGTTACGGTCGATTCTTTTGCTGATACAGCTGCTGCTGAAATGTTACTAGATAATCTTTCGATAGCTAGTTTTGATGAGCCCGACTATGAAGACACTGTGACTACGCAATCCAAAAATTCAGCTAAAGACTACAGCGGTGACGATGTTACTGTGCCTAAAAGCGATACAAGCGCTACACAGCTTACGACTGCGAGTAATGAGTCTGAAGAACAAGATAGGGTTGAAAAAGATTCTACTCCAGAGCCGCAAGCACAATCTCAGTCGCAAACTTTAAACGCTGAAGACGAGCTTGATTCATATTCGCCATTTTTACCTGATGCTACAAGTAAGGTAGAAAAACGTCCACTTGGCATGCGTGACGAGCTAGATGATGATATGGTAGCCGAAGAATTACAATTCGCTGGTCCGCAAGTTGCAAAACCACAACCAGAAATTGCGACTAACGATGTCGCCGAGGTTGAATCGGAGTCAGGAATGGTTAACCCTAATGAACCTACACCGGTTGCCGGCCAAGTGGCAAACCCTACTGTTTTATCGCTACAGTCAGGTTTAAGTAAAGAAGATGACAATGAAGATAGTGGCTCAATTTATGATCCGCACACCTATCATCAACCGTTAGCGCATCCAGAGCGCGTTCGATCGGGGTGGTGGAGTGTTTTATGGATTGTGGCATTATTACTTATTGGTGCAGCAAGCGGCGCAGCGTACTTTCTTTTGGTACAATAGATAGAGATGAATTTGAGCGAAGGGTTAAATGAAGCACAAGCGGGTGCAGTTGAGTGTGTCAGTGGGCCGCTGCTTATTTTAGCGGGTGCTGGTAGCGGTAAAACAAAAACCTTAACGCACCGAATCGCTCATTTAATAACTAATCAAAATATTTACCCAAGCCGTATTTTAGCGGTAACATTTACTAATAAAGCTGCCAAAGAAATGCGACATAGGTTGGCAGAATTAATAGGCGAGCATAGCGATGACCGCTCATTTATGCCGTGGATGGGTACGTTTCATGGTATTTGTGTTCGATTACTTAGAATGGACGGAGCCGCGATTGGCATTGCCAAAAATTTTGTTATTTACGATGAAGATGATCGGCAGGCGCTTATAAAACAAGCCATGAAACTACACGGCGTGAGCGATAAAGACCTAAAAGCTCGCTCAGTGTCGGCGGCCATTTCTCAGGCTAAAAATGAATTACGTACCGCCGATGATTTAGCGCAGGCCGCCTACGGACCGCGCCAAGAAATGATTGCGAAACTTTATAAAGAATACGAAACCATGCGACGTACGGCTCAGGCGCTTGATTTTGATGATTTGCTGATTGAAGTAGTGCGGTTACTAAAAGAAGCACCGCAAGTGCGAAAAGCCTGGCAAGAACATTTTCGCCATATTTTAATTGATGAGTACCAGGATACGAATGCAGCGCAATATGAAATTGTGCGACTATTAGTAAACGACGAACGCAATATATGCGTGGTGGGTGACGATTGGCAAAGTATTTATAGCTGGCGCGGAGCCGATTTTAAAAATATTTTAAATTTTGAACGTGATTTTTCTGGTGCCAAAGTTATTAAGCTTGAACAAAACTATCGCAGTACCACTGCCATTTTAACGGCGGCACAAGCGGTAATCGAAAAAAACACCGAACGCACCGATAAAGTATTGTGGACCGATGTAGGTGAAGGCGCTCCGGTTCAGGTGCTTGCCGTGTACGATGAAACTGAGGAAGCGGCGATAATTGCCGATAAAATAAGTGCACAAATTTCGATTGGCGCACGCGGCTATAACGATTTTGCCGTGCTGTATCGTACCAACGCCCAAAGTTACAATATCGAGCGGGCGCTACGGCAGCGATTTATCCCTTACCAAATTTTCGGTAGTATTCGCTTTTTGGATCGAGCGGTTATTAAAGATATTATGGCATATTTAAAAGTTCTGCATCAACCAAACGACACGGTAAGTTTTAGCCGAATTGTGAATACGCCGGCGCGTGGCATTGGTGCCGCTAGTTTAGAGAAATTTTATGCTTGGCAACGATCGACTGGTGAAGATATTGTGACGTCGCTGCAGTTGGTGCGTGAAGCCAGTAGCGTAACAGCTCGAGCCAGAAATGCACTGGCGCAACTTGGTATGACGCTACGTGAACTGCAATTAGGCATGGAAGACGGTGACCCGAGCGAAATAATTGAGCGAGTTGTGAAGCGAACAGGCTACTATGACGTACTAAATGATGGGTCGCCTCAGGCAGATGATAATCTTGAGCATTATTCAACATTACTAAGTGAGTCTAAAGTTTACGGCGATATGGCGACGTTTTTAGAGGAAATGGCGCTGATGTCGAGTAGTGATAAAAATTCAGATGGCGAAAGTGTAACGCTAATGACGCTACATGCGGCTAAAGGTTTAGAATTTCCGGTGGTATTTATGGCCGGTATGGAAGAAGGGATTTTTCCTCACTCGCGCGTTCACGACAGCGGCAAATTAGAAGATATCGAAGAGGAGCGCCGGCTTTGTTATGTGGGAATGACGCGAGCGCGACAAGAGTTGTATCTTACGCACACTCGCTCGCGTATGCAGTTTGGTCAGCGTTCTTACAACATGCCGTCGCGTTTTCTTAAAGATATGAGTGAGGCGGCTAATGATGAAATGTCATATGATGAGCCGCAGTATATTAGAGACGAAGATGCTTTTTATGATGAGAGCGTAGGCATTGAAGTGGGTGATAAGGTAAAGGCGGCAGCTTTTGGCGTAGGTGTTGTAACCGATGTAGACGGCATGGCGGTAACTATTCATTTTGATTCTGGTCAAGAAAAAAAGCTTAATATAGAATACGCTCGGCTAGAAAAAATCGGCTAATTGGCGTATTTATGGTATACTTATTTAGAGTCGAATCTATAATTTTGACACAACTTATATGATGTATATAGCTCGTTTTGGAACGAACAATAGATTGTTTACTTACCTATCGCGCCACTTGTGGTTGCTTTTTGCTATAGCAGGTATGGTAACGGCGCTTAGTTTGCTTGCATGGTCTCAAATTTCATCGGCTCAAGCCGAAACTGACGCAACTAGTGCCAGTCGCGATCATTTATTAACAATTTACGACCGCGGCATTGAGCGCACCGTTATGACAAATGCCGATACTATTGGTGAGGCGCTTCATTCGGCAGGGGTGACACTCGAGGCAGTTGATATTGTAGAGCCTTCGCAGGACGAAAAGCTCGTTGCATCTAAATATCACGTTAATATCTATCGTGCGCACCCTGTTACTGTTGTGGAAGGCGCTTCGCGAACCAAAGTAATCACAGCACACCAAACGCCGCGACAAATTGCTGAAGCAGCTAATATTACGCTCTACGATGAAGACACTGCTACTGTTGAACCAGTAAGTGACAACATTTTAATTGATGGCGCTAGTATGACAGTGTCGATTGAACGAGCAACACCTCTTACGCTAGTTTTATATGGCCAGAAAAGTGAGATTCGTACCCAAGCGGCGACGGTTGAAGAGTTGCTGCGCGATAAAGATATAACACTTGGCGCTGAAGATACGTTGTCGGTAGATAAAGCAGCGGCAATTACTGAAGGTATGACGATTGAAATTTGGCGCAATGGCACGCAAACAATCACTGAAGAGCAGGAGGTTGAGTTTACGATTGAGCAAATTAAAGACGCTAATCGAGAAGTTGGTTTTAAAGAGGTAAAAACAGCTGGTGAAAAAGGTAAAAAGACTGTTACTTACGAAATTGAAATGAAAAATGGCCAAGAAGTGGCGCGTAAAGAAATTCAAAGCGTGGTAACAAAAGAGCCGAAAAAGCAAACTGAAATTGTAGGTAGTAAGAGTAACGTTGCTGGTGTGACTGGTGATAACGCCGCTCTACTTGCTGCGCTGCGACAGTGTGAGACGGGTGGTAATTATTCAACAAACACCGGAAATGGCTATTATGGCGCTTACCAATTCTCGCAGCCGACATGGAATGCTATGCGAACAGGCTACTCTTCTGCTCACACTGCGCCGCCAGAGGTACAAGATGATGCCGCACTTCGACTAGCGCAGCGCAGCGGTTTTCATTCACAGTTTCCTGGCTGTTCGCGTAAACTAGGGCTGCCGGCCTATCCAAATTAGTTTATGGCAGGACCTAAAAAACACCTTGGTCAACATTGGCTAAAGGATCGCAGTATATTGCAGGCAATAGCCGACGCGGCAGAGCTTACAAAGTCTGACACTGTGCTAGAAATTGGGCCAGGACTCGGTACTCTAACCAGTGTGCTATTAAAACAGGCGGGTAATGTGTGCGCGGTTGAGTTTGATGCGGAGTTGGCCGCAAAGCTACCGGCTCAGTTTCCGGGAACAAATTTAGAAGTTATTCACGAAGATATTCTTCTCTATAATCTTGAGCAACTACCTGCCGGTTATAAAGTTGTAGCAAATGTTCCATATTATATAACTAGTAAAATTGTACAAAAACTAATGACTGCATCGAACAAACCGTCGCTTGTAGTGCTGCTGGTGCAGAAAGAAGTCGCTGAACGGATAGCCGCCAAGCCGGGTAATATGAGTATTTTAGGCGTTTCGGCGCAAATATATGCTAGTGCCGAACTTGCTATGGAGGTGCCAGCGCACTATTTTACTCCTCCGCCAAAAGTAGATTCGCAGGTAGTAGTACTAAAGACGCACCAAATTAGTCGCATACCTGAAGGTGAAAGAGATTTCTTTAATGTAGTAAAGGCAGGCTTTTCGGCTAAACGAAAAAAACTTCGCTCCAGCCTTAGTGGCGGACTAGCAATTAGCAAGCCTATGGCTGAAAAACTTTTGCTATCGAGCAACATAAACCCAGATAGTCGTGCGGAAGACTTAGCGGTTGAAGACTGGCTGCGATTACATGAACAGGTTGCGGCTTCTAAAAAGTAATGATTTCTCGTGATCAGCCGACAATTTTTAACAATACAACGCTTAGCGTAGCAATATCTTCACGGGTAGATCGGTCTATGCTTAATCGACTGCAACCGGGTGACGAAAGAGTTAAGCAGGCGCGGCGAGATTTTCTGTATGGTATAAATATTTCGCCCAAAAATATTCTGAGTCAATGGATTACCTACGGCGAAGCGGAAACCTATGACGATATTTATTTGCTTGATGCTACAGCCCGACAGCAGGCAATAAGAGTAGGCGGCATTCGAGCTGACGGTATAATTGTGCAGGGCTCTGGAGTTGGAATTTTTTTGCCAGTAGCCGATTGTATTGCGACAGTATTGTACGATCCTGTTCGCCGCATATTCGGCTTGCTACACATGGGCCGACATTCCACGCTTACATCAATACTGCCAAATGCCATTAAACAGTTTATAAATTTAGGAACTAAGCCAGACGATATTAAGGTATGGATGAGCCCACATGCCCAGCGTAATTCGTATGTTTTACGTTATTTTACCGCACGTAGTCAGCCGGCGTGGCAAGGGTTTTATGATGAAAAGGTTGATAGTAATAGCGGTGAAACACTGTTTTATATTGATATGGCTGGGTACAACCGTCAGCAATTGTTAAACGCGGGCGTAAACGCAAATAATATTCAAATTTCTACAGTAGATACCGTTACGAGCGAAAATTATTTCTCCCATTCCGCTGGTGATATTTTAGGTCGCAACGGTGTTGTTGCCTATTTAGCGTAACTGTAGCGTTCTGGTATACTAAAGGGTAATGGGAAAAAATCTATATATAACTACTGCAATTCCGTATGTTAACGGTAAGCCGCATATCGGAAATGCGCTCGATTACCTTTTGGCTGATATTTGGGCTCGTTATCAACGCATGAACGGAAAAACGGTTCGTTTCCAGGTTGGTACCGACGAACATGGCAATAAAATCGCGCAAAAAGCGCTTGATGCTGGCATGGATCCAAAAGCCTACACCGATAGTATGTATGGCAATTTTGAAGAATTAATGAAAAAGGTCAACGCCACTTACACCGATTTTGTACGCACAACCGACCCGCACCATATTGGCGCCGTGCAGTATATTTGGCAGCAATTGCAGCCGTATATTTATAAGGGAACGTACGAGGGGTGGTACTGTCAGGGGTGTGAATCGTTCGTGACTGATAAAGAGGCGACTGCTAATAACGGCGTTTGCGCCGACCATCAAACGCCATACGAACGACTAGGCGAAGATAACTATTATTTGCGGATTAGTGATTTTACAGAGCAAATTCGTGAGGCGATTGAAAAAAATCGTATGCGCATTGTGCCAGAATATCGTAAGCGAGAATTTTTAGAACTTATTAAAGATGGCCTGCAAGATGTGTCAATCTCTCGACCGCGCAAGCATCTAAGCTGGGGGGTGTCGGTACCTGGCGATCCCGATCAGGTGATGTATGTGTGGTTAGACGCCCTCTCGAATTACCTTACAGTTCTAGGATACCCCGATAAAAGTGACTGGCGTGATTTTTGGCCAGCTGAAGTGCAGGTAATTGGAAAAGATATTCTACGCTTTCATGCTGGAATTTGGCCGGCAATGCTATTAGGCCTTGGTATTGATTTACCGCGGACGCTATTAGTGCACGGCCACGTAAATGTTTCGGGAAGCAAAATGAGTAAATCGGTTGGCAACGTCATCGATCCAAATGAGGTGATTGATAATTACGGTGCCGATGCCTTTCGCTATTACTTCGCGCGTCATATTCCAACCCAAGATGACGGAGATTTTACTTGGGAAAAATTTGAAAACGCCTATAACAACGAGCTGGGAAATGACCTTGGTAACGTAGTGCAGCGCGTAGCCAGCATGATTACACGCTATCAATCCGGTGTAATTGGCGAGATGGTAGCTGGTGAGCATGATATGCAACCGTACCGACTAGCCATGGATGAACTAGCGTTTGACAGAGCGCTCAACGAAGCGTGGGTAACCGTACGTTCACTCAATAAGTATATTGAAGATGTGAAGCCGTGGGAAATTGCCAAGCGGCGCGAGACCGAGACCGATGCCGAAGAGCATCTAGCTGATGTGTTGAGTCATTCCGTAGGGACAATTATGCAAATTAGCGATTTACTCAGCCCGTTTATGCCAGATACTTCGGAGAAGATTAATAAACTATTTGGCAGCGGAATTGTACAGTCAGCTGGCGTATTGTTTCCTAAAATTTATCTTCATACACCCGACCCGCGCACGCCTAGGGTAGCAAAGTAGCAATGTTCGATACGCACTGTCATATTCAAGATAGTGAGTTTTACACGCCGCATCAGGGAGAAGCAGTATATGTAGCAGCAAAAGAGGCTGCCGTAAAACAAATGATTGTGGTAGGTTGTGACTTACGAAGTTCGGAGGAGGCAGTGAAATTTGCAGCTACTCATGAATCGGTGTACGCTGCGGTTGGTGTGCATCCGCATGAAACCTCTAAAGGGATTGATGGCATAGCAGGGTTAATCGATTCATCGCGTGAGCATGTTACCTCCCGACCGCTAATCGTAGCGATAGGTGAAATTGGTTTGGATTATTTTTATACACATAGCCCGCGCGAAATACAAATAGCAGCACTTGAAAAGCAACTACAACTAGCCACCGACTTAAACTTAGCTGTAAGTTTTCATGTGCGAGAAGCTTTTAGCGATTTTTGGCCAATATTAAACAATTTTAGCGGAGTTCGCGGCGTACTTCATAGTTTTACAGATACTAAAGAAACGCTCGATAAGGCACTTGCTCGAGGTTTGTATATTGGAGTTAATGGTATAAGTACTTTTACTAAAGACGCTAGGCAGCGGGAGATGTTTGATGCCGTTCCTCTCGAAAGATTGCTACTAGAGACTGATGCGCCATTTTTAGCTCCGCACCCCTACAGAGGCAAGCCGAATCAACCGGCCTATGTAGGCGAAGTGGCGCGTTATCATGCCGCTAGGCGATTGGTTGATCGAGAACAATTTATTGCTCGTACCACAGCTAACGCCGAAGCCTTATTTTTAACGTAAAAGCCTACACAAAGCATTGACCTTAACAACATAAAGTGGTAAAATTAGCTTTGTTAGCAAATGGTGTAAAAGCGCACCTTTGCATTTATATTGGGTGGAAAAAACAAACACTTCTTTAAATTAATGTCAGAGTTGGCAGTAAAGGAGTTATCTAAATGAGCGAAAAAGAACTTGGCGCAGTATCTTTGCATCCATGTACGAGCCCTCATCTTATGGGTTACGAGCAGCTTAGAGAAGAGCAGGTGAGTAGAGAACTTGTAAGTGACGCAATGAATGTTGAGAAAGGTAATGAGACTATTGTTTCGCCCGAACAGCAAATTCGCGAACTTGGCGTACGAATTGCAAGTCTTCGCGACGGAAAGTTGCACCGAGAAGCTCAGGCGCGAGAAGTGGGCGTAGCTGCGGTTGCTTCTGCCGATGCCTACGAACCATTACCAATTAGGCTGTAGGTTGTTATGTCATCGTTAATGAAAAAAGCACTCGAACTTGTTGTTGGTCCTAGCGACGAGATTGCACAAAGTGCTAACGAACCAAAGGTGCAGCATTCAAAACCACGTGCGCACAAACCGCGTCAAATTGATATTGCTAAAGCCTCGCGGCAACTATTTTCGCGTCCGCTTAAACAGCTATCGGAGCGACAACTGATTCAGCTAGAGAGTGAAATTGGCTCGCAGCTATTTGGTGAATGGCCAGAGACTGTTATTCGACGTGAATTTTTTAATCTCGATCCGTCTACGTGGGTGTGGCACGAAGAATCGTACGATGAGCAAAAGCAAATTCATACTTCAACAATTCGCTACGAAGTGCAGCCGCAAGGTATCTTGAAGGCTCAGGGCGGTGCACGGTATAGTTACTTAGAAGGTCAAGAATTAGACAATTTTTTAGTTGCAGTTCAGCTATATTATGAACGTATCTCGCGCGAAATTTATAAACGCCACCCAGAGACCGGTTCGCCACTGCTATAGCTAAGTGTTATAATAGTAAGTGTGAATAAAGCTCCCTTGTACTATTTTGATCATGCCGCTGCTACACCGTTAGACGAGCGGGTGCTAGCTGCGATGCAGCCTTATTTTACTGAACTTTTTTTTAATCCTTCAAGCCCTTATGCGCCAGCTGTGGCGGTGCGTAGAGAATATGAGGCAGCGAAAGATACATTAGCCCGGACAATCGGGGCGCGTGGCAGCGAGTTAGTAATTACTGCAGGAGCAACCGAATCTATAAATTTAGCTTTTAAAAGTATTGGCGGCCATGTAGTGGTTGGTGCCACAGAACATCAGGCGGTGCTTTCGGCGGCTAAATTTTGCAAAAGTGCTAGCTACGTGCAGCCCGATAACACAGGGTTATTTTCGGCCGAATTGATAGCCCGAACTATTCGTGCAGATACAGAGCTTGTGTCGATTGCGCTAGCAAACAATGAGCTGGGCACAGTTCAACCGCTAGCAGCAATTGCAGCTGTGGTTGAGCGTGAGCGTCAGCGTCGCCGCGAACACAGTGAAGTAACACCGTTATATTTCCATTCCGACGCTTCGCAAGGTTTAGGGCAGTTAGACGTACATGTGGCGCGATTAGGCGTAGATATGCTTACAATTAACGCTGCCAAAGTGTATGGTCCAAAGCAAGTTGGTTTACTATGGGCTGCGCCGCACGTGCAACTTTCGCCAGTAATTGTTGGCGGCGGTCAGGAGCGTGGTGTACGCAGTGGCACGGAAAATGTTGCTGGCGTTATAGGGTTTAGTCGTGCTATGGTGCTTGCTAGCGAGCATCGACACGGCGAAGCGAAGCGACTTAGTACTCTTCGCAATACGGCGCAATCGATGCTTGAGGCTGCTTTGCCGGATATTGAAATCTACGGTAATCAAAAAAAGCGATTATCGAGTCATCTAAGTCTTTCGCTACCAGGGGTTGATGCCGAGCGACTGGTATTTAAGCTAGAGCGCCAAGGTGTGTATGTGGCTACTGGTAGCGCTTGTGCTGCAAATAAGGGTACACGTTCGCACGTACTAGAAGCTATCGGATTAAACGATAGGCAAATTAACGGTAGCTTGCGACTAAGTTTTGGGCGACTTACAGACGAAAAAGCTGTGCGTGAAGGTATTAAGTTTATTATTGCAGCATTTAAACAAGAGCAGGATCGCGTAGGAAAGAAAGCGTGAGAATGATTTTAGGGCTGCTAATAGGTTTTTTTGTAATGGTCGCAGGAATTGATATTTACTTATCACCTGATGATTTAAGCGCGTGTAGAGCGGCTGATGGACCTACGAGTGAAATGAACTGCATACAGGCCGACGCAATTATTGCGGTAAGTGGTGGTGATACCGACGCGCGTACAGATGAAGCCATTGGCTTGTACCGAGCTGGCTGGGCGGAGACTTTAATATTTTCTGGTGCGGCACGCGACACAACAGGGCCAAGCAACGCCGAGGTTATGCGTAGTCGTGCGATTGCGGCTGGGGTTCCAGCTGGAAGTATTGAGGTAGAGGAATTTAGTCGAACTACGCGTGAAAATGCGCAAAATACTACCTCTATCCTTACTCGGCGAAATATTCAATCGGTAATTGTGGTCACAAGTGAATACCATCAGCGACGGACGAGCTTAGAGATGCAGCGCTGGTTTGGCGAGGCAATTAACGTACGAAGTCATCCGGTGGCTCAAGATAATCAATGGGACGGACTGTGGTGGACAAGATTTAGCGGCTGGCAACTAGCGGTGGCGGAATTAATTAAGATTGGTGAAATATATGCACAACAGCGATAAAGAAAATTCTAAAACACATGTATATGTTGGAATGAGTGGCGGTGTAGATAGTAGCTTAACGGCAGCGCTGTTATGCGAGCAAGGCTACAGGGTTACCGGCGTGTATATGAAAAACTGGACCCAAGATCTTCCAGGAATGAAATGTCCATGGGCCGATGACCTTGCTGATGCAAAGCGGGTAGCGGTGCAGCTTGATATTGATCTTAAAGTATTTGATTTTGAGACAGAATACCGCGATATGGTCGTGCAGTATATGATTGATGAGTATAAACTTGGTCGCACGCCAAATCCAGATATTATGTGTAATCAAGAAGTAAAGTTTAAACTGTTTTTAGACGCAGCTCTTGCTGATGGCGCCGACATGATAGCCACTGGTCACTATGCCCAAACAAAAGCTGGCAAGCTTTTGAGAGCTGTCGATGACAATAAGGATCAAACGTACTTTTTGTATCGTGTTTCATCAGCAGCACTCTCTAAGGCGTTGTTTCCGCTTGGTGGCTACACTAAGCCGCAGGTTCGTCAAATGGCTGAGGCTCGCGGATTGTATACTGCAGGCAAAAAAGATTCTCAGGGCATTTGTTTTGTAGGTAAAATTGGTATTAAAGATTTTCTTAGCCAGTATGTAACTATAACACCTGGAGATATAAAAGATATCACGTCGATGCAAAGTGTTGGTCGTCACGATGGCGCGATATTTTATACGCTTGGGCAGCGACATGGCCTTGATATTGGTGGTGGTTTGCCGTATTACGTAGTTGGAAAAAATATGGATAAAAATGAAGTGTACGTTACCACAAACCTTAACGACCCTTCGCTTTGGCCAAAACAAATTTCGCTCACGCATATGCACTGGATTGGAGAACCGTACACGGGCAATAGGGTTGAGGTGCGGGTTCGTCATCGGGCGCCGTTAGCTCCGGCTACACTTTCTATACAAGGGTTAGATGCCAAGATAGAGCTTGACGAGGCGATACGAGCCGTAACTCCAGGTCAGTCGGTGGTATTGTATGCAGATGATGAATGTTTAGGTGGCGGAATTGTTGCTTAGAATTGTCGATGCTGTAGGCTGCGCACCCAAGCACTAAAGGCACCAATAAGCGCTAAAACTTGCGCACCTATTACTACTGACATAATTGAAAATCCAGTTTGCGGTAACTCTTCTGGTGTCGATTGTGAGTGGCTAGATGAATCTTTAGTGTCAGCCTTTGCGGTTTGGTCATTGCTAGATTGTATTGGGTTGGTGTCGGTAGCGTCTCTTTCAGAATTAGTAGGCGTTGATTCGGTATTTACTACAGTTGTAGTAGTAATGGTATCTCGGCTAACCGGCGTAGAAGGTTCTGGCTGAGTTGAGGTTGAGCGAGAAGGCGTCGACTGGGTGGTAGATGGCTGAGGTGAAGATGCGGCTGGCGGCGCAGAAGATGTGGCACTTGTAGTAGCATCTTGCTTTTTGTAAACCCGAACGTAGTCAACTAGGAAGGTTTGCGGGGCGAAATCGCGACTATTATTTGGCGCTTCATGCCACTGATCGTTCTCTGGATACACCTGTGTGTTAATACGTAGCTGCCACGGTTCATTCATAATGCGAGTAAATTGCTCTTTTGTGACACCGTCATAATCACTGTAGGTGTCAGAATTTTGGTCAGAATCATTTGGTCGGTGTGAAGTAATCGAACCCACAATCTCACCATCAAGATAATAGGTAACTTTTTCTGCGTTCCATTCTACACCCCATGTGTGCCACGTGTCAGCGAGTGAACCGTTCACTTTTTTTACGTGCTGACGGGATTTTAGTTTATCATTTTGACACACCACATGAGTTGTAGCGGTGCTAGCGTTGGTGCTTTTAGGATCGCTGTACCACTCTAAAATGTCGATTTCGCCATAGGTTGGCGTGCACCAAGGGGATTGATTGCGCAACCAGTAGCCAGACCACAGTCCGCTAACGTCGGTTTTTGGTAGTTTTGCACGAATCTCCATTTTGCCTGATTGCCAGTTATAATCAGTTTTAATTTGCCCGCTCGAATAGCGTGTAGTTGTTCCGTTCGGGCATGGCGCGGTAGATTGATTACTAGCACTTGGCAGTTCGCTTCCGGTAACGCAGTGGCGTTTAGTAATAATTTGCGCGTTACCATCACGAACAGTTACGTTAGCTGTTTGGTAGCGACCCTGATGGTGACTTTCGGTACTTCTTGTTTGGTTAACAACTGTCCATTTGCTGGAATCAACCGAAGAGCCGTTAAATTCATCACTCCAGACAAGTGAATATTGCGAAGCAGACTGGCTAACGGTTGGGTGTAGCGTTATAAAAGAAACGCTGGCAATAATACTGCCTAGCAAAAACAAACAAATAAGGGCTAATGGAGTTGATAGATAAGAGAGATAGTTTCGCATATTTTAAATACCTGATTAGTGCTGCACCACCGTCGCAGCTAATAATAGAACAGTTATACCATAATACAACTATACAATCAAGTAAAATTATGTCGAGGCGTAATCTGCTACAATAAAGGTATGAACGCACAAGAAATTCGAAACGCCTATCTACAGTACTTCAAGCAGCGACAGCACGAAATTATTGCCCGTGCGCCGCTTGTTTTAAAAAACGACCCAACAACTTTGTTTACAGGGTCGGGTATGCAGCCGCTGTTGCCATATCTTCTGGGCAAAACGCACCCTGCAGGCGTTCGTCTTACCGACAGCCAAACGTGTTTGCGTGCCCAAGATATTGAAGATGTGGGCGATAATCGGCACACAACATTTTTTGAAATGCTTGGCAACTGGAGCCTAGGTGACTATTTTAAAGAGCAGCAAATTCGCTGGTTTTTTGAATTTTTAGTTGATGTAGTTGGACTTAATCCGCATAAAATTTATGTGACGGCTTTTATAGGTGATGCCGCTAACGGTATTCCTCGTGATGACACGGCAGCCACTATATGGCAGCAAGTATTTAACGAGCGCGGCATTGAGGCGAAAATTGCTGAAATCGGTTCGCAAGCTGATGGCGACGCCCGTGGTATTTTTTCTGGCGAGCGTATTTTCTTTTACGACGACGGCGAAAACTGGTGGAGCCGCGGCGGCGGACTAGATAAAACGCCAATTGGCGATCCATGCGGGCCAGACAGCGAGGTGTTTTACGATTTTGGCCCTGAAAACCACGATGAAAGTTTTGGTAAAGCTCATCCAGCCAGCGATAGCGGTCAGTTTATGGAAATTGGTAACCAAGTCTTTATGCAGTATCGCCGCCTAGAAGACGGCAGTTTCGAACCGCTTGAAAAAATGAATGTAGATTTTGGCGGCGGACTAGAGCGAATTGCAGCAGCTCGCATTAACAGTCCCGATGTTTTTAAAATTAGCTTGCTGTGGCCAATTATTGAAAAACTACAGGATATTAGCGGTAAGCAATATAATGAGTACACCGAAAGTATGCGCGTGATTGCTGATCATTTGCGAGCAGCAGTATTCTTAGCGGTTGACGGTGTGGTTCCGGCCAATAAAGAGCAGGGCTATGTAATGCGCCGATTGCTGCGCCGAGCAATTCGGTTTGCCTTTGATTTAGGCGTAGAGCAAAACTTTTTTGAAGAAATTGTACCAGTCATTGCCGATTTGTACGCCGACGATTACCCTGAAGTCGCCCAAAAGCGCGATGAAGTGATTGCCGTGCTAGTTAAAGAAGAAAAAGTATTCCGCCAAACGCTCAAAAAAGGCTTAAAGCAGCTTGAAAAATATACTACAACTGGTGTAAGCGGCGATGAACTATTTACTTTGTATGACACATTTGGTTTTCCTGTAGAGCTTTCTACCGAAGAGGTGCGTAAACAAAATATTGCAATTTCGAGCGACTGGCAAGCCGAGTTTGATGCAAAAATGGCCGAACAGCGCCAACGCTCACAAACTGCCGCCAAAGGAACTTTTAAAGGTGGGTTAGAAGGCGGTACTATGGCGCACCGTAAACTGCATACCGCTAATCATTTAATGTACGCCGCACTTAAGCAAGTTGTGGGTGAGCACGTTACCCAGCACGGCAGCAACATTACGGCCGAACGACTGCGCTTTGATTTTAATAATGATGGTAAAGTTACGCGCGAACAGCTAGATGAGGTTGAGCGCCGCGTTAATGAGTGGATTAAATGGGACTTGCCGGTTTCGTATAAAGAATATCCTACGGCGCAAGCGTTTGAAATGGGCGCAATTGGCGCTTTTGGTGACCGCTACGGTGATACTGTAAAGGTTTATCAAATGGGCGAAGGTGAACGGCGAGTAAGTTTTGAAATTTGCGGTGGACCGCATGCCGATAGTACTGGGCAGCTTGCAGAAGAGGGTGCTCGATTTAAGATTACGAAAGAAGAATCTAGCTCCTCTGGCATACGCCGCGTAAAAGCTGTCCTTGTTCGCGAATAGGGCGATAGAATCGTCACGCGTACCGTACTACTGCGGGCCGTGTGGTTTAGCTTTGTTTACAAGGCACTATCGTATATACTAGTAGTACTTATGGTTTTCGAAAAAATTCGTGATTTTAGAAACAAACAAGCCGAATCTGACGATTTTATTGTGGGACTCGATATAGGAACAGAATTTGTTAAAGCGCTCATTGCCAAAGTCGACGATGATGTACTGTCAGTGGTAGGTGTTGGTAGGCAACGGCAGTCGCTCGCTGATATGCACTCTGGGGCCATTGCCGATATTGCAGCCGTGGTGCAAAACTGTGAAGCGGCGCTTTCACAGGCTGAAGACCAAGCTGGTTTACAGGCTAAGCGAGTAGTAATTGGCATTGCTGGTGAGTTAGTAAAAGGTGTTACGCATACCATTCGCTACAAGCGGCCACAACCAGATCGTCCGCTTGACACAGCCGAAATGGAATTTATCATTGAAAAAGTGCAGGAGCGAGCCCAGAAAAAAGCCCAAGCGCAAATTGCCCTAGAGACAGGTAATGATGAGGTGGAGGTAAAACTGGTTAACTCGGCACTAGTTAGTATCCATATCGACGGTTATAAAATATCAAACCCAATTGGTTTTCAGGGTAAAGATATTTCGGTGCAAATTTACACCGCCTTTGCGCCAATGGTACATATTGGAGCGCTTGAGCGCGTAGCCGATGAGCTGGCGCTGGAGCTAATTGCCGTAGCAGCTGAGCCATTTGCGGTAAGCCGAAGCGTGCTCGGGGCAGATTCTGGAAGTACATTTACGGCCATTTTGGCCGACGTTGGTGGCGGCACTACCGATATTGCAGTAGTAAACGATGGTGGTGTTGAAGGTACTAAAATGTTTGGTATTGGGGGGCGCAGTTTTACGCGTACTATCGCACAGCAAATGGATCTTAGTTATAACGACGCTGAAAAACTAAAAGTAAACTTAGCCCACGAAAATTTGCGTAGCAACATTAAGCGCGACGTAGAAGCGGCAGTTGACCAAACGGTTGATGTATGGCTATCTGGCGTAGAGCTGGCCTTAGCGGAATTCGACTCCGTTGATCACCTACCTAATCGCATTTTACTTTGTGGAGGTGGCGCCAGTTTAGAGCAGGTTTCACAAAGGCTATCTACGAGCGACTGGTACAAAGAGCTGCCTTTTACTAAGCGACCGAGTGTGCAGCATATTAAGCCTAGCGATGTGGTGGGAATTAAAGATACTACCTCAACCATCAATGACCATACGTTTATTACGGCCATGGGTTTGCTGCGAGTAGGCTATGATACAATAGGCATTAGCGAAACAGGTAGCGTAAAAGAAAAAATTAATCGGATTTTGAAAATTTAATCTATGGCAAAAGACGTTTTATACATTGATGTCGAAGACGATATAACGGCAATTATTTCAAAAGTACAAGCTTCCAAAGAGTCGATAGTTGCCTTAGTGCCGCCAAAGCGAGTTGGTATGCTGCAAAGTGCAGTTAATATGCGACTTTTGGCTCATGCGGCCAAAAAATCTTCTAAGCAACTGGTACTAATTTCAAGTAATTCTTCTCTTGTAGGGTTGGCGGCTGCGGCACAAATTCCTACCGCAAAAAATTTACAAACAAAGCCCGAGCTTGCAGATAGCCCTGAGCTAAAAGATGATGAAGAAGATATTATTGACGGCAGTGAATTGCCGATTGGTGAGCATGCCGCTACGGCGCCAGCTGCAATGGCGTCATCTGGTGAGGCTAAAAAAGAAGCGGCGGCCGTGGCAGCGGTGGCGCGTGAATCTGGCACTCGAGCAACACCACCCGAGCCGGGCAAGCCACTTCCTAAACCTAAGACTAAGCGAGGCGTCGCCAGTAAAGTACCAGATTTTAACCGCTTTAGAAAGCGTGCAATTATTATTATCGTAGGCGCCTTATTGTTGATAGGGTTTTTGGTCTGGGCAATATTTTTTGCGCCACGAGCTACCGTAACTATAACGGCGCGTACCACACCAGTTCGTGCAGAATCGGTTGTAAGTCTTGCGGCGGCAGATACTGCCGGTGAATCCGGTGATTCAATTGCTGCGGTACGTAAAGAGCAGACTGGTGAGCAGGCAGTAACATTTGAGGCTACGGGCACTAAAGATGTTGGTGAAAAAGCTCGCGGTACAATGACGCTGCGTCGTACGGCGGTGTCTAATCGACCAATAAGCATTCCGGCGGGCACGGCTTTTTCTGCAGGCGACTATACCTTTACAAGTACTGAAGCGGCAACACTTGAGGCAACGTCTATTGGCGGTGACGGAATTGTACAGGATAGCGCAACTGTTGATGTGGTGGCGACCGAAAATGGCGCAGAATATAATTTATCAGCTCGCGCTTACGAGTCGACGGTAGACGGCTTTAATGCTCGTGGTAGTGCGATGAGCGGCGGATCGAGCAGGACGGTAAAGGTAGTCAGTCAAGAAGATGTGACGGCTGCAGCTGCAAAACTTGACGAGCAGACAGATCGAAATGCTAGAAATACATTGCGCGATTCATTTGAGCCGGGCGTACGGGTAATCGACGAAAGCTATAGTGAGTCGCGTTCAAACCCTCAGTCATCTCCGTCTGTAGGTGAAGAGGCGAATAGCGCTACGCTAACGGCAACCGCCACTTATAGAATGTATGGTATTGAAGACGAAACGTTAGATAACTTTTTGGCGGCAAGGTTTAGCGAGCAAATAGAAAATGCTGATGAGCAAAAAATATACGAAAATGGCAAAGACGAAGTTGTATTTAGTGAATTTGCCGCTGGCGACACCCCTACTGTTCGGGTAGCGGCGGAAGGAGAGCTTGGACCTCAAATTCGTGATAATGATATTAAACAGCTTGCGGCCGGTAAGCGACTCGGTGAAATTCAATCGACGATAGAAAGCATTGATGGCGTCGAAAACGTAGATGTTGACTTTTGGCCGTTTTGGGTGCGGGTAGTGCCCGATAACCCAGAGCGCGTATCGGTAGAGTTTAATGTGCAGCGTGCCAATGAGTAAAACTTTTCTTGCACTTGATATTGGCGAAAAACGAATTGGTGTAGCGCGCGGCGACAGTAACGTTAAGATTGCTGTTCCACTTTCAGCAATTCATGTTGATGGTGGAGAGAAAAACTTGCTACATAAACTGTTACAGCAAGAAATGCCGGCAGCGGTAGTGGTTGGTTGGCCGCGTAATTCTCGTGGCGAGCCCACTGCGCAAACTGCATATGTTCAACATGTTATTGAAGAGCTTGCCATTGAAGTTCCAATTATTTATCAAGATGAATCACTCACGAGTGTTATTGCAAAAGAACGCCGTGGCGATTCAAAACAAACGCGAAAGAGTGGCCAAATAGATTCTGAGGCTGCCAGCATAATTTTACAGGATTACCTAGAGGAGACTTATGGATATTAAACCGCCACGACGACCACAACAAATAGCGCGTAATCAATCGCTTCCGCCAGTTAATGCAGGTTCGCAGCGACCGCCACAAACTACATATGCTACAAATTCTGCATATACATCACCGCAGTATAATTCAGCAGGGCAACAGCAATCGTCGGCTAATCAGCCTTCGGATTCTGCGCCGCAAAATACCATTTTACCGCCTGCGCAAACTCCATCAAGCTCGCCGCGTCGCCCAAGAAAAAAACGCATATTGTTAGCTGTTATTGCTGGTGTAGTGCTACTTATTATTACAGCCATGACAGTATGGGCGCTAAACCAACTGCAACCCGTAGATAGTACTTCGAGCGAAAAAACCCGTGTAACGATTGCAAGTGGTACGTCACCGCGACAAATTGCTGCCACATTAGAGGACGAAGGCGTGATACGTAATCAGACTGTATTTTATTGGTTTACCCGATTAAGTGGCGTACAAAATTCTTTACAGGCAGGTACCTATCAGCTGGCTCAAAATGAATCTGTGCAAGAGATAGTTGATCACCTACAGGCCGGTAAATCTGATATGATGACGATTCTCTTTTATCCAGGAGCAACGTTGTATCCAACCGATCGCACGCCAGATGACAGACGGACTGATGTTAAAACTATGCTTTTACGAGCGGGCTATACCGAAGAAGAGATTGCGGCTGGACTTACTGCAAGCTATAGTCATCCGCTTCTAGCCTCTAGGCCAAATCAAGCCGATTTAGAAGGTTACGTATATGGTGAGACATATTCATTCGGAGGCGGCGCCAGTGTAGGTGACGTACTAAAATATACGTTTGACGAATTTTATAAACAAATTGAGGCAGAGGGTATTGAAGATAAATTAGCACAGCGCAATATGACACTGCATGAAGGTATTATTTTGGCCTCAATTGTGCAAAAAGAGGTTTCAGGTTACGAGGATATGCGTAAAGTCGCTCAGGTATTTTACAGTCGACTCGATATAGATATGCCGCTTGGTGCCGATTCGACGTATCAGTATATTGCCGATAAGACCGGTGTTGAACGGCACACCAGTCTCGACTCCCCGTATAATACACGCATTGTAAAGGGTTTAACGCCTGGACCAATTGCTAGTCCTTCAATTAACGCCTTAAAGGCGGTGGCAAATCCTGCATCGACCGATTATCTGTACTTTGTAAGTGGAGACGATGATATTAACTATTTTTCGCATACGAACGAAGAGCACGAGCGGCTGGTTGCGGAGCACTGCATTAAAAAGTGTGCAGTCTACTAAACCCCTTGACAAAAAGCTAGTTTTATAAAATATATTGACATTTTAGTCAATGGGCGGTACAATATTATTTAGCACATATGGAGAGGCTGTGAAATATATCACTACTTTACCAGTATGCGCCTACCGACAAATGTCGCACGGGTACAGAAATTAACATTTCTACAAAACGCCTAATATCAACTAATCTTGGTCGACGGTACCCCGTTCTTTTGCGAGAAGTAAGACAAAGTAAGGTAGACGTCTCTATAGCGATGTAGAGGCAGGAGAAGAGTCATTCGTAATCAACAGCAATTGCCTGAGGTGAACGCCACGTTTGCACAGACAAAAGATGAGATGTTGGCCCGTAAGAAGGCTGATACACGAAAATCTGCGTTTATTGCCTATGGAGGTGTGGCTATTTTAGTCCTTTCATTGGTAGCGACAGGTTACAACGATTTAACTGCCTCTCGTACCGAGGGAAATGTTGCCTACGTGCAGCAATCTAATCCATTAGATCAACAGGTTGCTTCTGTTGATACACTAGCAGCGGCTACTATCGCTTCTAATATTGCCGAATCTGTACAGTTGCCGGTAGCTGGTGACTTACGTGAAGAATCAAGTTCAATACAAATAAAGACTGAACTAGCACAAAATGATGCTGAAATGATTACTAAGCCACAAATCATGCAGCCAACATCTGATAATCGTACACTCATTACGTACACTACAGTTGAAGGTGATAGCGTTCAGTCGGTGGCTAGCAAGCACGGTATTTCTGCCGATACGGTAAAATGGGCGAATAACCTTGCGACCGATGGCCTCGATGCAAATAAAGTACTTACCTTGCCGCCTGTTGACGGAGTTATTTATGAGGTAAAGAGCGGTGATTCAATTGAATCGATTACCGAGAAATACAAAGCCGACCGCGAGCGTGCCATTCTATTTAACGACCTCGAAACACAGGAACTTGCTGACGGTATGAAAATTGTCTTACCTGGTGGCGTACTACCCGAGAATGAACGTCCAGGTTATCAGGCACCTAATTCGCGAAACCGTACTACAGCTCCATCAGTAACTTCTGTGCCGTCTACATCATTCCGCTACGGTGCTAGTGGTTCATCTGGTGGCAACACAATAACTGGCTATGGTACGCCTATGCTTTCGGGAAATCGCTATGCATTTGGTAACTGTACGGCATACGTGTACGACAAGCGTCAACAAGCAGGGCGTCCGGTTGGCGGATTATGGGGTAATGGTAACCAGTGGCATATTTCAGCTGTATCTAATGGCTTTACCGTAAACGGTACGCCTGCAGTTGGTTCTATTTTGCAATCAATTGCCGGTGGTGGTGGCTATGGTCACGTGGCTTACGTAGAGCGCGTTAACAGTGATGGCTCGGTATTAATTAGCGAAATGAATTTTGCCGGATTTAATACCGTATCAACTCGCACCCTATCTGCATCAGAAGCAAGTATGTACAACTACATTCACTAAATTGTAGCAATAAAATAAAATACCTAGTCTAGTCAAGACTAGGTATTTTTGATATAATTATAAAATATGTTTGTTGATACCGCTAAAGTTTTAATTCAGGCCGGAAAGGGTGGTGATGGCGCCGTTAGTTTTCGGCATGAAATTTATGTAGATAAGGGTGGCCCAGATGGCGGTGACGGCGGTCGTGGTGGTGACGTTATATTTGTGGGCGATGAAAGTGTTAATACGCTATTAAACTTTCGTTATAAGCCTGAACTTAAGGCTGAGAATGGCCAAAATGGCTCTAAGGCTAAGCGTAGGGGTAAATCGGGTGAACACGCTCGAATTCATGTTCCCGTTGGCACAATTGTTACAGGGAAAGACGGTACATTATTAGCAGATATCCTTGCGCATAATCAAGAGGTTGTGGTTGCAAAAGGTGGTGACGGTGGATTTGGAAATGCGCACTTTAAGTCATCGGTTCGGCAAACGCCTCGTATTGCCGAACTCGGTGAGCCGGGTGATTGTTATGAGGCTGAGCTGGAACTTAAACTACTTGCCGACGTAGGATTGATTGGCTTTCCGAATGCCGGTAAGTCGACATTTCTTTCAGTAGTAACAAACGCGCGCCCTGAAATTGCTAATTATGCGTTTACCACGCTTACTCCAAACCTTGGTGTGGCCGATATTGACGACGGTAGCCTATTAATTGCCGATATTCCCGGACTTATTGAAGGGGCGAGCGAAGGTAAAGGTTTGGGTGATGATTTTTTACGGCACGTAGAACGTACGGCAGTACTATTACACCTTATTGATGCCTACACTGACGATATTGCTAAAGCGTACGCAGCCATACGCAGTGAGCTTGAAAAGTATAATCCAGAACTTGTTAATAGGCCTGAAATTGTGGCCTTAACAAAAAGCGAAGGCCTTGATGATGAAATTATTGCCATGCAGCGCGAACAGTTAGCGGTAGCCGTAGGAGATAAAAGCGAAATATATGTAGTATCTGCACATGCACACCACGGACTAAAAGAGGTACTTCGCGCACTCCGCCGTAAGGTAGCCGAAGTTCGCAAAGCCGAGGATTCGCAGACGGACGATATTGTGAATGATAGTGATGTGATTCGTTTGTCTGATAAAGTGCAAGCTGAAGGTTGGACGATTACAACTCAATATAGCGAAGAACTCGATGCTTTAGTGTATGTAGTTGAAGGCGAAAAGATTGAAAAATTTGCGCGTCGTACTAATTTTGACGGTTTTGAAAACGTAAATCGTTTGCGTGACATTATGAAAAAGATGGGTATTATGCACGATCTTCAGCGAGCTGGGGCATCGGGTGAGAGCGTTATTCAGATTAATGATACTCAATTTACCTTTTTTGATCAGCAGTAATATACTTTTCGCGCCGCTAATGTTCATGTGTGCCAAGGTTTGCTATGATAGGGGTACATGGCAAAGACTTTTTTCTTTTACGACCTAGAAACAAGCGGGCTTAACCCGCGCGAAGATCGAATTATGCAGTTCGCTGGTCAGCGCACTGATATGGAATTAAATCCGATTGGTGAGCCTTATGATGTATTGGTGGCGCTTAACGACGACACATTGCCGTCTCCAGAGGCAATTACTGTTACCGGCATAACACCGCAACAGACCATTCAAGATGGCTACACCGAGGCGCAATTTAGTACGCTTTTACTGGACGAAGTTTTTACACCCGATACAATTACAGTTGGCTTTAATAGTATTCGATTTGATGATGAGTTTATTCGGGCGCTTTTTTGGCGTAATTTTAGAGATCCGTACGAATGGGCATATCGTGATGGTCGTTCTCGTTGGGATTTGCTCGATGTTGTTCGTTTAACGAGAGCGCTACGGCCGGACGGCATTAACTGGCCTGTAAAAGAAGACGGCACGCCGACTAATCGCTTAGAGCTTATTACGGCGCTAAATGGGATGACGCACGAGAAAGCTCACGATGCGTTAAGTGATGTTGTGGCGTTAATTCAAGTTGCTAAGCTTGTTCGCGAGAGGCAGCCCGAGCTATTTAACTATCTATTAAAACTGCGCGATAAAAAAGCAATTATGGAGATAGTTGATCTTGATGATCCAAGGCCGTTTGTATATGCTAGCGGTCGCTACGAAAATGAGTATCAGAAAACTACAGTAGCGTATCCAGTTGGACATGGCCAAAATGGAGCAGTATTAGTGTGGGATTTGCGCTATAATCCATCGCCGTTTATTTCGCTGTCCTCTGATGAGTTAGCCAAACGATTATTTATTAGCCGAGTCGAGCGAGAGGCCGCGGGCTTAGAGCATGTGCCGGTAAAGCCACTTCAATATAATAAGGCGCCGGCGGTTGCGCCACTTGGTGTGCTGGGTCAGCATGATGGATGGCAACGCGTGCAGCTTCAGCCGGATACAATAACATTGCACCGCGATATATTGCGTAAAAACCCTAACTTTGTGCGCGTAATTGAAGAGGCTTTTAAAAAGCGTCCAGCTTTTGCCGAGGCAAGCGATGCTGAAGCAAAGCTATATGATGGCTTTATTCCAAGCGGAGATAAGGTGCATGTTCAGGCGGTGGCCCACGCCTCTGAAGGCGAGCTAACTAATTTTGCACCACCGTTTCAAGATGAACGATTAAAAGAACTTTTGGTGCGTTACAAAGCGCGTAATTTTCCGCGTACACTTTCGCAAACTGAACGAGGTGAGTGGGAGTCGTGGCGCGCCGCTAGGATTGCCACTAAGCTTCCAGACTATTTGAAGAGTCTTTCGAAACTAGCGACTAGCGGTGCAGATGAGTACCTACTTGGTGAACTTACCTTATGGGCAGAGAGTATCGCTCCGGCTTATGATGAAGATCAATCTGGCGAATAAGCTATTAACTGGCAAAAGCTTTTTGAAAACGTTTTACTGGTTTTGAGCTGTGCGACGAAGGTTTTTGTGAGGTTGTCTCTAGATTGTTAGCATTACGTTCAAGTGAGAAGAGCAGATACGACACCACGCTATGCTGAAGAGATACATATTTAAAGCGTAGTGCGCGACGGGTATTTTTAGCTCGCACCGTGCGTAATCTCTCTATAGTACGAGTTACATCATCTATCCAAATGGTACCGTACTCACTAAGTATAAGATAGGTAATGTAGCTGACGATAGGTGTAATAACCCATATAAGCAACATACTAAGGGGCGAAAGAGTGATGGATGTAAATGGTACGGCACCAACAAACACAAACAATAGTAGCGCGTCGGCTAGGCTAGGTTGAAATAATAGAACGGCTAGTAGTAATGCCGCCAGCCACCACAAATGCTTCATGCTCACCTCGAAAAATAATTAATGTTGTTACAAATCTTTAGCTGTAGTGTAGCAATCGCGAGTAGATATTGCAACTATAAGCACAATGTGTTTTAGTAGGTTTATTTACAACTTATCGCTCATTAGACTGCATAAATATGGTATACTATATTAGATATGCCAGAGGTGATACGAGTACAGGGTGCCAGAGAGCACAACTTGAAAAATATCAGCGTCGAAATTCCGCGCGATAAATTAGTGATTATTACCGGTCTCTCTGGAAGTGGAAAATCTAGTCTAGCGTTTGATACCATTTACGCCGAAGGCCAGCGTCGTTATGTTGAAAGCCTAAGTAGTTACGCCCGACAATTTTTGGGAATTATGGACAAGCCGGACGTTGACAGTATTGACGGTCTAAGTCCGGCAATTTCAATCGACCAAAAATCTACAAGTCGCAATCCGCGCTCAACCGTTGCGACGGTTACCGAAATTTACGATTACCTTCGCCTTTTATTTGCTCGAATTGGCGTGCCGCATTGTCCAATTTGTGGCCAAGAAGTAGCCAGGCGAACGCCGCAAGCCATTATTGATGAAGTAATGAAAATAGAGCCAGGCACTCGATTGCAATTATTGGCACCTATCGTGAAAGATAAAAAAGGTGAATTTGCCCACATCCCCGAGCAGTATACCAGAATGGGATTTGCTCGTGCGCGAGTAGATGGCGTCGTGTATGCGTTAGATGAATTTCCTGAGTTACAAAAAAACTTTAAGCACTCTATTGAAATTGTAGTTGATCGTATTGTTATGGCGTCAGATATGATGAGTCGAGTTTCACAAAGTGTGGAGCAGGCGCTTGAGTTATCGAAAGGTATGCTTGAATTACTGTATGCCGACACCGATGAAGTGGTTGCTTTTTCGCAGCGCTACGCCTGTCACGATCACCCGAACGAAGATATCCCTGAGCTAGAGCCACGCTTGTTTAGCTTTAACGCCCCGCAGGGTGCATGTCCGGTGTGTACGGGGCTTGGTAGTCGTCTTGAGGTTGATCCAGAGCTGGTTTTTAATCCTAGCCTTACAATAGCAGAGGGTTCAATTCGTCCGTATAACCGTGTTAATAGCGACGCATGGTACATGAAGCGGCTTGATGCGGTAGGTAACGCGCACGGCTTTTCGACACGAACTAAGGTGAGTGATCTATCGCCCGAGGCGATGGCGAAAATATTGTATGGAACAGGTAGTCAAAAGTATACAATTTCACTTGGCGCTGGGCGTACCTACCAAACTACGTACGAAGGGGTAATTCCTAATCTTGAGCGTCGGCACAAAGAGACCGATAGTGAGTTTATTCGTAAAGATATTGAGCGCTTTATGCGCGAGCGAAAGTGTACCGCCTGTAAAGGCGCTCGCCTTAAGCCAGTGGTGCTAGCAGTAACTGTGCACGGCTTTAGCATTGTTGATATCTGCAATCTTGGTGTCGACGACGCTCTAGATATGTTTACTAATAATTTACAATTAAGCGAACAAGAACAATTTATTGCCGCGCAGATTATGAAAGAGATTGTGGCTCGACTTGGTTTTATGAGCAATGTTGGTCTGAACTACCTAGAACTTGGTCGTGCCGCAAACACATTAAGTGGCGGTGAGGCGCAACGAATTCGCTTGGCAACGCAGATTGGCTCGGGGCTTCAGGGTGTGTTGTATGTGTTAGACGAACCATCAATTGGCTTGCACCAACGCGACAACGACCGGCTGATCGCCACACTCAAACGCTTACGCGACCTTGGTAATACGGTTTTGGTAGTCGAGCACGATGAGGATACGATTCGAGCAGCTGATTATTTGCTTGACATTGGACCGGGTGCTGGCGTGCATGGTGGCCAAGTGATTGCCGCTGGAACTCCAAGTGAAGTTTCTCGTGTTGAAAATAGTATTACTGGTCGTTATCTCTCTGGTGCTGAAAGTATTGCTGTTCCAAAAAAACGACGCACACTTGCACGCGATAGGCGACTCGTTATTAAAGGCGCGCGCGAAAATAATCTTAAAAAAATTGACGTAGCAATTCCCTTAGGTGTGATTACGGTAGTGAGCGGCGTAAGTGGTTCGGGTAAATCAACGCTTGTTAATGATATTTTAGCTAAAGAGCTATCTGCTCGTTTACACCGTGCGCAAACCGTGGCTGGTCTGCACGATGCAATTGAGGGCATTGAGCAGCTGGATAAAGCAATTGTAATTGACCAATCGCCTATTGGTCGTACGCCGCGTTCAAATCCAGCTACCTACACGGGTGTATTTACGCCAATTCGTGAATTATTTGCTGGTACTCCAGAAGCAAACATTCGTGGCTATAAAGCAGGGCGGTTTAGTTTTAACGTGAAGGGCGGACGCTGCGAAAATTGTCAGGGTGATGGGGTAATTAAAATTGAAATGCACTTTTTGCCAGACGTGTATGTAACCTGCGATGAGTGTAATGGCAAGCGTTATAACCGCGAAGCACTTGAAATTACGTACAAAGATAAGACAATTAGCGATGTACTTGAAATGACGGTGGAGCAAGCAGCAAGTTTTTTTGAAAACGTACCGGCAATTTCACGAAAAATGAATACGCTTGTAGAAGTTGGACTTGGTTATATTCGCCTTGGACAACCGGCGACTACGTTTTCGGGAGGAGAGGCGCAGCGAATTAAACTTGCCACCGAGCTTTCGCGTCGCTCAACTGGAAAAACTATGTATATTCTCGATGAACCTACTACTGGTTTGCACAGTGCCGACGTTAAGCGACTACTTGCCATTTTGCAAAAGCTAGTAGAGGGTGGCAACAGTATGGTAATAATTGAGCATAATCTAGATGTAATTAAGACTGCCGACCATGTTATTGACATGGGACCAGAGGGTGGTCTTGGTGGAGGCGTAGTGGTAGGCGAAGGTACTCCAGAAGACATTGCGGCAAACGAAAAATCTCATACCGGAAAATATCTTAAACCGCTTTTAAAGTCTCGACGGAGTAAATAGTAAGAATCCGCCGACAAATTGTGGTAATTAAAACTCGGCTGTTAGCGTCGCTTAAGTAATACACGCAGCTGATGTTTGGTGCCGGTTATAATTCGTTCGCGACGCGTTTTATCTTGTAGAATGTGAATAATCATTGGTAAAACAGACAGTAAAACAATAATAATGGCAACAACCTCAATGTTTATGCCCCAATTGGTAAGTTGTTGGCCAATAAAATAGCCAAGATAGGTGAATAGAGTTACCCACAAAAAGCCGCCTACTACATTGTAAATAAAGAAAGTGCGGTAATTCATCTTGCTAGTGCCGGCAATGATTGGTGTAAAAGTGCGGACAATCGGTACGAAGCGAGCTAGTACAATAGCTTTAGGGCCATGTTTATCAAAAAATTTTTCAGTTTCGATAAGGTATTCTTTTTTGAAAAAACGCGAGTTTGGTTTTTGAAAAAGTTTTCGTCCCACTCGATAGCCAAAGGCGTAGCCGACATTATCGCCCAGTACCGCTGCTAGCCACAGGAGCGCAACAAAAGCGTGAATGTTTATGTTAAAGGCGCCATTGCCGAGGTAAACAAGGTAGCCAGCAGCAAAAAGTAAGCTATCGCCCGGCAAGAAGAAGCCGATTAATAATCCAGATTCTGCAAAAATAACGAGTAGCACCGCAATAAAACCAATACTGGTAATAAAGTCTATTAAAGGTTCCATTTTTTAAACTATAGCAAAAAACTGCTATAATAGTAACACCACTAAAGGTAATATTTCCGGACAAATATCCGAATATAAGGAGGAGAAGTATGGGAAATAAGATTACACTAGCAGTAGAAAAGCGTGAAATATATGGCAAAAAAGTTGCCAAACTACGCAAGGAAGCACTTGTGCCAGGAGTAATGTACGGGGCATCAATTGAGCCTACTAACATTCAGGCGCCATTAAATATGGTAGAAAAAGTTGTGAAAGAGGCTGGCCTTCATAGTCCGGTGCATATAACACTTGGCAAAAAGAAAAATATTGCAATGATTAAAGATGTCGATGTTGATCCGGTAAAAGGGAGCGTACGTCACGTGGCGTTTCATGCGGTAAAACAAAACGAAGCTGTAATTGCCGAAGTGCCAATTAAGCTTGTAGGCGAAGGTGAAAGCGCGGCCGAAAAGGCTGGGCTTGTAGTGCTTCAGGCGCTTGAACATGTAGAGATTAAGGCGCTTCCAATGGATTTGCCAGAATCGCTCGAGGCCGACATCACCGGTCTTGTGTCTCCTGGTGATCGCGTATTAGTTGGCGATATTACTATTCCTAAGGGAGTAGAACTGGTTGATAATGACGATGGTCGTGAAGGTACCGACGATGATGAGCAATCAATTAAAGATCTTGTAGTTGCTAATGTGTACGAACCGGGCGCTTTGGCGGCTGCAAACGAAGCTGCAGGTGGCGACGCTGAAGACGAATCTGAAGTAGATTCAGAAAATGGAAGCGACACACCACAAGATACTCAAGACAGTGAGAATCGACCGGGCGGAAAAGGTCAGGACGAACCTAAGCAGTCTAACGTAGACGCTAAGTAAGCAGTAATTTCTTAAATACGCGCGCTGATTTGCACTCGGCGCGTGTATTTTATTTTGACATAACTACACTTTTAGTGTAAAGTTGCGGTAAGATTTATGGCGAAAAAAATAACAAAAAACTTTTCAGAGTCTTGTCGAAAGCGTGAGGCTTGTACGTTAGCGGACTTAACATGTCCTACTCGTGAACGCGAGATGACGCTCGCTACATCTCACCCTCTGCTTCCGGCAGAATCGCTCTGTATTGATGCACTTATGTCTCGCGCACCTAGTCGGCGAAAAAATCCGTATAATGATTTAATTGCAGACGCCGAGGATAGTTTAGAACTTGCGCTTGCGCACCCTGAAATGCGAGATAGACAAAACTTTTTTTCTCGTTATCTTAATATTACCGATGAGCTGGGTGTTATGAGAGACGAGAATCAACCGCCAACTTCGCAGCAGCTACGCGTTGATATTATGAGCGCATTTAAGCCAGCATTTGAGGCGCGAATTGCACGACGCGCGCCAACTTACAAAGAAATAATGATGACGCATGTAGCGTTGGGCGAGTGGGCTGAATATTTTTCCACCAAGGTAATGGCGAATAATTTTGAGGCGTCTCTCTCTGCGAAATCGAATCTATTTAAGCACAAAAAACAACTGGCACATTTGGCGACAGAGGTGGATATCATGCAGCTTTTAACCCGCGTTGGATCGAGTGATGTGTTTCCGTGGCCAACTACTTCAAGAGAAGAGTCGAGTCATAAGCGCCCATGGAATAATCACGATTTTTATATATTAGAAGATTATGGCGACGCCCCTCGCAAAGTACCGCCAGTGCAGGTTAAAACCTCTAAGGGTTCATCTGGCTATAAAGACGTAGCAATTATAAAGCACTACTCAGTTCTTACTCCGTACCGCGAAAAAAATGCCAGCGAGGCAGCGAACTTGCGTTATTATGTTGCAGCAGCAACAGATGAATATGAATGGCAAGCGCAGAGCGGTATTGATAAGTTACCTCCTCAGCCCTCGTTAAGAGATTTATTACGCGAAGAACAGCAGCAAGGTACGCGTGCTATGGACGATGGTCGACGTAATTTACTTGAACTCGCTTCGAGCAATGTAATTAGTATGATATTTTCTCAAGTAGATACTACTCCTCAATAAACCCGCCGCTTTGGTGACTCCATAGGTGTGCATATGTACCGTTTGGCAGTCTTAGTAACTCTTGATGTGTGCCATCTTCAATAACTTTGCCGTGACTGAGTACAATTATGCGATCAAGCTTGGCGATAGTTGAGAGCCGATGAGCGATGACAATTGAGGTGCGACCTTTCATAAGTTTTTCAAGCGCATCTTGAATTAGCCGTTCGCTTTCACTATCGAGCGCCGAGGTTGCTTCATCGAGCAAAAGAATTGGCGCGTCTTTTAAAATAGCGCGAGCAATGGCAATTCGCTGTCGCTGACCACCTGATAGTTTTACTCCGCGTTCGCCAACTAGCGTGTCGAGCCCTTCAGGAAGTTGATTAATAAATTCCATTGCGTGCGCCTTGTGTGCGGCATTAACTATTTCTTCATCGCTTGCATTTGGTTTACCGTACGCTATATTTTCGCGTAAACTACGGTGAAACATTAGCGGCTCTTGAGGTACATATGCTATTGATTGTCGTAAACTCTTTTGCGTAACACTGCGAAGTGAATGGTTGCCAATTTTTATATCTCCTTGGCTAGGGTCGCTAAAGCGAAGAAGCAGCTGAGTGATTGTTGATTTTCCGGCACCAGAATGACCTACTAGCCCTACTTTTTGACCTTTCTTGATAGTGAGCGAAATGTGGTGTAAAACATCTGCTTTACTATCGCTGTAGCGAAAAGAGACGTCATCGAGAACGATATCGGCATTAGTAGGCGGCAACTCTGTGGCATTTTTGGCGTCGTGAATTGTATTTTTAGTATCGAGAATATCTGTCATTGGAGCAGCTTCAAGGAATGCCTGGTCGAATCCATTTATAATGTCGCCCAGCGCAAATATTTGCGACGCAATTCGTTGCAGATATGTGAGCGTAAAGATGGCTGAAGCTATATCCATCTGCCCGTTTGAAACCAGATAGATAGACAGACTTATTGCAATAATTTGTATTATTACCATAAGACCGAGACGGGCAGAACCTTCGATAGATATAAATCCTATATCTTTAATAAACGACTTCTCAAATCGTGTGTTTAGCGTTTTTAAATCTTGCATTTCGGTTTGTTCACCGGCGAACGTCTTAACAATCAAGTTGTTGGTCACAGCATCCGCCACATGTCCATTAATGTCGCCCGATAACGTTTTTCGTTCATGTCGCCACGGCGCACGCTTTTTTATACTCCAGCGTATTTCAATAATTAAGCCTATAATGAGCACTAAAATCGCACCTGCCACCAGCAGAGACTCTGTAGCGAGGATACTAAGACCAACGACAAGTGATAAAATAAACCCGATGGTTCGAATAGCGAGCAAATCTTGCAAAATTACCTCTGCGCGAATAAAGTCGCTGTAACGAGTAGTAAGTGCACCAACTTTTTGCGAGGTAAAGAAATCGACATCTTTGTTTATAAGCTTGCCAAACACACTATTCGAAAGTTTTGTGCGAATTTTAGCCTCATGCCGAGTAAGGGTTAAAAAACCTGACAAGTTAAGAATAATACCAAGCGCACCAGCGGCAATTGCCCAAAAGAGTGCTTGCTGTGCTGCTGAACTGTTGTTCTCGGTAAGCGAGCCGATAGATTGCGCAAAAAAGTAAGGCACAAGGGTGTCGATAAGTAGAGAGGCGACGGGTATAGCGCTCAGCATAAAAAAGAAACTGAGTTTGTGTTGCTTAACTTGTTGCCAGTAATAATGAAGGGTGCGCTTGTTGGTGCTCATAAAATATAACTCCTATCGGTTAGGTATTTCTCGCTGTACGGAAGCTGCAAAGTGACTGGTTGCACCCTGTAGTCGTCAGGAGAAAATATTAAATAAAGAGATAGAGGATTTTTAATAAAAAATCATAGCTGTAGCCCCAGTATACCACGGCTTTAATCTGCGGTATAATAATAAATATGCAAAAAATCCTTTTATACTATAAATTCTTTCCGCTGTCTGATCCGGAAGCGGTTAAACTGTGGCAAAAAACTCTGTGCGACTCGCTGGGCTTAAAGGGGCGGATTCTTATTTCTAAACATGGCATAAATGGTACGGTTGGCGGCGATATTGACGCGTTAAAGGCGTATATTAAAGTGACTAAAAGCTATCAAGGTTTTCATGATACTGTTTTTAAATGGAGCGACGGAGGGGCAGACGATTTTCCACGTATGAGCGTGAAGGCACGTAAGGAAATTGTAGGTTTTCAAGCGCCCGATGAAGTAGAAGTAGACGAGCGTGGGATAAAAAATGGCGGCATTCACCTAAAGCCGCATCAGGTGCATGAGTTGGTTGAAAAACATGGTAATGATGTAGTTTTTTTTGATGGCCGCAATGCGCACGAGGCGAGTATTGGTAAATTCAAAAATGCTATTGTGCCCGACACAAACACCAGCCGGGATTTTATTCCAGAGCTTGAAAGTGGTAAGTACGATAATTTAAAAAACAAAAAAGTTATTACGTACTGCACGGGAGGAATACGCTGCGAAATTCTCTCTAGCCTTATGAAAAATCGCGGCTTTAGCGAGGTGTATCAAATTGACGGTGGCATTGTAAAGTATGGCGAAGCCTATGGTGATGATGGATTGTGGGAAGGTAGTTTGCGAGTATTTGATGATCGTATGACGATTGATTTTTCGGATTCTACAAAAACAATTGGCAGCTGTACACACTGTAGCGGACCGACTAACAATTTTGAAAATTGCAAAGAAGTTAGTTGTAATGATCTTGTGCTGATTTGCCTTAATTGTAAAAACGATGAATCTAGACTCTTTCATAGCCAAGCTTGTAACGAGCGTCACACGGCTAAAATTGGTGCTGCGCCAAGTGCATAGTAATTCGCCTAAGCAATCAATCGCGTTAATTGATTAGGTAAATGCTGGGGTACGGCCCCAGCGACCGGCTCTAGAATTCCATCACGAGTCGAGAGCTTGCTCGGTATTTGCGAAACTAACTGCGTAGGCCTCTAGTCGAGAGAGACGCCGCGTTCTTTTAGAAACGCAACAGGATCGATGAACGCATTCTCGTCGTTCGGATCCTTCGTTATCATGAAGTGCAGGTGCGGGCCACTTGATCCACCAGTGCTACCAACGTAGCCAATCACGTCTCCGGCTTTAACCTCGCCGCCTTCAACGATGCCGTCAGCTCGGCTTTGCTGGTGGGCGTAGCCGGACAAAATGTCGCCGCCGTGATCGATGTAGGTGACGTAACCACCCCACGCTGGATTGAACTCGTCGCGCAGGAGTGCCACAACGCCATCGGCAATGGCGTAAATTGGTTCGCCGCCAGCTGTTGGGTAGGCGAAATCGGCACCGTTATGTAGCATGTTGCCCCGACCAAGGGGGTCGTTGCGCCAACCAAACTCTGAAAGGTACTGATAACCTTCATCGAGCGGTGACTGCCATTCGTCGGCAATTTGGCGCTGAACCTTGCTGTCTCGCTCGCAGCGATCAAGCATTGATTCAACCTTTTCCATGGCGGTTGTCGATCCACTAGGCTCTTCCTCTTGCGAGGAATTGGCCAAAATATCACGAGCAACTGCCTCACGCTGAGCTGGCTCCCAGTGGGCGCCGTACGCAGCCGGATCAGGTTTTTGCACTTGTAGGGCAGTTTCAAGTAGTGGTAAACCTTCACGACCAGGAACGATGTCGAGCTCGTCGTAAAACCGGTTAATTGAATACACCGGATTCATAATTTGCTCGGCCGTACCCCAATGTGGTTGACCGTCACCGCCCATAACGCCGGGGCGTTGCTGGTAGATACCAAGACTGTCACGATCGCCATAGCTGAGGTTTAGCAGGTTAGATTCCTGCATCGCCACTGCGAGAGCAAGCGTGATGTCGTAGTCGCTGTGACCACGTTCGTACCCAATGCCGATAATGAGTTCGGCATTTTTGCGTTGCTCGTTGTCGTCTCGTCCGAACTGCTGATCGTAGGCGGCGAAATAGCTTTCGGCTGTATCGCCGTCACCGAGATTGACACCAATTGGATTTGAAATCGAACCCAGCGCTTCGCAGTTGCCAGCGTTTTCGATGCTTTGCTGTGTAAGGGCAATGAATCCCAAAACTACAGCTACCACACCAACAAAGACGAATACAAGGAGGCCGACGAGGCAGCCTCCGGTTTTTCTAACCATACTGCTCATCGTGTGCACCCCCTCTAGGTGTCATTAGTCAAACGGATAGGTTTGGCTATCAATGCGCCATTGGCCGTCTGCTTGAACCCACACGGTTGAAAGTGTTGGTGCAGTGAAACCGCTGACGAAAGTGTCACCATCGTATTTCTCGATGATGACGCCTGCGATCGATACGAAACGTACCGAATCGTCTCTGTTGGCCGGTTCCGATAGAATCATCGGGCGCGGTTCTTCGTGACGATTGAGAACTTTTGCGTACAGGGTTGAATCCGTAGGGATCGATGGATTGGCCTCGCGGAAGGTTGGCGTACTGATGTTGCCGATTAGCTGCTCGCGCAGCTGCGGGTCTTCAGTGTGCCACGCCTCCATAAAGTCAAGAATCCGCAGCTCAAACTCGCTGATCGGCTGACGCGTTGGACTCTCGCGAGGCGTGGGTGCAGGTGATGAGGTGGCTGGTGATGGTGCGCTAGATACGTCGCTGACAATCGGAGGAGCCTCGAGTGCCAGAGAAGACGAATCCTCCCGGCGCTCGAGCACTCCCCAGATAGCTGCAACAATCAGCCCCACGATCACCACACCCAGCACTACCTGCGAAAATTTTACTTCTCGTAGTAGTTGCTTGAGCATCAAAAACTCCTCTCGGGATTATAATCGAGCCCGTTCGTCTGGGCGTAGCGCTGCAAATCCTCGGTATTGAATACATCGGGACGGTTGAGTATGCGCTCGGTTGCCGCATTGCTCTTGATGACCTCGAAATCCATTGGCGTCGCCATGATTTTAACGAAACTCACCGGCTCGCTCTCGCCAAGCTTAATGGCGAAAACGTGCGGCGGGAGCTTTGCGATCATGCTCAACTCCGTTTCCGAAAAGTCGTAGCGCGCCTTCAGGTCGCTCAATACCTCGGGGTCGTTACCCTGACTGCCAATAAAGACAAAGCCAAGGTTGTTGATGATGGTGTTACCAAGGTTATAGAGATGACTACCCACCGCGCCCGGCCGAATACTTGCCAGACGGTGGGTGGCCGAGAGGTTCATGGTGTGAACCCCACGGGCAATCTCGCTGAAGTAGGAGTGGCTCTCGGCGTAGACACGGTTGGTCATGGCCTTGTGCTTCTCGTCGTCCAGCTCGATGTGCGGCAACAAATCAACGCGGTTCGTCTCGATGGCCGACATTTTGACGCGGGTGTCGATGATCCGCATCAGTGTCTCAGCCTCGGGAAGAATTCCACGCCAATCTTTGGTAATAACTCGCTGCGTCAACATCTCATAGAGCGAGTGCCGATCGCCGAACATGCCACCGTAGGCTCCATACAGAACGCGACCAAGCATGGCCGCAACCTGATCGCCAGCCGCCTGGATATCCTGCACGTTGTAATTGTCAGGAGTTTCCACGAGGTTAGTGATCTGATTCTTCAGGCCGGATGAACGCCCCTCAAGCACCTTAGCGCGCGAACTGAGCTGGCGGCCCAGATCGTTGTCAAGGCGATTGTGGTATCCGCGAATGAGGTCATCGGGCAGACTGCGAAGTAACTTGTGGAACGTGTGCGGTGTCCAGAAGACTTCTTCCAGTTGCAGCATCATGTACATTGCGATGCGTAGCGCTGTGCCGTGGTGACCACGCAGCGACTCGGAGTCGTTGCCGAATTCACACAGCGTTTGCGCCATTTCTACCATGCCGATGGCATGTACACGGTCATCGTCACCTATGAACAACCGCTTCTCGAGCGGATTGACCTGCATGCGTGCCATCTCGAAAACGGTACTGTGCATGACTCGCGACAGCGCGCCATATTCGCTTTCCGCCCCTTCGGGCTTGTAGTCATTAGTGGCAACTCGTGCAGACTCGTAGCCTGCCGACAACAGCATCAGTCGCAGAGCTACCATTTTCATGGTAGCCGACTTGCCGGCGTCTTTGTGGCCGAGCACCAAACCGAAGGTGGAATGAATAATCCCCATCTCCTTAAGGAGCCACGGATCGAAGAAGAACGGCCGCCGCGAAAAGATATCCACGCCGAGTGGTATACCGCCAAAACGAGTTCGCGCCGGTACATGGAACGGGTGTCCCATAACCATGTCACGGGTAGTGTTGGCGAACACCGAAGCATTGATGGGGGTAGTGATACCCATGGTTCTCACCTTGCTTTCATTTATGATAACGGATGTTAAATTGCAGGGTGCGGATACGCCGCATAGTAGGGCGTTTATCTACGACACCCCAGATAAAACTACAGGTATAATAGGTTTAGCTGGAATGTAGTGTGCTTTTCTCTCTGGGTGCGTAGCCGTACGGCCTTGCACCCAGAGAGAGTTAGCATCACCTCCTATCTCAACAATTCTAGAGACGATTGATACCGAGACAACCCGAAATTGCTGCAGCAATTTGACGGCTCCCTCCCGTGATGACTTCGGCATGAAAGCCGGCGCCAATAAGGGAGGCTCGAAGCTGCTTGCGCTGCCGGAGCAGGATACTCTCAGCTTCGGTGATATCGCCCCGTAGCGGGACGACGACCGTGTGCAGTTGATTGTAGTGCTGGCCGATCGTTTGTCGTGAGACGAGATCGGTTCGCTCTGCAAGGTCTCGTTCGCGTCGCTGGCGCTTCGGGTTGTGAACGCGAGCACTGCCGTAAAACGCATCGTTGAAGTTCGCCATCATTCCTTGGGCAAACAGCAACTGGTGTGTTTCGGCGTTGCCAGACACCGCTTGACCAACCATGGCTTGACGTGTCCATACGCCGGGCTTAGGAAGATCGTGCAGTAGCCGGTAGTGCTCTGCGCTAACTGTCTCCGGTAGCTGGACAATTCGCATCACGGAGATCAGGTTGTTGTCGAGCTGCACGTAGTGGTGCTCGGTGTTAACCTTGATGATTCGCTCTGGCCACGTTTTGAGCGCGGCGTCTAATCCATCGGCACCTGTTTCCTTCCAGATGGCATCAAGTTCCTCGTTGGAGCGAGGAATGATACCTTCGGCCTGTCTGGTGTAGTAATCTTGAATGCCAGCGACATCCCAGCCAGTGCGACACACTGTTGAATGCTCTGCCAGGCTGAGACTGCGAACGTTGCGCATGTCGAGCGTGCCACTGGAAGAAAGTTCTTCTACCAGCGTGCGTCCCAGTTCGGCAATCGGCAGCTCATGTAGCTGCTTGTCGCTGAGTTGACCATTTATCGCCCGCCGCCAGGCGGAGGAGCGTTTGATGGTGAGGATGATGAGGTACCACGGTGAAGCGGCACCAGCATTGTCCAGCATGGGTTGCAATTGCTCGGCGTATCTAGCCAACCACTTGGCCCGTTCGTAGCTTTCCGCCGATCCAACGAAAAGATCGGGGTGAAGCACGATTGGGTCGATATTTTTCCGCAAGTAGCCGTTCAGTTCCGCCAGATTGTTTGGTCCGGTGACACGAATAAGCGACAGGCCTACGGAAAGGTTGGTCGTCTGAGCGATGATCCGGTCAAGGATTTCACCCAGCGTGTTAACGACGTCGTGCTGGCTTGCTCCCTTGTTGAAGAACGAGCCGCCATCTGCCGTGATGAATAGGTGGTCGTACGGACGGTCTAGCTCGTGAAGAAGGCTGAACACCTCTTCTTGTCCGCGAATTTCCGCCCGAACCTGCGTAAGGCTAAGCGGAAAAGGGCTACGACGCGATTTCGGCTTGAACAGCTTTCGTCGCATCCAGCGCTGGAACTTCGGACTCGTGTCGTCCTCTTCGCGTACCCACACCACACCCTTTAAAACCCCCATGATGGTGAGTTCCATAAAGATGTCCGCAAATTCGCGGTAAAGCCGACCAAACCACTTGCGCGGCCGGTACAGCCAGGGGAGTAGAAAGAGCACTACGGCTACGCCAAAAATCTCGCGTGTCCATACGCCCACCGCGATGCCGAGCAGCACGATGAGTAGAAGCACGGTGAGATCGAGCCGAGTCCAGTTGGTGAGGGACTTGCCCTGCAACCGGTTATTCGGTACTTTTTGCCAACCAATATCGGACATTATTCTGTCACCTCACTCTGTTTGTTCTTGCGGGCTTGCTGAAGCTTGTCGGCCCCCTTGATGGCCGCCCCGATGTAGGGGTGGCCGGTGGCCGCTGTAGCTGCCGTAGCGGAATCGATGGCGATGCGTGACAACTTCTTACGGAAGTCGCTCCCGTCATCTTCCTTGCTGGCTTTGCTCAGCGCGAGGCTAGCCGCTTCCGCGGCAGCCATCTTGCTGAACGTCGAGACAACGCCACCCCTCCCGTCGGTTTCGGCGCCAATAGAGGCGTTGACAGAAACAGGTGATGAGCTGAACGTCTCGATTTTGTTACCAATGGTGGCAGTAACGCGTCCGGTGATCTCCGAAGACCCCCAGAGCGCCAACAGCCACAGCACTAGCGGTACCGCGAAAGCCATAAGCGCCGATGCAGCCATAGCGATTGCTCGCCACAAGCTATTGTCGGAGCCCGGAAGGGCAGAAGGCAGGACGTAGATGAAAATCATCACCGGTCCAACGAAAACCGCCATGATGATGGTCGCGTTGCACATATCGATGATCCTGCGCCCCCACTTCGACCCCGCGAATGCCGCAGCAAGCGGGTAAAAAATGAGAGCGACCACTACTAAAATGTGGATTGCCCACGCCACAGCTGCCGAAAACAAGACGAAAAGTGCCGAAAACCCTGCACTGAGCAGCTTGCCCGCAAAATGATCCGGGAATCTGCCGTGCAGCATCTCTGCAAGTTCCGGCGTGCCGGCCTCTGGGTTACCGGTGGAAAGGGCGGCAATGACCTGTATCAGCACGTCTGACAGCATCGAAAGCGCCACATAGATCGGAATGACGAGCACGCCGAAAAACATGAGGACGATGATGCCGTACGAGAGGCCGCCGATCCACTGACTGTGTGAGCGGGTAGGGCGGAACATGGCGTAGAGCCCTAGCACGATAACGACGGCCATAACTAGTCGAATTGCTAAACCGAGTGTGCCACCGACCGTAGTCAAAAACCAGTCGTCTTGAAACAGTGTTGCAGACGGCATGGCGTTCTGACCAAGAACCAACACCAAAGCGCTGAGAAGCGTGTTGTACCACTCAGCGAGGTTATCGGCCCAGTCGGTGAAATTAAAAGGGTTGAACACGAGGATTCACCTCCTTAGTTGTCGTAAGCAGACGGTGGGCGAGCGGCCTATAGGAGCGCTGCTCGCCCACCGTACTTGAGATGCGGCCACAGGTGGCTGGTTCTTACCACGTCCACATGCCCTCGGGGCAGATGAGCGCGCTTCCCCACTGAATGGCCACCCAGACGAGACCGAGTACGATCGGCAAGCCGACGACGATCGCGATGATCATCGCCAGCCGCGTCATCCACTCGGCACCCTTCTTGCGAGCGGCACTGAGCATCAGCAGGACTCCGAACAGCACGACCAAGGCCAGGGCGACCGGCACCATCAGGGCACCGACGGCACCGATGGCATCCACCATCGGATCCCGGATCTGATCCAGGATGAGGTTGTTGGTGGGAATGCAGCCGGTGACATCCGTCTCGACTCCGGGGTTGTCCGGGTTCGGGGCGGGCGGTGCGGCCAAGGCGGCCGGCATGGTCATCATGCTGAGCACGAATGCCAACACGATGACGTAGAGGCCGCGGGTGCGGCGCTGAGCAGTGTTCATGACGAACTCCTTCTTGGTAGTGGGCAGCGCGCTGGTGCGGTTGCCGCGGGGGGTGAAAGGGGTGTTACTCATGATGGAAACTCCTTTTTATGATCGAGCGGCAGGCGCAGGAACGTCGGTTGTCTCGGGTTCGAACGGGTTTTGATCCGCGGTGTCGTCTGTCGGTGTCTCGTCGAAGGACTTGACGATGGACAGGCGAGCGACGTTGCGGATTTCGCTCTCGCCCTTGAGCTCATCGCGCGGGTTCGCCACGTTGTAGCTCATGAGGGCGTCCGCCACCACGCGGAGCAACCAAGTCCACGCGTAGTGAACCTTGGCCGGCACCTTGGTGGAATCGACGCGCTGGCTGTCGTGCAGCCGCTGGTTGTAGGGAATCAGCACCACGTGCTCCGGCTCCAGCCCAAACTTCTCGGCCATCTCGTACTGAGTGCGGCGGTTGAAGTGTTTGGGAGTGACGGAGTTGAGCATCACGATGGTCGTGTGGCCGTCCGTGCGCTGGCGCAGCTTGTACGGCCCGTACTTGAGTGCCTCGGTGATGCCGTGGATGTCGTCCTCGGCATTGAGATGGGCGGACAGAATCGTCACCCCCGAAGCCTTGACGGCTCCAATGGTGTTCTGCTCCTTGATGCCCGGCGCTGCATCGATGATGAGGGTGTCGGTCGGCTTCTTCAGCGTTCTTACTACCTTCTCCATCTGCTCGTCGTTGATCTCGACGCCCTCGGCGTTGGGCAGTACGTAGGCTTTCGACAGGGAGTCGATCGCCACGAGTTGCATCAGCTGATCCTTCGTCGGCTCGAACTCGTGGTTCAATATCAGCTCCATCATCTGCTTTGCGAGCAGTGCGTCGGAGCCGTCGAGTTCGATGCCGTGACGACGACCGAGCGACGTGTTGCTGGTGTCGTCGTCGAGGCCCAGGCTCACCAAGTCGATGAACCACGCGAAGTAGAAGTTGAGCCAGCTCGCCGCTGTGGACTTGCCGGTACCACCCTTGAGGGCGGCCGAGACGATGATGCCTCGCACCCACTTGCGAATGGAGTTGACGTACTTGATGTTGAGCACGGCCTCGCGCATGTAGTTGCCCACAAAGCGCGGCGCTGGCCACTTGATCCACTTGCGGTTGTACAGCCGCAGTGCGGTGTAGAAGAACCAGTAGAGGCTGGCCCAACCGAACGTCTTGGGGCAGGAAGCCATCACCCATGGGGGTGTGGGCTCCTTCTGCTTCTTCTGACGCTGGGCCTTGGGCGGCTTCGACTGCTTCGTCTTCGTCTTGTTGACCGTAGAATTGCTCTCGTCGCCAGTGGCGATGGAGCTGCTTCCGCGGACCATGTTGGTGTTTCCAGCTGGTGAAGACATGTCAATATCTTTCTCTAGAATCGGATTGTAAAGGTGATGCCACAGTAAACTCAAGCCGCATACACAAGGCTTTGCAGCGAATTTACTGTCCGGATTTTTGTCCGGTCATAAGATTGCCTAAAGCACACAGCAAGGCGGTGGCAATCTTTAAATCGAACAAAAAATACTGCGACGTGAGTTGTGTTAATAGGTACTGATTTTTGTTTTATATTATATCATTTTTTGATTATCAATGCAATAAATTTGCCTAATAATATATTATTTATGTCAAGTAAGATTTACATCACCATAAAACACGTCTTCTGCTATTAAAAAACGGTATACTTATAACAGATGAATGCTCAATTAGCCGACAAACTAAAGCAATTACCGCGCAGCCCGGGTGTCTATTTTCATAAAGATATTAGCGGTGAAATTATTTATGTTGGCAAAGCGGCCGTGTTAAAAAATAGAGTGCGACAATATTTTCAGTCATCGCGTGATATGGACACGAAAACTAGAGCACTTGTTGCAGAAATTGTTGATACCGATTGGGTTGAAACAGAGAGTGAAATTGATGCGCTGTTTTTGGAAAGCGAAATGGTTAAGCGGTATATGCCGCGCTACAATATTTTGCTGCGTGACGACAAAAGCTCGCTATTTGTACGTATAGACATGCAGTCTCAGTGGCCGCATGTAAGTTTTACGCGGAATCCGAGTGATGACGGTGCTGATTATTACGGGCCATTTTACAATGGGTATGCCGTAAGAAAGGCGCTGCGTTATTTGCGTAAAACTTATCCGTATTACACGGCGCCTCCACGCCCTAATGCTCGACCAAGTTTAGATTCGCATCTTGGCTTAGCTCCCAGTCCAAACACAACCAGCGAAGAGTATAAATACTCATTACGGCAACTGGTGCGTTACATTAAAGGCGACAGAGTTGCTTTAGTGCGTGAGTTAGAGCGCGAAATGAAAAAAGCCGCAAGTGAAGAACGATTTGAAGAAGCTGCCACCTTGCGTAATCGCATGCGTAACTTAGCTGAACTAAAGCGCCGAATAATGTTTGGCGATAAAGAATTTCTTGATCTATCAAAAGATGCCGCGCTTGGCGATCTTGTAGAGTTATTAAATTTAAACGCAACACCAAAGCGGATAGAAGGCTACGACATTAGTCATATGGGTGGTACTAATGTGGTGGCGAGTATGGTGGTGTTTTCTAATGGCGTGAGCGATCGTTCGCAGTACCGTAAGTTTAAAACAAAAATTGAACATAACAACGATTTTTATAATATGAACGAAACTATTCTCAGGCGTTTTAGTCCTAAAAACCTCCAGTCGTGGGGAGCGCCTAATCTTGTAGTAATTGATGGCGGTAAAGGGCAGCTAGATGCCGCATTAAAAGCGCGTAACGAACGCGAAAATGTCGTGCCGTTTATTGGTCTTGCTAAGCGCGAAGAGCAAATTGTAGTGCATCATGCGTGGTCGAACGTAGAAATTAATCGCCAAAAAGTTGAAGCGCTTGGTGGCTATATAACGGCTTCGGCTGAATTTTCGTTAATTAATCTGCCACATACTTCGCATATTGTAAAATTGCTTCAGCGTATACGCGATGAATCACACCGATTTGCCGTAAGTTATCATTCAGTATTAAAGCGAAAAAAACAAACCGAAAGCAGCCTAGAGCAAATACCAGGTGTTGGTCCGGCCACACGAAAAAAGCTTATTAAATATTTTGGAAGCATGCGGGGACTTGCACAGGCCTCTGAAAGTGATATTGCCGAGCTTATTGGTGAAAGTAAGGCAAAAATGATAATAAAATATGTTGATAAAGCGCCTCATCAAGCGAATAGGGCAAAAGAAACGAGTGGAGATGCATAAAGACTTTTTTACAGAAAATAGACTACGGCTAAAGGGTGCCTTGCAGGGAGGTATTGCGGTAGTGGCTGCTTACGATAAGATGCAGTCAAAAGCCGATATGGCTGCGCCCTACAGGCAAGAATCAACGTTCTGGTGGCTGACCGGCATTAACTTTCCTGGTTGGATTTTAGTGTTAGATGGTGAGTCTGGAAGTGAGTTTTTAGTTCGACCCGCACTGTCAAGAACAGAAAAACTATTTGAGTCGTGGTTGGACGATACTGCGGCAACCGAGATTAGTGGTATTGCAACTATACTATCTCGGGTCGAGTATGTAGCTCGACTTAAGCTGCAATCTGCAAAAACTTTTTTTGCACCAAAAGCTTTTACTTACGCAGATATTGGCGCGCAGCCAAACCCTGCTACTGCGCACATTCGTACTGAGCTAGAGAGATTTAGTGTGAAAGACTTAGAGCCGGTGGTTTTACCTTTGCGCGCTATTAAATCATCCGCTGAAATTAATGCAATTCAGCATTCAATAGATTTAACAACCAAGGCCTTTAATAAAATTTATCAATCCTTAAGTGCGCAAAAAAATGAAGCGCAAATATCGGCAGAGTTGAGTTATGAATTTTTGTGTCGGGGTGCAAAGCATGCCTACGACCCAATTGTAGCGGCTGGCAAAAACGCCTGTACGCTGCACTACACTTCAACTAATCTCGCACCAATAAAAAATGGCTTAGTGCTGATTGATGTAGGTGCTGAATACAATGGCTACGCCGCAGACATTACTCGCACGTACGCGATTGGTAGCCTTTCGCACAGAGAGCGGGCGGTTCACCAAGAGGTGGCACATGCGCATGCTGATATTATTGCCATGATTGCACCGGGGGTTGGACTGACCGACTATCTTGCGCAGGTAGATACGCGCATGAAGTTAGCGTTAAAAAATCTTGGTTTACTTACAAACGATAATAGTGAAGAGGCGTATCGACGCTATTTTCCGCATGCTATTTCGCACGGGTTAGGCGTAGATGTACACGATTCGCTTGGCGGCTATAAGGAATTTATACCGGGCATGGTGTTAACGGTAGAGCCGGGAATTTATGTGCCAGAATGGTCACTGGGTGTGCGGATTGAAGATGACATTGCGGTAACAGGCGACGGGCAGCACAATTTATCATGCGCGCTATCGACAGATTTTTAAGCTGTTTGCTATACTTACAAGAGATTATGGAACGCACAATAACCATTTTTGGTATTCGTTTAATTTTAAATGCGCTTGGGTTATGGGTGGCAATTCGATTATTTGGTACCGGCATTCCGGCTGAACAAATTACCGCCGGAATTGGTGGTTTTATATTGGCTGGTCTTATATTTTCGGTAGTTAATAGCTTGGTGCGGCCGGTTGCAATGATTATTTCGCTGCCAGCACTTTTATTAACAATGGGGTTGTTTACGCTGGTTATTAATGGTGCCATGGTGTGGCTGGCGCTTATTATTACGCCTGGCTTTAGTATGTCGTTTCCGCACTCAATACTAGCCGGAATCGTGCTAAGTCTGGTAAACTATATAGTGAATAGCGCGCTAGAACTTGACTATATGAGTAATAGTCGCCGTAATCAGGAGAGAAGATAAATTATAATGCTTGCAACAATTTTACCGTATATTACTCTAGCGACTGCAATTTTAATGATTGTATCTATTTTGCTACAACAACGAGGTTCGGGCCTTGGTGCAGGATTTGGTAGCAGCGGCGAATTTTATACTACGCGTCGTGGCTTTGATAAAAACTTATTCGACGTAACAATTATTTTTGCGGTAATTTTTGTGTTGTCAATTTTGGCTGCGCTATTTTTACCCAGTTAATTATGAACAGTAATAGCAGGCAAAGGAGTGTGCTTGATGGCACGGCGTAAGCTACCAAGCTGGAAAGAATTTCAGCGGACTCATTTTACTACTGAAGGTATTACAAAGCGGGCTCAAAATGTGGAAAGAGCTACCGTTATTCATGCCCGTAAATTTATTTTTGGCCGACTAAATAATATTCGTAGTGTTCAGCATCACGTTGTAGGGTGGGTACTTTTAATTGGCGTCTTAATTGGGCTTACTGCGCTTCAAATGGTGGTTTTTCGCACAAACTACACCGAGGCCGCGCCTACGAATGGAGGTACTTACGCCGAGGCGGCACTTGGCCCACTAGAGACGCTTAACCCAGTTTATGCGCGCACTAGTGCGGAACGATCAGTTAGTCAGCTGGTGTTTTCGCGACTTTACACCTACGACAATACTGGTCAAATTTCGGGTGATATTGCAACCAAATTGGAGAGAGAAGATGATGAAAAGCGTTACATAATTTCGCTACGCGACGATGTAGAGTGGAGCGATGGTGAAAAGCTAACAGCGGAAGATGTAGTGTTTACAATAGATTTACTTGGTAATCCGGCAGCACGCGCAGCCGAAAGCGGTTGGCAGGGGATATCGGCTCGAGCCATAAATGATTCAACTGTAGAAATCTCTTTACCTACTGCTTACGCACCATTTCAGCACGCATTAACGTTTGCTATTTTACCTGAGCACATATTAGGCGAGGCCGATCCGGCTCGCCTAAGAGAACATGACTTCTCAAAAGAACCTGTGGGAAGCGGTCCGTTTGCTGTGCGTTATGTACAATCGGTAAATATGGCCGAGAACCGTCGGGTTGTGCATCTTATTGCAAACGAGAGATACCATAAAGGAGCGCCTCGTCTTGAAAAGTTTCAGCTTCATACCTATGGTACGCGCGAAGCAATTGTAGATGCGCTTAAATTAAACGAAGTGAACGCAACAGGAGATATTGCAGCTAGTGCTGTTGGTGAGCTTGAAAAATCTACTAATTTTAATGCTACTAACTATTCGGTGCAAAATGGAGTGTATGCATTGTTTAATACCGACGCCCCAATTGCGAAAGATGCGGCGGTTCGTCAGGCTTTACAGCTTGCAACAAATACGGCTGCAATTCGCGATGCTCAGCCGAGTGGCGGTAAAGAGCTTCATTTGCCGTTTATTGCATATTTTAAAGATCGATATCCAGCTGCGCCAGAGTACAATACTGAGCGTGCAGCACAGGTGCTCGATGAGGCTGGTTGGGTGCGTCGCGGTAGTACGGTACGCGAAAAAGATGGTCAGCCGTTAGCTCTAAGGTTGGTGGTACTTGAAGATAGCGGCAATGAATCGGCAGCTAGTGAGTTGCAGTCGCAGTGGGCTGAATTGGGGGTAAAGTTAGAAATTAATGTTATTTCCTCGACCGCTGGGCAAGATACGCTACAAACAGTGCTGCAACCCCGAAATTACGATGTATTACTTTACGAATTAAGCTTTGGTGGTGATATCGATCCGTATGCGTACTGGCACTCTTCACAGGCGGTGGCCACTGGACTTAACTTTTCTAATTACAAAAATGCTATTTCCGATGATGCTCTTGCAAGCGCCCGATCGCGTGTTGACCCCGAATCTCGTACTGCAAAGTACGTAACATTTGCACGCAAATGGCTTGAAGACGTACCGGCAATTGGTCTGTACCAATCCGAGTATAGCTATGTCTCAACCGATTCGCTGTCTACACTACAAAATGATACTCAGTTAGTGTCTAGTGTTGATCGCTACAATAATATTCGCTACTGGTCGGTGCGGCAAGACAGTGTTTACAAGACTCCGTAACCTGCGCTATACTAAGGATGATAATTTTTGCGCGAGTGGCGGAATTGGTAGACGCGCCAGCTTGAGGGGCTGGTGAGTATTGCACTCGTGGAGGTTCAAGTCCTCTCTCGCGCACCAAACAAGACCTTACATTCTCTGCGTAAACACGCAGAGAATTTTGTTTTACTATAGACTTAATGATTTTTCGAGTTGCTGCTTAAGCGCCAACACCTCATCAATCGCTGCCGTAGGAACTGTTGTGTCATGCAGGGTTAAATCAATACATTCGTCGAGACTGTGCTGTGCAAACAGATACTCCTCGGGGGTTAACGGTCGAGTGTGATGGTATTTAAGTGTTGCTTGTGCCGCCTTAGCTGTACTTTTGTGGTCAGTTTCGCAATCGGCCGTATAGCTAAATAAGGTCTGATTCTCCCTGTTGATAATTGATAATTCAGATCCGTAGCCCTTATGGATAAAATCTTCTACAGTGTGCGGAAGGTTATAAACTGTAGTATCGTGTGCGCTAGGTAAGGTGTATCGTCCCACGCCATAAATTTTACGCTCCTTAAGATAGCGACCCAGCACACCTACCCGACTAATAAGCGGATGAACCGCGAGTACTTGAGCGCGAACAGCGTAGTTGTGTTTTCGATATTTCTCAGCCGTATTCTCTACAGAGTTTGTGTCGCGAAAGGTACCTTCAAGAACCACGTGGCAACCGGTTTCATACGAGCGCTGAATTAAACGGCTTGTAAACCGAGCGTTATCTGGATTGATTTTAATTGCTGCCGTAATGTCGTCGTCGTGTTGTAGCTGTAAAAAAAGTGGATGATATTGGCGCATATCATCACAGTTAATAGATATAGCAGTGTGTGGTTCGTGCGCGTTTAATGCGTCGGTATAGTGTTGTTCTCGGGTGCTTTTACCGCTACCTGGCTGTCCGGCAATGTATATTAATTGTGGTTGAGAAGATGGTGCGGTTATACCACTAAAGTAGCGTGGATAAATTTCACGCTCTAAAATAGTGTCAATTTCAGCATCCGAAAGCAGCCGATTGTGTTGGTAAAGTTTTTCCATAATTACAGATAAGTTTTACTACTATAGGTTCATTTTAGTGAGGTGTCAAGGTCGAATTTTAAGCACGATCAGCGTATAGTAACAGTATGATTAAAGCAGTGTTTTTTGACTGGGGTGGTGTGATAGCTGATGATCCTGGTGACGATTTCTTAGCGTCGTTACTGTACAATGCTGGGGCATCACAAGCTCAAATTAAAGAAATTCACTCTCTGTATATGCGTCCATTTATGCGCGGGCAAATATCCGAATCGGAATATTGGCTACTGCTGAAAAATAATTACAACATTGAGCCGCCTCACTCAACTAAAAGCGTGTTTTTGGCGTGGCAAGGGCTAGTGGTAAATCCTGATATGATGCGCCTTGTGCGTGATGTTCAGTTGTCGGGGCGAAACGCAGTGGTGTTGTCGAACGTTATTGAGCCGACATATCGGGCGCTTAAAGAGGGAGGTGCCTACAATCCTTTTGACAATGTTGTGGCGTCGTGCGTAATAGGTTGTGCTAAACCGGAGAGGGATATATATGAATATGCGCTTAAGCAAGCTGGTGTTAGCGCAAGCGAAAGTTTATTTATTGATGATAAGTTGTCTAATATATCAGCCGCCAGTCAACTAGGGTTTGCAACCGTTTTAGCGCAAAATCCCCATCAAATTATTGCAGATACGCGTGCTCAATTGCAGCTATAGTCAATCTCTAGCGCTGCTATCTAATTTATGCTAAAATAACCGTAAGGACGCTCCAGTTTAACGATGGAGCTTTATTTTATGAACGACGCAAGCAAAATTCGAAATATTGCTATTATTGCGCACGTAGACCACGGTAAAACTACGATGGTTGACGGGCTTTTAAAGCAATCAAACACTTTCCGAGACAATCAGGCCGAAATGAGTCAAGATCTAATTATGGACTCTGGCGATCAAGAGCACGAGCGCGGCATTACTATTACCGCTAAACAAACGTCAATTTACCACGATGACTATAAAATTAACATTATCGACACTCCAGGGCATGCCGATTTCTCTGGTGAGGTTGAACGTACTCTTAACATGGCCGACGGTGTATTGCTGGTGGTAGACGCCCAAGAAGGTCCGATGCCACAAACTAAGTTTGTGCTTTCTAAAGCGCTTGAGCTTGGCCTTAAGCCTGTCGTAATTATTAACAAGATTGATAAGCCGTCACGCCGCATTGACGAAGTAATTGATGAAGTGTCTGATCTCTTTTTGGAGTTAGCTATCGATGACAGTCAGCTACATTATCCGGTGTACTATGCAATTGGTCGCGATGGAAAAGCATGGTCGAAACTTCCAGATAATCCCGAAGAACAGGCAGATTTAACTCCAATTTTCGATGCAATTATTAATGACATACCAGCACCTACTGTAGATAGCGAAGGTTCGTTTCAGCTACTTGTTACGTCTTTGCAGTACGATTCGTTTCTTGGTAAATATGCAATTGGCCGTATTTCGCGCGGCAGTGTAAAACAGGCTCAGCAGGCAGCACTAATTAAGCGAGATGGGCAAACTGTTAACTGTAAGATTGATAAAATTTTTGGGTATCGTGGTCTTAACCGCGAAGAAGTTAGCGAAGCAATTGCTGGTGACATTGTGGCGCTTACTGGTATTGCCGACGCGCACATTGGCGAGACTATTGCTGATAAAGAAAACCCAGAGGCCTTGCCGGTAATTGACATTGAAGCACCAACGCTTAGCATGTACCTCGGCCCTAACACCAGTCCAATGAAAGGTAAAGAGGCTGAATATGGCACTAGCCGTCAAATTGGCGATCGGCTTAAAAAAGAGCTTGAGACGAACGTAAGCCTTCGTGTTGAAGAAGAGGGAATTGGCTTTGTGGTAAGCGGACGTGGTGAGCTACACCTGTCAGTGTTAATCGAAACCCTGCGCCGTGAAGGTTATGAATTTGAAGTAGGTCGCCCGCAAGTGGTAACAATCGAAAAGGATGGCGAAGTTCAAGAACCAGTTGAAGAACTTCTAATTGAAGTTGGTCCGGAATTTTTAGGTGCGGTGAGCCAAGAGTTGGGAGCGCGACGAGCGGCACTTGTGAAACAAGAGCAAACTAGTAGCGGAACTTCACGTTCAACCTACATTTTACCAACTCGTGCTATGATTGGTCTTCGCAACCTACTACTTACTGCTACAAAAGGTACCGTTATTATGAATAGTCTACCGCACGGCTATCAGCCACTTGGCGCAAAACTTCAGCAAACTCGCAATGGCGCACTTGTTGCTACTGAAGCCGGTACTACAACAGCGTACGCACTTGATCTTGCGGCGGCACGTGGCGAGCTGTACGTAGGGCCAGGAACTACGGTATATCAAGGTATGGTTGTTGGTTTGTATAATCGTCAGGGTGATCTTGATATTAATGTGTGCCGTGGTAAGCAGCTAACCAACATGCGCTCTTCTGGTAGTGATGGTGCGGTTCAGCTTACGCCGTTCACCGACTTGAGCCTAGAGCAAAGCATTGATTTTATTGAAGACGATGAGTTACTAGAGGTAACGCCAAAGGCAGTTCGAATTCGCAAACGACACCTCGATCCAAACCAGCGAAAACGCGCTGCAAAAAACTAAAACATAATTATTTTGCGCCAACGGTTGTAACGTCGTATACTAAATAGAGTATGGCAAAACAAAATAAACCTGTATCGCATAAAGTGAAGACGGCTCTTGTGAAAACAACGGGTCAGCTTCTTTTTGTGGCAAAAAGCCCCGATGAGCAACTGGGTGATTTATTTTCGCAAGTGCAAGCTCGTCGCGTGTACGACGACGGGAAAACATTTGTCGATCTAGTGCCAAAAAAGCGCGTTCGACAGATTGTAAAAGAGTACAACCTTGTAAAGCAAGATCCAAATTTCGATCTTGGTGACTTTGTAAGCCGACATTTTTATGAATTTGCCCCGCACAAAGAAAATGAAGGTTTTATTATGTCGCCAGCACAAAACCCGCGTGAACATGTGCGCCAATTATGGATGCAGCTTGAGCGACGTAATCGCAAAGATCGTGGCTCGCTTGTTGCGGTTCCGCACGAATATGTAGTACCGGGTGGTCGTTTTTCAGAACAATTTTATTGGGATAGCTATTTTATTATGCTTGGGCTAGCGGCAGATGGCTACTGGCATATGATAGATGGTATGGTGCGCAATTATGCCTACATGATTAGAAAATTTGGGTTTATTCCTACTGCTAATCGCACCTACTTTTTAAGTCGTTCGCAGCCGCCGTTTTTTTCACATATGGTAAAACTGCTTGGTACGCACCGCGGCAGCAAGCGTACAATGGTGGAATATCTACCAGCAATGCTAAGCGAATATCGCTTTTGGATGCGTGGATCTCGTACGTTAACTGATAGCGTTAGCATGCCGGCGCGCGATCGTGTGGTACGTATGCCTAACGGTGCTATTTTAAATCGCTACTACGACAACAAAACGACGCCTCGACCAGAATCGCAGTTAGAAGATATCGAAACGGCAGAACGAGCTCGAAACGCAAACAAGCAAAAAATATTTCTTGATTTACGAGCTGCTGCCGAAAGTGGCTGGGATTTTAGTTCTCGTTGGTTTAAAAATGCGCAAAGCATTGAGTCAATCTACACTACCGACATAGTGCCGGTAGATCTTAACTGTTTACTTTACGAGCTTGAAAAAACTATTGGTGACACGTACGCCATTATGAAGCAATCAATGCTTGCTAAAAAGTTTCATAAGTTTGCTGAACGTCGCGCCGAGGCGATTCGCACCTACTGTTGGGACGAAAATGAACGATTCTTTATGGATTATGATTTTAGAGAAGGTAGAAGTACGGCACACGTAACGCTGGCTGGAGTATTTCCGTTGTATTCAGGTGTTGCCTCGTCTGAACAGGCGCGACTTGTTGCCGAGCGACTTGAACGAGATTTTCTAAAACCAGGTGGTTTAGTAATGACTCTAATTGATAATGGCCAGCAGTGGGATGCGCCTAATGGCTGGGCTCCATTGCAGTGGGTAGCGATTGTAGGGCTGCGTAACTATGGCTATCACGAACTGGCTGAAGAGATTAAGCAGCGCTGGATTAAAACAACTGAGTATGTATTTTCAACCCGTCACAAGATGATTGAAAAATATGATGTAGTAGATGAAAGTCGAGTTGGCGGTGGCGGTGAATATCCATTACAAGATGGTTTTGGCTGGACAAATGGCGTGTACGCAGCGCTAAAAGATGAAGATACGCCTATTTCTTAGGTGATCGGAATGAGTCTTTACGAAGTAATTTAGAAATTCTAGTAATTGATTTGGCGTAATTTTGGGCTCGAGTTGATGACGTACTTACGCCAGGCATGCCGCTGCCGGTGTGCTGCGCCACAATTTTCTGTAGCACTTGAATATAATTCTCTACCATAATTTCTTTTGTAAAATTCTCGAACACTCGTTTGTTGCAGGCACGTCGATCAATTAAGTCTACCTTGGCGATTGCCTCAACCATCTCTGCTGAATTATCAACAATAAAGCCGGTTTTACCGTCTTCAACCACTTCTGGTACCGCACCACGCTTAAAAGCAATAACTGGCGTACCGCAAGCATTAGCTTCAGCTGCTGTTAACCCAAACGGCTCTTCCCATTGAGTCGGCATTAATACCGCCTTAGCTTTTTGGTAGTATTTTACCAGTTGTTCGCGGCCAAGCATACTTAGGAATAAAATTTTGTCATCAAGATAGGGTTTAACATGTTCGTCAAAGTACCACATATCTTGTTTGGACAGGTTTCCGGCAATAAGCAACCGATGGTTAGATTGAATTGCCGCCTGTACGGCCTCTTTAACACCTTTATTTGGTGTAATTCGCCCAGAGAAAAGTAAGTAATCTTCTGGCTCTTCGCTAAGGGTAAAAAGGTTTGTGTCGATACCGTTGTATACGGTGGCTGCGTACTGAAGGTCGGGGGCATCGCGACGCTGATTATTAGAGATTGAAATAAAATATTGATTGGGCGAACTGTGCTGATTGATAGTCTCGACGCGTGGACCATCCATGAAATCGTGCAAAATGTAGGCAATAGGTACTGTAGGGTAGCGCGGCGCCAGCGCGAGTGCAGACTCGAAATGATTAAAAACTACAATATCAAACTCACCGGCTTGCGCGCGGTCAAGAATATTTCCTGCCATAGCAGAGTCGGCAAGGCTAAAACGATAATCCGTAAAAAGATCGGTGGCCGAAACCATGGCATCGAAGTCCGACATAGTGCTAAAGAAGGGCCGCATACTGCAGGTTTCTACGTGCGTGGCTAGTGATGTGCCTTCAGGACCAAAGAAAGTTACCTCATGTCCTGCGGCATGGAGTCCTTCGGCCACAACTTTTGCAACTGTGGCTGGAGAATACGCAATATCATTTGGTACGGGGGTCTCTAAAAACGATCGCACCATCATAGCAATTTTCATACTGCTAGCTACTATAGCATAAAAAGTGTTAAAGTAAAACTATGGACAACTGGAGGGACGTAAACGGCATTATGCAGATATACCCGCGCAGCTACCAGGATAGTAGCGCGAGTAACGACGGCGTAGGCGATTTAAGAGGTATAATATCGCGACTTGGTTATTTAAAGGGCGAAAAAGATTCGTTGGGAATTGATGCCATATGGTTATCACCGATTTTTACCTCGCCAATGCACGATTTTGGTTACGATGTGAGCGACTACAAGGAAATTGACCCTCTGTTTGGTACTATGCAAGATTTTGACGATCTTTTGCGCGAGGCACATGCTCGGGATATTCGGGTAATGCTAGACTTTGTGCCAAACCACACTTCAAGTGAACACCAGTGGTTTATCGAAGCGTGTAAATCTCGCACTAACCCTTACAGAGATTATTATATTTTTAGAGATGCCAGACCAGATGGCTCGCCGCCAAATAACTGGCTGAGCGTATTCGGCGGTTCGGCATGGCAATGGCACGAGCAAACTAAGCAATACTACTTGCACAGTTTTTTAAGTCAGCAGCCAGATTTAAATTGGCAAAACACCGCGGTGCAACAGGCTATGGCCGACGTATTGCGGTTTTGGTTTGGTAAAGGGGTTGATGGTATTCGCGCCGATGCAATTCGCTGGATGGGTAAAAACATTGATCTGCTTGACGATCCAATAAACAGTGCTTTTACGGCCGGTCAAGACCCGTATCATGCGGTTGAGCATAGATATAGTAGATTTAGCCCTGAACTTAATGGGTATTTAAAAATTATGACCGATGTGGCGCGCGAGCATGATGATAAAATATTAATTTTTGAAGACCACTTAGATTCTCTCTCGCCGGTTGAATCGCAAATACGACGTATAAATTCAATTGACCCCGAGGTAGCTGGTGCATTCAATTTTGAGGCTATGCACCGACAATTTTCAGCTCGCAGCTTTTCAGAGATGATTAATCGCTACCAAGCGTATTTGCCTGCGCAGGCAAGGGCATTTTATTGCTTTAGTAACCACGATGAATCACGCCTTGCTAGTCGTTTTGGCGAAAAACAGGCACGCATGCTAGCTGTGCTGCAACTTACACTCCCGGGTACGCCAGTGCTATATTATGGTCAAGAAATTGGTATGCGCGACGGTGTCATATCGCCAGAAGAGGTACAGGATCCGTTTGAGAAGCGGGTGCCAAACAAAGGGCTAGGGCGTGATCCGGCACGTACGCCTATGCAATGGTCGGATGAGCCAATGGCTGGATTTACCAAGCTTAATCGCAGCTGGCTGCCGGTAAATAGTGATTATGTCGCAAATAATGTAAGGTTACAGCAGCACAGTAATAACTCTCTGTTATCGCTACATAAAACGTTATTTAACCTGCGAAAACAGCACCACGTATTGCTGCACGGAGAGTTCAAGCATTTACAAACTACTAGTGATATTTTTATGTTTGAAAGAAAAGGCGAGGAGCGCTTTATTGTTGTGTGTAATTTTTCTGAACAGACCGCACACGTGCTGTTGCCGCATAATTTAGACTGTGAGGCTCACGTAGTGGCGGCCGCCCATAATGCAGCCATGGTGGGAGAAAAAGTGCGAGACAGTGTTACGCTTGAAGCGCTTGAGGCACTGGTTTTGGCGTGCTAACTATTTACGTTGATCAATCTCTCTTGCGACTTCTTCTGGTAAAAAGCCTTTTGGGTGTTTAAAATTGGCTTGCCACGAGTAATCTTTGGCGTAACCTAAATTTTTCATAAGTGAAGTTGGTGCGTTACGTACGTGTAATGGAACTTGGGATGTGCTGTATTTGCGTGCCAAAGCTTGAGATTCATACATAGCACTGGTGGTGGCGCGAGATTTTTTACTTTTTGCAAGCGCCGACGCTACATGAAACAGTACGTAAGTGCTTTCCGGCATGCCTATTCGTTCTACCGCTTCAAAGGCTGTTGTTGCTAAGCTAAGCGCGCCGTTTCCGGCAAGACCAATATCTTCAGAGGCAAAAATAATCATACGCCGAGCAATAAACTTTGGATCTTCACCGGCCTCTAGCATTCTTGCTAGGTAATACAGTGTAGCGTCAATGTCGCTGCCACGCATACTTTTAATAAATGCCGAAATAATGTCATAATGCATTTCGCCTTTTTTGTCGTAGCCGGGCAGTTTGGTTTGGGCAGCAGTTTTAATGGTTTCGCTCGTAATGTGTTTGCGCTCTAGCTTTGTGGCGAGTTCAAGTGTACCAAGTGCCGAACGGGCATCGCCAGCAGATAACCGCGCTAAGTATTCAACTGCCTCATCGTCAATCGTAGGCGTCGATTTTATTAGCGTTAAAGCGCGAGTAATAATTTGCACAATATCGTTTTTTGAAAGCGGCTGCAGCACCAATACGCGCGTTCGCGAAAGAAGCGGATTGATTACTTCAAAACTAGGATTTTCGGTAGTAGCGCCAATAAGGGTAATTAAACCAGATTCTACGTGCGGCAAAAAAGCATCTTGCTGAGCCTTATTAAACCGATGAATTTCGTCTACAAATAAAATAGTACGTAAATTTAAGTTCCAATTTTGTCGGGCATGCTCAATTACGCGCTCAACGTCTTTTTTGCCGCTTGTAACGGCGGAAAGTTCAATAAATTCAGCCTTAACCTCTGTAGCTATAATGCGGGCTAATGTTGTCTTACCGGTTCCTGGTGGCCCCCATAATATTAGGCTTGTTGGGTGTTTAGCGGCAACAATTTGACGTAGTATTCCTTTTTCGCCAACTAGGTGTGGCTGGCCAATCACTTCATCAAGGTTGGACGGACGCATTTGTTCGGCTAAAGGCTGTTGAGGCATATAGTAATTATAGCGCACCTTGGTGCGGGTGCGGTGTGCTATTTTGCGTGCTACAATAATATTAATTACCACCAAAAGGAGAAAAGCTATGGAATGGTTTATTGGAATTGTACTACTTGTGCTGGTGCTAGCATCAATCAAGGTGATTGATCAGTATGAGCGCGGGGTAATGTTAACGCTAGGAAAATACACTGGTACTAAACAGCCGGGACTTCGCATTATTGTGCCGGTGATTCAACGAATAATTAAGGTTGACGTTCGCTCTACGCCAATTGATGTGCCGAAACAAGAAATTATTACAAAAGATAACGTAACAGCCGCAGTAGACGCCGTAGTGTATATTCGTGCGGTTAATGCCGAAAAAGCTGTGCTCGAGACTACAAATTACGTATTAGCGACCAGTCAGTTTGCACAGGCGGCACTACGCGATGTAACTGGTAACGTAGATTTGGACGACCTACTTTCAAAGCGCGAAGAAATTTCTCAGCAAATTAAAAAAATTGTCGATTCTCAGACCGATCAATGGGGTGTAGATGTAGAGACGGTTCGTATTCAGAATATTGAGCTGCCGCAAGAATTAAAGCGCGCCATGGCAAAGCAGGCCGAGGCAGAGCGAGATCGACGTGCCACGATTATTAATGCCGAAGGCGAGAAAGTCGCTGCTCAAAACTTAGCCGATGCCGCTGCTACGTTTTCTCGAACTCCGGGCGCACTTAACCTTAGAACGCTGGCGACACTAGAGCGTATTAGTACCGAGCCGAGTCAAAAAACTATGATGCTATTTCCGGTAGAACTAATTGATGCACTGCGCGGCACGACCAATGTGATTGCCGCCGACGGAAAAGATATAAAAAAATAACAGCCGGTTGCAAAAAAGAGCCGCTACCGGTAAAATATATGAAGTACCAAAGAGCGGCTCTTTAGCTCAGTTGGTAGAGCAGAGGCCTGAAGAGCCTTGTGTCCCCAGTTCGAGTCTGGGAGGAGCCACCATAGAAAAACCCCGACTTTAACGTCGGGTTTTTTCTTTAGTAATATATTTAACTTCGCCTAGCGACTTAAAATTGTAAATTATTAGTACTAATATGGAGGGTAACTATGAATGAATTTAAAAAAGGTGATGCGGTTGAATGGAATACACCTCAAGGAACTACAAAAGGTAAAATAGTTAAAAAGCATACGCAGCCTACTAAAATAAAAAACCACAAAGTAGCTGCGAGTAAAGACAGTCCTGAATATGAAGTAAAAAGTGAGTCTACTGGAAATGTGGCGGCGCATAAACCGGAGAGCTTAAAGAAAGATTCTTAGCGATCGAATACTTTATTTCTCCCAGCTAAGTAGCTTGGAAGCGCTACAGTAACTAAAATTACTAGGCTTAATAAAAAGAGGGCTGTACCATTACCTTGAAGTTTGTAATAAGAAGAAACTAGCAATATGTTTAGCGTGAAGAAACTTAATAAAAAAACAAATAATATTACTTTAAAAATTCTAATTTTCTTTGGCATAGTTTATGTCCGTTTAGGTACGTATAGCCGAGGCTATGTCTAGCGTATTTCGCCAGTCCATAGCCTACGGCTTAGTTAGTCATGTGTGTAACTAGTACACACGCTTCCTACATTTCCAGTCCCAGACGCTCTTGCCTGTAAGCACTGCAGTCGAGCCCTTATACTTTGCCTTACACCAACCATTGATGTCGAGGCCGCCAGCGAACGTAACGCCAAATGGGAACGATACATCGTAGCAGTACCAAGATCGGGGGTTCCACGGGTTGTAGAACGATGCCCCGAAGTGGCCCTGGCGCTTACATACCTGGTAATGATACACCGGGTAGTTGTAGGTAAGAGAACCCTTGGCCTGAACGACAGGTGCTACCTGAACGGTAGTCACCTGTGAAGCAGCGCTCGCAGAAGGGGAAATACCCAGCATGGCGAACGCCAACACGATAACGAGGGAAACGCGACGAAACATGTCGCACGCACCTTTCGGTAGTGTTTTTTTGGTGTGTCAATCTCACCACATGACAATAGAAGTATACCTGCAATAGTATGCGTAGTAAATATTAATTTGAGTAAATAATTAGTAATGAAGCAGTTGAATAAATTAGTTAGTTATAAAGCAAAAACCGAATCATTGATTCGGTTGATAAATTCTTGGTGCAGGTCGTGGGTAAATGTTTACACGAAATCGAAGCTGAAATCAGTAGATGGAGGGATATTCTAGCAGTTGAGTATGCTCAATTCTTGAGGGGAGAATTGATACTGCATCCAATAGTAGACTTACACTAGACACTGACTTATTCGGTCAACAACTTACACAGGGCTAGATACCTATTAAATAGATTGATTGTCATCTCTCGGTCGTTTAAATGAGCGTAGGTTTTAATAAGATTACCAAAACCGCCATGTCCTCCATTAAGGTATAGATAATCTAAAGTCTCTTGCTTATAATTAGGGTTTTCAAGTGTGTACGCAAGACCCAGATGAGCATATTTTCCATCTGAAGAATAATAATCCGAATGAGGATAGCTAATGCTCTCCAGGTACTCTATAAATAAGTTAATATTTCCAAACAACTCGTATGTCTTATCGATAAGTACTTCCCACGACTTAGCATCCTTGAGAGATATTTCATTCTTGTAGTTTCTGAGCCTCTTGTATGCACCTCGTATTTTCTGTTTAGTCTTTGCGTCTTTTAGCTCATCCCGAAATCTCTGCTCATTACTAGAGGAGTATTTCCTTGTGGGTATTGAGTCACGTTTTTGCCCTAGCTTAATATTAGGTTTGATATTGAACTTTTTACACAGTTCTAAAAAATCTTGTACTTCTTCTTTATAATAAGTGTCAGAGAGGTAATATGTCAGCCCCTGGCCCTGCATAGATGCAATCTGCTCATTGGCTTTATTGAGTACCTCGACTTTCTCTTCGTCAGAGTATAGCTCCGATTTAGAGATTTCGAGATATACAACAAATTTTTGCTCGTAATATTCAGCGCAGGGCTTTCCCTCATAATCGTAATCCATTTGGAATTCATCAAAACCCTCCTCGACAGACTCAACAGACAAACCCGCACGCACCCTAGATAGTAGAATTGGGGTATATAAAGAATTCGAGACACTGTACCTGCCTTCTTTCTTTACATACCTGTCCTTATATCGAATTGCTATGTCTCTATCAAATTTTGCTACGGTCTCAATAAAGCGGTATGGGCCGCGAGAGGTTCCACTCCCATCTGATATTTCATACGCCCTAAGTACAAGATTCCATACTTCATCGAGAGCAGAGTTCAACTCACCATCCCTCAGCCACTGCTTCTCGAGTAGTACTCCCAAAGCACTGACAAGGTCATAGTGAACAATTGAGTCTTTTCTCCAGCCATGCCGCAGAGTGCCGTCTACGATGGCCTTAATGAATAGTTCGGATGCTCTTTGTGGGTTGACTCCCTTATACATCCGACTAAGGTCTAGGTATCGGTCTACCTTGGATTGAAAATCGTCTGTCCAAGCATCTAGGTCAGTCTCGAACGATGCGATTTCAGATTCGCTTACAATGCTGCTAAATAAGGACGGAAAATGTGTATTAAGATTGAGGTAAAAACTGTATTTATTTATATGAAGCTCTTCAACAAGTCTTTTTGTAAGTAGTTTCTTTGTTGAATTATCTACGGTGCTGTGACCATAAATATAAGCCCAAAGCACAGTAATTGGAAATAGCAGAGCTTTGGAGTTGTAGCGAGTATCGTCTTTCAACTCACAATATTTTGCATATTGACGATATATGTACTCAAAACTAGCGTCACCCTTAATCATAGAAATATATGCCACATAGAGAGTTGCATATACTACACGTTCACTATATAGGTCGAGTCCATGTATGCTTTTTGCCTGTGCAATCTCTTGCTCTAGAGAATAGTCGCCAATAACGTATGCGATTAACGCAAATTCGGTTTCATAACCATGTGTTCGCCAGTCAATATCTCGCTGATTTACTATTTTCTCTTTTCTTTTGTCCAGGTATTCATATTCATCTTTGGTAATATTTAGTGAAAAGTATTTCTTGAAAAACAGAATATGATAGCTATTCTCGTTTAGCTCGAAGTCATAAGTATCGACAAATCTTCTCACACTTTCGTGAATTTCTGTGTATTCAATAAATAGCTTTAGGTTAGGTACTCTTGTTAATATTTTAAGAAGCTCCAAAAGCACTGGCTGTGGTAACTTATCAATAACGCTAGCCAGTTGAGATGGTTGACTATCAACAAGAACAGATAGATAGGATTTTATAGCCTCGGCAACTCCACGCTTTGACTCAAAGCCGTCCTCGCTATCGTTCATCATAGGTAAGATTTTTTCATTGAGTATCTTTTCGGCACTATCTCCAAGGATGTTCATGAGGTAAAAAATCCAAGATTTATATGTATCGTGAGACGAGCCAACAATATGCTGTCGTTGTTGCTTGTCTAGCAACTCAAAAAATTTATTCTTTTTATAGAGTGTTTGAATTTCTCGTATATTGTTTATGATTTCATTTGCAATATCTTTTCGACCAGCTTGCCAGAAGTCCACAACAAGATTCATTAAACGTGAACGCCCCTCCTGCCATCCGCCAACCAACACTTGCTCGGCTCGATAATGAGTCAGACTATCGGTATCTTGCTTCCACTCCTGGAATTTATCTTTTAGTAATTTGGTATCGACAAAAACTTTACTTCTAATGTCCAGATTGTCATCTTCAAATAGTACGTTAAAGACGGCGTCCTGCTGGTCTACGAGAGTCTTTATAAAGTCAGATGAATTGAGATAGTAAGGGCTATCTACACCCCAGCCAGAATGGTTCCCTAGATAAACGTCTAGAAGGCTCAAGTCAAGACAACCAATCAGATTATTCTCTTCGATATACTTCTTGCGTAAGCCCTTTATAAAGAATGTCTGGAATAGCTCAAGATTAGATAAAATCGATAGTTTTCTTAGAATACTCGGATTTGCCGTATATTGTTTTTGGAGCAAGGTAATAAAGAAGTACTCCTGGTAGCGTCGATGCTTATAGACATAGTATGCTTCTTGAGGATTTGTAGAGGAGGTGTCAAAAAATAGACTGGCTATATAGTTAATAATAGAATTGATTGCATTGTAATCAATCTTTGGGTAAGCCGTACCGACCACTTCCTGTAAATCGTGTATCGGAAGTAAAAATTGAAACTTTTCGTGAAACTTATAGGATATAGCTTCGTTTAATAGAAGAATAGCCTCGTCTTTCGGATTTGGCAGATTTAACCCTGGCAGGTCCTTGTAGTGATTCGGGTCATACAAAACACGTTTCACCTTTAACTCATATAAGTCCAGTACCGTACTATCGCTATTAAGCTGCTCAATTGAATCCCAAAGTAGCAGTAATCCTAGTACGTCAGTTATAGAGGATACTAGCTTTGGATTTGATAATTTTAGTGAGTCATAGGCCAATTGTTTATCGGCGTTACCTTTCGCCTTAAAATAGCTATCAACATCCTTTATAACTAATTGTCCGACTTTGAATTCAATGCAATTCTTGAAATAGTTTTTGAGCTGAATTTTATTAAAATTTCCGCTTCTACAAGTTACGATAATTTTATGATGTTTTTCTTTTTTGACAATTCGAGCATCTGAAGCAATATAAGGTCAGCCCTGTCTTCGCTAATCTCATCCAATCCATCAAGCAAATAGATAATTTTTAGTTCGGCACCTTGGATAGCGTAAGCACTTTGTCGAGTCCGTATTATATTTTCCAGACTGTCTGTTGCACAAAGTTTAAGATTTATAACTTGAGGCACTGCACCAGTTGAGATTATCTTATTTACCATTTTCGTCTGACTCGCTTCGCCCATTCCCGAATACGAAGAGAAGAGCCGATGAACTAAGGTACTTTTACCAGAAGCTGGGTCTCCTGATATGAGTACTAGTTTTTCCGAAAGTTTTAAAATGGTCTCTTCCAGATTTTGAACACGCTTATTTTTCGAGTCCAAAAAATGCAACTTTAAAAATTGTTTTGATTTCACCAGTGTTAGTTTAGTATGGTCTGCACTATCTTCTATAAACTTAAACTCAGAGCCGTATCCAAAGTAGAAAAATGATAAATCTAGATTCTGAGGCTTTGTTAAGGCTACTTCAAAATTACTGCGAGTATACCATTGTATTTTGACGCCATATTTTGCAGCTTCCTTAGCAATTTCCTTGCCGCTCTCTGACCTGTTTGGTTGAGCGTTAAGATTAATGAATATACATATCTCATCAAGCGAGCTTCCGTATTTTTGCAAAGCCGTAATGACAGATTTCTTTATTTGCGAGTAGCCAACGCTATCATCAAAATACTTTGACTGAAATCCATACGTCTTTTTGCCAACTTTGACAGGTTCTGTTTCAAGGCCAGCTTGGTTGAAATCACCTGACACACCTTCTGATAATTTGTGCTTACGGCAGAATAAATGTAAGCAAAGCTCTTCAAAAGAGTCTTGTTTGCTTGCTCCAGTTACTCCAAATTTATTCCAGTCAATCGCAGGCATAGTCCTAGTATACTACCCTTTACGCTAGATATTTGACAGCTATCTAGATTGAGTTCTGAATAATGCTTCGAGAGATACCAAAAGGTTCTTAGGTGTGACTAAATGCGGTATAATCATAATTGTTCTAGGTTTTACCACATTTAAGCAATGCGATTTTTTTCGCACGATAGAGTTCTGAAAAGGACATCGTGTGAAACATTTTGAGCTTTATCGCTTGAATGTGGATAAAAGGCCTAGAACACCTGCACGGTGTCCTTTTTATTTTCTGGACACAGAAAGGAATAACACAGTGGAAGTAACCTCGATAATCGCCCTCGTTATCATACTAGGTCTTGGCTTTTGGGTGTCCGAGAGAAGTAAAGACAAGGCCAATGCTGAAGCAATCCAGAAGGCACGGGACGGATTTATGTCGCTCGTGAATGAGCTTGAGGTTGATGGTATTTCTGACGAGTTAGTGCAGTGGCTTGAAGCAAGAGTGCGAATGCAGACAGGCAAAAGCCTTTCAGTATTAACGGACGAATTGAAAGATATGCTAAACGAGGAGGACGGTAAGAAGCAGGTTATCGTGCAACTTATGTTATTGCAGCAGCACTACCTAGAGGAACAGCAAAATACCGAGGAGCGTATGCAGTGGCATAAGTATGTAGAAACTTTCCGACAAATGAACAAAGCCCAGCAAAAACACGAGATTGAGCGACTTAAAAAAGTTGCTAGAGATGGCTCTTCGGACGACAGTGAAAAACTGAACTCGCTAGAGCTGATTTACCTCGGTAGTGATAGCAAGACAATCGATGTAATGGTGGGAGGCGTAAAGTTATTTACGCTGAAAGAAAAGTAATGCAGATAAAGAAAACAAAGAAGCCATCGAATATTCTTTTTGATGATGATTTTGCCTCAGGGTTTGAAGATAGCAGATTTGAAAAGTTCAAGCCAATTGTAAAGATATTGGTTACAGCCATCGTTATCGTAGGCATTGCTTGTACCTACTTCCTCTTTTTTCATCGTAGTGGTGACACCAAAAATCTCAACGACACTTATACGTCTAACCCATCGCAGACAAGTGCTGATGATAAAGCCGCTCAAGATGGCCCAGAAGCCATCGAAACCACACCAGAGCAATCACCGCAAAACTCTAGCTCAGCATCGCCTAGCAGCAATACTCATCACTCAAGTGGCAATAGCTCCACCCCAACTACAAAGCCGTATGACCCAAGCAAATGCGAGCCGCTCAACAATGAAGCTACAAGACTACGCCAAGTCGCAGACCAAAAGAAGACGACATACGATAATGCTTTTGCGGCACGCAAGAACTATGGATACTTCTATGATAAATATGGCAACAGCACTGATGCACAGCAGACATACGACAATCAAGAAGCCCAGCTTAATTTGCTACAAACAGATTGGCAGGACGCACTCAATAAGGGAAACGTGGCATACGCCAAGTACCAAGAGTGTCGAGCAAGCTTGTAAAACGCACAGCCCTTTAGCTCGCACTAACGATAAAATGGTAGTATGAGCAACGAGATGGACAGTACAGGAGTAGATACCGCTACAAAGCAAGCGGTAAATGGTCGTGATGAACGTGGCAGATTTGCCACAGGCAACACTCCTACTACAGGCTTTCACACTAACCCAGAGCGTCGTAATAATGGTAAATGGGATAAAGACGAGTCGATTAGCTACTGGTACAATAAATTACTCCGTATGCCGAACGACGAGTTCGATAGCTTTAAGCCAGCAAATAGTTCTCAGCGTATTGCCTACATTCGCATTGTAACGGCTTGTGGCACTGGGGAACTGGCACTAAGAGTCACTAAAGAGATTACAGACCGCACCGAGGGACGACCACGGCAGGATATTGATATGAGCCTGGAGCAAGATGAGGCTGTACCGATTATTAAGGGATTTGTCATACCGACAATGCCAGAGCATTTTTTTGATAAGGATATTATCGAGCAGCTTGGCGAAGAAAAAGCGGCCGAAGTCCTCGGTAGGCATAATTACTAGGCCAGTTTGCTATCGTCTATAATTGGACATAGATGGCAAAACGCTCACGAGATATTTACAGCCCCATCACCGCTCGTGATTGGTTCTTATATCACTTGTTTAATGACAAGGACTTTGTAGAGATACGAAAACAATGGCAATTAGAAATTAATGATGTTGACCAAGAGCCAGGACTAGAAGATAAACAGCGTGCAGAGATAGAGGAAATAACAGCACGATACGTCGAGTCGCTACGTCAAAAGTTCGGTATCAATGAAGTGACTGCACGCAAAGGCCTCACATACAAGAAGCATAACAGGACGCTCAATGCCGATAGAGTGCCCGTAGCAGAAATACGAGGCAACCGCGTCATTATCAGTATTGGTGCTAATACAAAGCTCGAAGACATTGAAGACTTATGGACACCTTGGATTAGCCTACTGCAAAGCAAGCTCCCTAACTATAGCTCGCAGCGTGAAACGCCAACAGACGAGCCACTGCTGGCCTACACGGTATACAAGGAACTACGAAACGGCCGTAAAATGACGGAGATACACGAGGCATATTCACAGGGTACGTTACATAGCGAGATGCCAGAGGGCAATAAGTGGCCAGATGTAAGTGATTTTAGAAAATACTATAAAGGTATTGTAAAGGGTTATGTAGACCGCCCTTAGCTACTCTCTTCATACCCTGGTGTTTTTCCTATGCTTGAAATATGCCAAGCAGTCAAAGCGAAGAGATGAAAGAGGCCATATACGAATATGCATCTTTTCTCTATGACCTCTATATGGACAGCATTGATGATGGTATAATTGACGGTGGACAAAACAATGCACAACAAAACCTCAGTAACTGATTTTATTGATATTAGTGGGAGCTTCTTTAGGCCGTGCATTGGCCTTGTCCGAGAAGCTCCCTCTAATGTTTGTAAGGAGTTGTTATGCCTACTAAAGCATTGGCAATCGCAAACTTTCGCGTATCGAGTGATGAACAGCTAGAAAACGGCAGTATTTCTCGTCAAGAAAAATCGGTTTTAAAAGCCTCAAAAATACTTGAAGCTGATATTGTTCGTACTTGGTCGGGTAGTGTATCCAGCAAGAAGTGGAACAACATAGAGCGTAAAGACCTAGAAGAAATGATTGCAGAGTGCAAGAAAAATAAGCATATAAAATATGCTATTTTCGATGAGGTTGACCGCTTTATGCGTTCGATGCTTGAAATTGGTTACTTTATCGTGGAGTTCAAAAAGCTAGGTGTCGAAGTAAAGTTTGCTTCACAACCAGACTTAAAAACAGACACTGCGGTGGACACACTAATGCTGATGCTGGAGGCATTCAAGGCTGAGGGTAGCAATGAAGAACGACAACGAAAATCAATCAAGGGACTTACCGAAGCCGTCGCTAATGGCAAATGGCCGTTTCAACCAAAGGCTGGATATAGAAAAGGGTATGTAAACGGCGTGCCAGAGATTGACCCAGTGCGGGGCTTCCCTTTACAAGAAGCTATGTTATCAATGGTTGAATATCGAGCAACTCCAACCGAGGCACTTGCACAACTAAACAAATCCGACTTCGTAAAAGGCCGTGCAAAATACAAAATGGACAAGTTTAGGGCTATCTGCACGCATTCTTTCTATGCAGGCGTCGTGGAGATGAATAAGCAAGTAAAGTATCGTAATGAGAATGGCTTACATAAGCCCCTTATAACGATGGAGCAGCACTTGAAGCTCGTGGAGATATTTGCAAAAAAGAAGAAGACGCAAAGTGGTCCGCGAAAAAACGGTAATCCAGAGTACCCTCTGTCTAATATCGTGCATTGTCAAAAGTGCGAACAAGAGAAGTACGGACGGTATGTAGGATTTCCAGTAAACAATGGCAAAAATAAGGAGCGTATTTATCATAAATATCGTTGCAGGAGTTGTGGCGAATATTTTACTCGTGACGATTTACATCGGAATATAAGTGGCTATATTGGTGAGTACCAAATAACAGAATACGGACGCACTAAGCTCCTAAAAGCACTAAATGCAGTATGGAAAGCACGCAGTAAAACGGCCGAAGTAGAAAAGTTGCGTATCGCTCGTGATATAGCCTCATTACGACAGCTAATAGATAATCGAGTAGATGCAGCCATACAGCCCGAAAATCAATCTATCAAAAGCGATATTATGCGAAAGATTGAAGACGATAAGCTAAGACTCAAGGAACTAGAGCAGCAGTACGAAAACTACGATAAAGACGACCTTGCGGAGAAAGAGCGTTTTATTGCGTTTGCACTAGAGTATGCCGAAAATATGGAGCAACACTTTATCAAACTACCAAAGCCTCGTCTCTTGCAGTGTAAACAAATGCTATTTCCTGCTGGATTTTGGATAGACGCTGATAGAAAAGTTTACACCCCAGAATTAAGCATTCTCACCAGATTAGCGAGCAACAAAAAAGACCTTCCAGAAACCGAAAAGTCTTTTATGGTGCGGAGCTACAGAATCTACTCAAACTTTTTGAAAGTATGATTGATGGCAAAGTTGTACGGCCTCCCGCACTAAATATGCCTTTTACTAACAAAGATAAAATTATTTATTAGAATGTAATAAAGGAAGCTAGTATAGTAAGAACATGATAGTTGAGCAGACAAAAATTCAAAGGTATAGAGGATAAACTTGGACTCAGCTAGCTACAGACCCATACAAAACGGCATCAAGCGTGAAGTGGCCAAATTCATAGAATACCGTGAGGTCAAGCCAGGCCACGAATACAGCAACCTAGTCCACTGCTTCTGGTCGCTTAATAACAAGGAGCTGCTTGACACTAACTTTCAATACGTTGTTTTACCAGACGCATGTATAGACATAGTTTTTGACATAAAAAATAATCTCAAACCAATAATAATGACTCCTATGATAAAAGCCGAGACTTTAAATTTAGGAAAAAAATTCCACTATATCGGTATTAGGTTTAAACCGGGAGTGTTCTCTAAGCAACTAGATTTATCGAGTGTCATAGGCAAACAGCAAAACCTTAACGACGTGATAAGACTAGCAGTGTCAGCTTTGAAGCATAATTCGCTCCTACGTCACGATGAATGCTTGTTTGATGATCTGCAAGATACAGTTCAGATACTCTTAGATGCGCATATCATAATGCGTAATATTTACATTGAAAATACAGTAGGAGGTTTACAATATGGATTGTCCGTTGGCGCTATCGCAGAAAAACTTGGAGTTAGTGAACGTCAACTACATCGAAGCGTGTTGCGGCAGACAGGCTTTTCGCCGGTACAGTTACGCCGTGTCATACGTCTTCAGTCAGTACTCTCTAGTGGCGAGCCACTACTCAGGTTTGCCGATCAATCTCATTTGATTAAAGAATTTAAGTCTGTTACAGGAGTATCTTATAAGTCTTACGTTTCTTCGTATACAAATGTCCGAAAAGTACAATCTTAATACGCAGTTAATGCTTATTCTAAATATTGAAAGGAATTATATATGATAAATAAATTACACCCGCTAACAATAACGGAAAAACTCACAGAAACTTCCGAGTTTTATAAAACATACTTCGACTTTGAAGATGTATTTATCTCTGACTGGTATATTCAGCTTGCGCATAAAAATGGCGCAGAGATTGCTTTGATGTCTCCAAACCTCCCGAATCAGCCAGCTTTCTTGCACGGGGTTTATGAAGGAAAAGGAATGGTTTTTACGCTGGAAACGGATGACGCTAAAGAAATATTCAATAAGCTGAAAATAAAAGGGGCTACATTTGAAGTTGAGTTACGAGATGAAGAGTGGGGTCAAAGACACTTTATTCTAGAAGACCCAAGCGGTGTCTTTGTAGACATCGTTCAGTATATTTAGACAAATTTGTGTATATAAAATCACCTCTGTAATAGAGGTGATTTACATTCAAAAATACTGGTGCGGGTTAGGAGACTCTAACTCCTGGCCTCGTCCTTGGCAAGGACGCGCTCTAACAACTGAGCTAAACCCGCATAATGTTTGTAATTATACTGGATAATTTTAACTGACGCAATATTTATTTACCTAATGTGTATGTTATTATAAGGCTATAAAATATAAGGATTATAAAAAATGAAACATACTAAAACAAAAAAAGCTCGTGCGAATCGATTATTTGAATGGCCGATCTTATTGGGCTTAGCGGTGTTATTTATAACTATTGCAATTGTTGCCGTTGTGCAGTCGGTAAATGCTTCGAATGTGGTTGCCACTGGCGAAATACGCGGTCTTGCTAGTAAATGTCTTGATAATAACGCTAACCGCTTACAAAATAGCAATAAAATTCAGCTATACGGGTGTAATTCTACAGCTGCGCAGCGTTGGGCATTGCATGATGATGGCTCGCTGCGTTTAGGTGGCAACTTTTGCCTTGATGTACGTGGAGCATCAAAAGTTTCGGGTGCAATAGTACAGCTTTATCGCTGTAACGGCACGCCGGCTCAAAAGTGGCAGGCAAGGACAGATGGCAGTGTAGTAAACCCAAATTCTGGTATGTGCTTAGATGTACGGAGCGGACAGAGTGCAAATGGAACGCAAATTCAGATTTATCGCTGTAACGGTACAGCAGCTCAAAAGTGGACACTACCAAAAGCAGCAACACCTCCGCCGGTAGCAAATACCTGTTTATCGAATGGTAAAGGCGGAGCATTTAGCGACCGAACTTATCAATCGCACAGTGGTGCCGGTAAGTCTGGTCAGTACCATGTGTATGCCGGCGGAATGCCAACAAATAAGCCGGTTGGTATAATTGTACAGCTTCATGGCGATGCCGCCTGGGAATTTAGTAGGCCAACAAGTGGAAAGCTTGCCTCTATGGCAGCCCATGCTGATACATATGATATGATTCTGGTGTCTGTAAAAGCACCCGACACCAGTGGTGTGGTTACTTGGTGGGAAGAGGGTGCAAGTAATGCTGCCTGGTTGCAAACCTTACTTAATGAACAGGTATATGCTAGGTACAATATTGATAAATCGAAAGTGTGGTTTGCTGGGTATTCCGGTGGAGCGCAATTTATCACCCAGTACTACACGCCAAAATATAACTCAACATTTTGCGGCGGTGGAGCAGTTATTGCCGGTGGTGGTGGAGCGAACTCGCGCCTGCCTGGTACAATTTCTGCCTCAAGCAATTTTAAAAAGAATTTTAAAATGCACTGGTACACCGGACAAGAAGATACCGCCGCCAATGCAGAAGATAAGTTTTGTGGAATTTGTGCAGCACGAACCGGGGCTGAATACTATAAAAATCAAGGATTTACCGCTACTTCTACTCAGTTTCCAGCGGGTGTAAATCATTATCAGCTTGATGAGCCGGGCGTGTTAAGGGCGCAGCTTTCTAGGGCGTACGGATTTTAAGGTTAATTGCCATCATTGTGCCGCTTTATATAAATAATAGGGCGGCGCAATGAAAAAAACTCTACCATGCGGATAAAGTTTGGTATACTTAAAAACGTACGGCGCCTTGGCGGAGCGGTTACGCAGCGGTCTGCAAAACCGCGTAGACGGGTTCGACTCCCGTAGGTGCCTCCAGTACAAACAGTGTCACATTTTGCGCGGGTGGTGGAATTGGTAGACACGAGGGACTTAAAATCCCTTGCCCATTAAACGGCGTGCGAGTTCGATTCTCGCTCCGCGCACCACACATAAAGCCTCTAAATAACTCTGTATATTACGGGGTTATTTTGCTATAATAATAGTGGTAGAACAATACACATAAGGAGACCAACGCATGTCAACCGGAGTCATCATTTTAATTGTAATTATTGCAGTACTGGCTATTGTAGGAATCTTTCTATGGGTAACCTATAACGGTCTTGTTACCTTGCGTAACCGCGTAGAGGAGGCTTGGAGTGACATTACTGTGCAACTTAAGCGTCGCGCAGATTTAATTCCCAACCTTATTAACACTGTAAAAGGATATGCGGCACACGAAAGCGGTGTATTTGATTCTGTTACGGCAGCCCGTTCAGCTGTAATGAATGCAAATGGTGTTCAAGAGACGGCCGAAGCTGAAAATATGCTTGAAGGTACGTTAAAAAGCCTATTTGCGGTGGCAGAGGCCTACCCAGATCTTAAAGCTTCGCAAAACTTTGTAGAACTACAGCGTGAACTTGTGGACACTGAAGATAAAATTCAGGCGTCTCGCCGCTTTTACAACGGTGGTGTACGCGATTTAAATATTAAAATTGAACAATTTCCTAATAACATTTTTGCACGTTCACTTGGTTTCGAGAAAAAAGAGTTCTTTGAAGTTGATGATATGGCAAAGGTTGAAAATCCAGTAGAGGTGGCATTTTAATCAATGTACAAAGCAATTTCTGCCAACAAACGTAACACCGTTATAATTATGGCGGTGTTTGTTGGGCTGATTGGCGCAATTGGTTGGGTTATAAGCCAAATGTACAATACAGGTAGTCATTTTGCGCTAGGCGTAATTGTAGTTGCTGCAATATATGCACTTATTCAGTACTTTATTGCCTCTCGACTAGCTATGGCTATGACCGGTGCCCGAGAAATTTCAAGAGATGAAGCACCCGAATATTATCGAATTGTTGAGAATCTTTCGATTGCTAGCGGCTTGCCAATGCCAAAAGTAACTCTAATAGATGATCCGGCGCCAAACGCATTTGCAACCGGACGCGATCCTAAACATGCTATTGTAGGTGCTACTACTGGCTTGCTAAATATTATGGATAAACGTGAGCTTGAAGCGGTAATGGCGCACGAAATGAGTCACGTGCAAAATTACGACATAAGAGTAAGCATGATTGCATTTGGCTTAGTAAGTGCAATTGGAATTTTGGCTGATTTATCGCTAAATATGATATTTTACCGCGACGATCGTAGTTCAAACCCAATCATCTTTATTATTGGTATAGTGTTTATTTTGTTAACGCCGCTAATATCGAGTATTATTCAAATGGCTATTAGCCGCCAGCGCGAATATCTTGCCGATGCTAGTGGGGCGCTTTTAACTCGCGATAGCGAAGGTATGGCGAGTGCATTATCTAAGCTTCAATCGTACGGTCAGCCAATGAAACGGCAAAGTACCACAACCAGTAATCTATTTTTATCAAACCCGCTCTCGGCGTCATCTCTATCAAAGTTGTTTAGTTCGCATCCGCCCCTCGAAGAGCGTATTGCGCGTTTACGCGGAAATGCCGACAGGTTTTAATAATTACTTTTCGTATCACTTTATATCATTATGCGACTAAAGTTTCCTAGTTTAACTACACACTTGCAGCGAAAAGTCTCCGTACTGCGCGGTTACATAAAGTATTACAAGTTGCGACGACCGCATCGCTCGTTTCGACGTAGTTATCGATCAAATTATACTCGTAGCCTTGATATACCGGGTTATTGGGCGCTTACAGCTGAAGTTTTTAAAGTGATATGGAAGTTGCGAGCAAAATTTATTGTATTTATTGCAGTGTACGTTTTAGCGGCGATCGCTCTTACGGGAATTTGGTCGACCGCTACCTACATAAATGTACAAAGTGCGGCTAGTCAAGCAGCGGATTCTAGCGAGGGCGGACGATTCGTTGAAGCCATTTATATCTTCCTTTCATCTGTGGGCTCTGCCTTTAATGGCGGTTCACTCGCGAGCGACCAGAGCGAGGTACAGGCACTTATTAGCTCAATTATGCTTATTTTCGTATGGCTATCAACCGTTTGGTTGCTGCGAAATGTGTTTGCTCATAAGCAAGTGTCGGCGCGCGACGCCCTGTATACGTCGGGCTCATCGGTGCTGCCAACGCTTATTGTTAGTGCCATAATTTTAGTACAACTAATACCGTTTGCTCTTGCAACGGTTGGCTATATAACTTTGGTGAGCGTAGGTGTATTTGATAATACGGTATTGTTAATGTTATTTTTTATTGCAGCGATATGTTTTGCTCTAGTTTCAATATACCTTGTAACGTCGAGTCTTATTGCACTGGTTATTGTCACGCTTCCGGGTATGTATCCGCTACGGGCATTGTCGCTAGCAGGTGATATTGTGATAAGTAGAAGGATTCGAATTTTACTTAGATATGCGTGGCTTGTAATTTTAATTGCTGTAATGTGGCTTATTTTACTCTACCCAACAATCGTGGTGCATCAGCTGCTCGTTGAGTCGTTTAACTTTATGCAGTACGTTCCGGTAGTGCCGATTGCAGTTGCTATTTTAGCGGTAGTAAGTACTATTTTAAGTGCAACGTATGTATATGTATTATATAGGAAGATTGTTGATGACACAGCCCCACCAGCCTAAGGAGCGACATAAAGAATTAGTTCAGTTGCTTAATGCGTATAGCTACGAGTATCACGTACTCGATAAGCCGTCGGTAGATGACGCTGTGTACGACAGCCTGTTTAGCGAGCTAAAAAGTCTCGAGCAGCAGTACCCGTCGCTTATTACACCCGAGAGTCCAACGCAGCGAGTAGGCAACGAACTGAAAGATGGTTTTGAAAAAGTCGCCCACACTACACGCATGCTTAGCCTTAACGACGTGTTTAGTAAAGCTGACGTAGAGGCGTGGCTTAAGCGTATGAACAAACTCTTGCCTGGCGTTCATCACGAATTTTTTGCTGACATAAAAATGGATGGACTTGCCTGTGCGCTTATTTACGAAGACGGAAAATTAGTGCGCGGCGTAACTCGAGGCGATAGTTTTATAGGCGAGGATGTGACGCAAAATATCCGTACTATTAAAAATGTGCCGTTACGGTTACGTGAAACTGCCGCAACAAAATTGTATTTGCAGGGTCGGACAGAAATCAGGGGTGAGATTATACTCGCGAAAGCCGATTTTACGGCGCTAAACGAAAACAATAGGGCTCAAGGTCGTCCCGTCTATGCCAATCCTCGCAACTTAGCAGCGGGCACTATTCGCCAGCTCGATCCTCAGCTTGTTGCTACGCGGCCGCTACAGTTTAGAGCGTATGATTTACTGCGGGATAACCCAGCTGAAATAGCGACAAATCTAAAGGCTTATCAATTAATAAGCGAGCTTGGTATAGCATGTAACAAGCAAGCGTCGGTGTTTAGTTCTCTAAACGAGGTAATGGAGTTTATAGAGTACTGGGATAAGGCGCGTCATGAGCTACCGTTTAATACAGACGGCCTTGTTGTTAAATTAAATAATCGAGAGCAATTTGCGAAGCTTGGTGTAGTGGGTAAGCAGCCGCGTGCAGCCGTGGCGTATAAGTATGCGGCCGAGCAAGCTACTACCGTAGTGCGCGACATTGTAATTTCGATCGGGCGCACAGGTGCGGCCACACCGGTTGCAGTGTTTAATCCTGTTGTAGTTGCCGGTACAACCGTTCAGCACGCCAGTTTGCATAATGCAGATGAAATTGCCAGAAAAGATGTACGCGTTGGTGATACGGTAGTTATTTACAAGGCCGGAGATATTATTCCACAAGTAGAAAGCGTGGTGCTTGAGCTGAGGCCATCAATAGCTGAAAAATTCAATTACGAGAAAGAGCTAGCCCGCCAATATCCAGAGCTTGAATTTGTACGCAAAGACAACGAAGCGGTGTATCGTGTAAGGGGCGCAAGTGGGCCGATTCTTTTAAAACGATCGCTGGAGCATTTTGCCTCTAAGGGTGCGCTTGACATTGACACACTAGGCGAAAAAAATGTTCAGGCTTTGGTTGACGCTGGACTGGTGAAGGATTTAGCTGATATCTATACGCTTACGAAACAACAGTTATTAACTTTGGAGCGCTTTGGCGAAATTTCTGCCAACAAGCTAATTGCAGCCATAAATGACAAAAAACAACCAATTTTAGAGCGATTTATTTATGGGCTTGGCATTCGGCATGTTGGCGTACAAACAGCGATTGATCTAACGGTAAATTTTGAGTCGCTTAACGGGCTAGGTAACGCTACAATCGACCAGTTAAAAAACGTAAATGGCATTGGTGTGGTGGTGGCTGAAAGTGTTGCCGCATGGTTTGCAGATGAGGATAACAATAGGTTACTGCAAAAGTTTGAACAAGTCGGCGTTGTACCTGTGTATCAGCGCAAAGCTGGTAATTTAGCTGGAAAAAGCTTTGCCATTACTGGAGGCTTAGAGCGTATGAGTCGTGATGAGGCTGCGGATAAGATTAGGGCACAGGGTGGTGAGTTTAAGTCGAGTGTTGGCAAGGATACTAATTACTTGGTGGCTGGCAAAAATGTAGGTGCCGCCAAGCTTGATAAAGCACGTGCTTACGGCACAACTATTTTATCTGAAGAAGAGCTACTTTCGTTTCTTGCTGGCTAAGGTAAGAAACTTTAATTAATATAAATAAAATCGCCCCATACTATAATAGCTGGAGCGATTTTGCTCTGGTAGCTAGATACTACCAGCTGCGCTGACGGAATGAACCGCCGCCATTGCCACCACGGTCACCGCCGCGGTCGTTGTTGCCGCCGAAGTCGCGACGAGGTCGGTCTTCTTTAGGGCGTGCAAGACCAACGTTAATGGTGCGGCCGTCAAGCTCTTTGCCGTCTAGTTGGTCGATAGCTTTTTGGTTGTCAGCTTCGTTTTCAAATTCTACGAATCCGAAACCTTTTGAGCGACCACTTTCGCGGTCGGTGATTACACGTGCACTGGCAACTGGGCCAATTTGTGCAAAATGTGCGTTTAGTGTGTCATCGGTGGTTGCGTATGCAAGACTACCGATAAATAGGTTGATTTTAGCCATGGGGTTGATACCTCGTTACTTTTGTTGCTTGTCAGTTGACATCCTTTGTACGAACAACTTGGTACCTTCATCAACCGAAGGGCTGCGCCGTGTGGGTCTGCTTCTCTAACATATTTATTATGGCATAAGCTCTCTTAAATTACTAGAGGTAGGCGAGTTAATATAGGATTTACTAAAAAGGCTATGGCATAAGGCTTGCGCTTTTAATTACCTTAGTGCATAATGATCGTATAGCTGGTACGCATTGGGGTTCCGATGACGTGACGAAAGTTTAAAATAAAAACAATCTAAAACAAACACCGCGTGCCCCGGGTGGGCGCGTAGCAGCTTAACCATATGAACAGTTCGGCCACTAGAATTATTGGTGGCCGTTTGTTATAGTGATACACATAATTTGGGGCATTGGCGCAGTTGGCTAGCGCGCTTCCATGGCATGGAAGAGGTCATCGGTTCGAATCCGATATGCTCCACCAAGGAATGATTAGGTGCCTTTACCGTGTGCAGCAGCTGCTCGGTAAGGGTACTTTTGTTTTAGCCGTACAAAGGGTATTATTAAGATACTTATGTTTAAACGATATCTCCTACGAAAACTAAGTCGCTACGTTCGGCTTTATTTTGAAAAACACCCTGACGTAATTTTAGTTGCGGTAACGGGAAGCGTGGGTAAGGCAAGTGCAAAACATGCCATTGCCACCGTGGTGTCGCATTCGTATCGAGTTGCAATGCATGATCTTTCGCCGCCGCGTTCACGAATTGATACGCTTCTTCAAATTCTTGGTATTCACTATCCAGGCGACAAAAAAAGTTACGCTGCTTGGTTTAAGATATTGCGAGCAGCTAAGAAGCGCACTATTGAGCCGTCAGATGCTGAAGTAATTATTCAAGAATTCAGCCCGTATTCTTCCGGGAGTATGGAATGGTTTAGAGGTGTTGTGCGGCCAAATATATGTGTCGTCACATCAATTCAATCCGATCATCTTAAGGCGTTTGGCTCGATTGAAAAATTAGCGAGTGAAATATTAAGTCTTGCAAACAATAGTCGCTACAGTATTATTAACCGCGATGATACAGAGGGGCGTTTTGCATCGTTTATTACCACAGCCTCGTTCACTACTTACGGAACACTACAGGCGGCTGAGTACGCATTTGAGCCGCGTAGTTATAGTTTTGATTCTGGCACAACTGGAGAGTTTGCCACGCCGCAGCTGCCGACTGGCTGGTCGGTAACGCTGCCTGCGGTTGGAGAAACTAGTCTTCACCCCCTTGTGGCCGCGTTAACAGTTGGTATTACTCTTGGAATGCAGCCTCAATTACTTACCGAGTCAATAAGACGCGTACAACCATTACCTGGTCGCATGCAAGTACTAAAAGGCGCACGTGGTAGCTGGCTGATAGATAACACATCAAGGTCGACGGCAGCTACGGCACTGGCATCCCTACAGACACTATATAATTTAGAGGCACCATCGAAGGTTGTGGTAATTGGCGACATAGATAATGGTAACGGCGTGCGCGAACAAGAGTTGCAATCTATTGGCAGCCAGTGTAACCCGAACGAACTAGCATGGGTAGTTACTGTTGGCAAAATGGCAAGTCAACATGCTGCACCGCAAGCACGACTTCGCGGAAACCAAGTAAAAGAGTTTTACAACGCTCTTGATGCGGGCGCGTTTATACGTTCACTGTTAGAGCCGGGTGGTGTAGTGCTTGTTGAATCTACAGAGAGCGATGGCTACGTAGAGGAGGTAGTTAAACTATTGCTCCACTCTAGCTCGGATCACACGCGGCTTATTCGCCAGTCGCCAGCCGATTTAATGGCTAAAACGCAGTACTTTAATGCAATTTCATCTACCAAATAACACTTAGGGTACCGCACCCGAACCTATTCGCGATGATGGGCGACTTTTGCTATACTACAGCTATATGAAGCGCTATAATCCTTCCGAAATAGAACCAAAGTGGCAGAAAATCTGGCAAAATGATGGTCGATACGTTGCCGATGATGCCGACACGGACAAAGATAAGTTTTACATTTCACCCATGTTCCCATACCCAAGTGGTGCGGGTATGCATGTTGGGCACGCGTTTGAGCATGCCATAGTAGATGCAACCGCGCGCTTTCAGCGTGCACATGGCAAAAATGTTCTTAACCCTATGGGGTGGGACGCATTTGGGCTTCCGGCCGAAAATTATGCGATTAAAACTGGCACGCCTCCGCAGGTGGCTACGCAACAAAACATTGCTAATTTTAAACAGCAACTTGCGCGCATGGGCTCGAGTATTGATTGGTCAAGAGAGATTAACACTACCGATCCTGAATATTACAAGTGGACACAATGGATTTTTACTAAACTGTTTGAACGAGGCTTGGCGTATCAAAAAGAGAGCGCGCAGTGGTGGTGCCCCGTAGACAAGACGGTGCTAGCAAACGAGCAGGTAGAAGGTGGGAAATGCTGGCGATGCGATAGTGTAGTTGTAAAAAAATCGATGAAACAATGGTTTTTTAAAATTACTGAGTACGCGGATGAGCTACTTGAGGGATTAGACGAAATAGATTGGCCAGAGCATATTAAAACTGCACAAAGAAATTGGATTGGCAAATCTATGGGTGCGACAATTCAATTTGACGTTAATGAACATGACGAATTTATTACCGTGTTCTCAACTCGTCCGGATACAATCTTTGGTGCCACTTTTCTTGTTCTTGCCCCTGAACACCCATTGGTAGATAGTATCGCCACTAAAGATCGTCGTGATGTTGTTAAAGACTATGTTTTAGCGGCAACGCGCAAGTCTGAAATTGAACGCATGAGCGAGGCTAAGGAAAAAACCGGCGTGTTTACTGGCGCCTACGCACACAATCCAGCAACTGGCGAACCTATGGAGGTATGGGTAGCTGATTATGTACTGTGGGGTTATGGTACGGGTGCAATTATGGCGGTTCCAGCACACGACGAGCGTGATTATGAGTTTGCAACGGCCTTTGATTTGCCGATAAAATCGGTTATCGAAAAGCCGGATGATAACCCAAGCAGTAATTATGTATACAGTGGCGAAGGAATTTTGGTAAATAGTGGCGCATTTGACGGAGAGTCTTCTAGTGACGCACGGGAAAATATTGTGGCGTGGCTTGAAGAAAATGACCGCGGCACACAAACAACTACGTACAAAATGCGCGATTGGCTTGTGAGTCGCCAGCGTTACTGGGGGGCACCTATTCCAATCATTCATTGTGCAAGCCATGGCGCAGTAGCTGTTCCGGAGGCCGACTTACCTGTTGTATTACCACAAGTAGACGACTATGCGCCAAAAGGCGAGGGTGGTTCGGTGTTGGCCGATGAAAAAACTTGGGTCTCGACGACATGTCCCACCTGTGGCGAGCCGGCGCTTCGCGAAACCGATACTATGGATGGCTATGCCTGCAGTAGTTGGTATCTCTTGCGCTACACCGATCCAAACAATACGGAGCAAGCGTTTAGTAGCGAGCGTGTAAATGCGTGGGCGCCTGTAGATATGTACATAGGTGGCGATCATGCGGTTGCCCATTTGCTATATGTACGCTTTTGGACACGTGCATTAAATGACATGGGGCTTGTAGACTTTAAAGAGCCTGTGTCGCGCTTGGTATATCATGGCTACGTGAATGCAAATGATGGAACGAAAATGAGTAAGAGCAAAGGCAATGTAGTCGATCCGCTGGAAATAATCGACCAAGGTTATGGTGCCGATGCCCTAAAAACTTATTTGCTGTTTATGGGACCTGTAGATGATGATTCGGCTTGGGACTCAAATGGTGTTGCTGGTGTGTATAGATTTTTAAACCGGGTTTGGACATTAACTCAGGAATTTCACAACGCAATTAAACTAGATGAACTGCCGACAGACAGCGAGCTTCGCCGACTGACACATAAAACCATTAAGCGCGTTACTTTAGATATTCACCGACTTTCGTTTAATACGGCTATTGCTGCGCTTATGGAGCTAACAAACGATTTGTACAAGCTAAAAACCGACGGCTTTTCGGAGGAATGGCGCGATACATTAAAGATAGTTTCTCAGCTACTCCAGCCGGTTGCCCCGCACATAAGCGCCGAAATGTGGCAACAACTGCATAACGGAGACATAGGCGAGACCGATGCTATTACCATGCTTGATTTTACGCAGTGGCCAACATGGGAAGAATCATTAATTCAAGACGAAGAGATGACAATAATTGTACAGGTAAATGGTAAGCTTAGGGCAAAACTACGTACGCCTGTGGCAACTCCAGCAGATGTTATTTTGCAAATGGCACGCGAAGATGTGGCGGTAGCGAAACACCTTACAGGCGAGATAAAAAAAGAGATATATATTCCTGGTAAGCTTGTAAATATTGTTTGTTAAGTAATCTGGGCTTGAGAATTAGTTCAAAAAAAGGTACAATATAGTAAAGTTTTATTAACAAATCTAAGGAGAGTCTATATGGGACAGCCAAAGAAACAAACCAGTCCACGTAAAACTGGTCTGCGTCGTAGCCACCTCGTGCTAAAGCTTGCGCGTCGAGTTAACGCCGTATCGCCAGTTAAAGTTCGTACCACAAAACGCGAAACTGGTAAAAAAATCGCACAATAATTTAAGAATACTGCCCCGCCACCTGGTGTGTGGCAGTATTTTAGTACATTAAACATAGAAAGAATCATACGATATGGCATCAAATCGTCATTTAGGGCGAATAATCGCATTACAAAGTTTATACGAATTTGAATTTCGAACGCAGGCTGGAGATACATCAGTGACACTTACTGAGGTAGTGGCTCGCAATTTAGAGCGGTATAAATCGGAAGTCGGCGATAGTCAATTTATTCATACAATTACTAGTGGCGTGGTTGCCCATCAAGATGAACTTGATGCGACGCTTCGACCTATAGCTCCTGAATGGCCACTTGAACAGATAGCGCGTATCGACCGCTCAATTTTAAGAATAGGTTTATATGAGCTACTGCACTGCCAAGACATTGTGCCGCCAAAAGTGGTAATCAATGAGGCAGTTGAACTTGCTAAATCGTTTGGTTCAGATAACTCAAGTAAATTCATAAACGGCGTACTAGGTACCGCGTTTAGAACACTTGTTGAGGATACGAGCCATGCCGTCGACGCCTAATTTCGATAAATTTAAAAAATACTTTAAACGAAAGCCATCTATTCAAGAGGTAGTGCGTGAGCCTACTGCTGGAGGGATAGTGTTTCGCCGTAATGAGAAAAAAGAAGTAGAAATTCTGCTTATTCAAGACGCTAAAAACCGCTGGACTATTCCAAAAGGGCACATTGAAGATGGCGAAACAGCACAGCAAACTGCCTTACGTGAAATTGGCGAAGAGGCTGGGCTTCATGAGACTGAGGCACTTGGGTGGCTTGGTAAAATTCATTTTCGATACCGTAGGATTGATAAATTAGTGCTAATGACCACACAAATTTATTTGGTGCGCGCTAAAGGTGATACAAACGCAATACAAAAAGAAGAGTGGATGAACGGAATTAAATGGTTTTCGTTTAACGATGCACTTGAAGAGATTGAGTACGAAGATATTGGGAAATTGATGTTGCTAGCCATGAAGCGTATTCGGCAGGAGAATTTATAAATGAGTGGTATGCAAGTGGCGCCTTATCAAGAATGGGCGCGTGAAAAACTCGGCTTTGAATTTAGCAATATTCAACTTCTAGTCACGGCTCTTACGCACCGCAGTTATGTGAACGAACACAAAAAAAGTGTATCTGAACATAACGAGCGCCTAGAATTTTTAGGCGATGCGGTATTAGAACTTGTTGTTACAGAGTATTTATACGCAAACTTTAGCGAACCTGAAGGTACGCTTACTAGTTGGCGTGCTGCTCTTGTGCGCACCGAAAGTATTGGTGAAGCAGGAGACAGGCTTGGCTATGAACCGCTCGTTCGCATGAGTAGGGGCGAAAAAAACGGCAGTACGCGCGCACGTATGCAAATTCTTGCTAATGCCTTTGAGGCGGTAACTGGTGCTGTATATTTGGAACGAGGATATGAAGACGCAAAAGTATTTTTAGAAAAAACAATTATATCCAAACTTGATGAAATTTTAAAAACAGGTTCGTGGCGCGATCCTAAATCACATCTTCAAGAAATTTCGCAGCGTATTGATAATCTTACGCCTGTATATAAGGTGCTTGATGAAATAGGGCCAGACCACGATAAGGTGTTTACACTCGGTGTGTTTGTGGGTGATACGCTAATGGGCAAGGGAATTGGTCCGAGCAAACAGCATGCCCAGCAAGATGCGGCACGGGCGGCAATTGCAGCTTACGCGGCTCGATCTAGTGCCGGTACCAACGTAAAACAGATTGACTAAACGTTAATAACAGTGTAAACTTTATAAGAATACTTAAAATACATTAACGTGAAATAAGGACATAATATTTATGCTCGCAATTCGTTTGCAACGCCTGGGACGTAAAGGTTACCCAGTTTACCGCCTAGCGGTTCAAGAATCTCAACGCCACCCATCTAGCGGTCGCGTGGTAGCGTATGTTGGTAGTTACAACCCACATACCAAAGAGGCTAACATTCAGGTTGAAGAGGCACAAAAGTTTCTTTCAAATGGTGCTCAGCCAACTCCTCGTGTCGCTAAGTTACTACAAAATAACGGCGTAACATTACCATCGTGGGTAAAGCAGCCTTCAGCTGACAAGCAAAAAACTGTTAAAAACTCAGAAAAGCTTCGAAAAAATCAAGCTGCTCCAGCCGAAGCCTAAATTGCTACAATTATAAAACAGTCTCCTTGGTGAGGCTGTTTTTTGTTATTGCTGCCGGTGCTGCATGGTACAATAATGATACGATACATACCATAAGACCGAAGACATGGAGGGCCATTAGATGTCGACAATAGATCAGCAATTTGTAGAGTATATCGTAAAATCACTTGTAAATAATCCTGATGACGTTCAGGTGGAGCGGACGATTGATGAGAAGGGTGTGCTTTTATCATTAACGGTAAACCCAGAAGATTTAGGGCGAGTGATTGGTAAGCGAGGCACGACCGCTCAGAGTATCCGCACAATGTTACGCGCGCTTGGTACTAAAAACGATGCTCGCTATAATTTAAAAATTGTAAATAACGATAATGACGAGCAATATACTAGCTCAGAAAATACGCCAAAAAACGAGGCTGTGAATAACTCATCAGATAGCGCTGTGGAAAACTCATCATCATACGCTGCATCTGCGCGTAAAGAGCTTGCAGAACTAGACGATCTCGATATATAATCATAAACAGTTCAAGCAGAACCTATGCGAGAACAAAAAGCTCTATGCGAGCAGTAAACATAGTAAGTTTACTGGGAGCCTTATTTGTGCCAAAAAACCACCCAAAAATTCGGGTGGTTTTTTGGTTATTAGGCTCGTCGCGTCTATGGTATAGTAATAAAGATGAAAAAGTTCCAAGTTATTACGTTATTTCCTGAAATGTTTAAGGGTGTATTCGAGTCTTCTATGATGTGGAAAGCGCAAAAAGAAGGTTACGTAGAGCTTTCAACTATCGACTTGCGTGAATTTGGGTTAGGCTTACGCCGGCAAGTTGATGACATGCCATATGGCGGTGGCGACGGCATGCTGCTTATGATTGAGCCGCTCTGGAAAGCTGTTAAGGCGGCAAAGCAGAACGATCCGACCGCAAAGGTGCTACTTATGACGCCACGTGGTGTGCGCTGGAAGCAATCTTTGGCGCAGGAGTACTCTGAGACAGAAAATGGTTATATTTTCATTTGCGGCCGCTATGAAGGCTACGATGAGCGAATTTTGGAGCTGGTTGATGGAGAAGTGTCAGTTGGAGATTTTGTGCTTACGGGTGGTGAGCTACCGGCAATGACGATTATAGATAGTGTGGTACGACTACTACCTGGTGTGCTTGGCGGCGCGGAAAGTGCGCTAATTGAAAGCTTTTCGGATGGCGAAACGCTTGAGTACCCTCAGTACACTCGACCAGCTGATTTCAATGGCAGAACAGTACCTAGCGTGCTTTTGAGCGGTAATCACGCACAAATTGCTGCGTGGCGCGCAGAGCACTCGTTAAAAACAAGTGAGTAATATTTTTTTGCAGGGGATTGCCCCTTAACGTGTAGTGACACTGATTTTGTATCAGATCATTTGCGCTAAGGGGCCGTCCGGCTTGGGTTACTGTAGAAATTTTAGCTTATGGCGGTGTGTTATCGCCGCCTGATGGCGTGTTCGGGTGAGGTGTTGCCGCGCTTCAACTCCTGCAACTTGGCGGCAGACTTGGTCTGCTGAGGGGTCGTTGCGATAGTGCTGGCAGGCTCGGGCAGGGTGATGTCTCCGCGTACGGTAGGCATTGCTACTCCTCTATTGAATATTAACTACAAGTTGCCCATACGGACAACGTTATATTAAAACATTTGTATAAAAAAGTCAAATACCCCGACTAGCGGGGTAAATGGAGTTGTGGTGGATGTCGTAGAGCGATCAGTCACAACATGTTTACTTTTGGGAGTGTTTGTTTTTGTAACTTTCGCTTTCTATATAATAGCGAGAATAAGACTTAAACACAAGCAGTTATTGCAGTAAAAAATACTGCGAAATTGTGTTTAAAGCTTTACAACTGTTGCGGTAATTTTTTTAAACAGTAGTCGAACATTTTCTTCGCTGACCATTTGCTTTAAATCTTTGTCTCCTATAACATGATACGACTTAGCGTATAAGCTTTTTTGATTAAAATATGGAAACGGGTTAGATAAATCTTTTTCTATGTAAGAACGGGTTTTTGTAATAAAATTGTCATCTATTGTAGTTTGCAAAAATTTATCAAGAAGTTTCTGAAAATCTTTTTGGCTAAAATTACGCGCTTTACGGGCGGTAATGATGTGCGGATAGCCAGCTAAGCTCTGGTATTCTGCCCACTGATCGCCTGCGTCGTAGCAATATTTAAAATCTATATAAATTTTGTCGATAAAATTTAATCCAATAATTTGTAGGCAATACACACCGAGCGTTTTTAGCTCAAAGGGGCAATCGGTAATAGTGTAGGTAACGTCGAAATGGTCAAAACTTTGCGGAATTCTCCGCCTAAATCTGCCTAACTGCGTGGTTAAAGTACGCGCCTCGTCGCTAACTGGCTGGCTAATGGTAAAATCTTCACGTTTAGTCCACGGGCTTTTGTGTAAGCTTTTAACAGTATCAGATAATTTAGTTATGTCGATATCACTGGAGCGCTCGTATTCACACTGAATTTGCTCAACGGCAATTTCTATTTCTGTAAGTGGTATATAGGGCGTTAAAATTATTTTATTAAATACGTTCACAAGGTGTGCTGAATCTGTCGTAATCCGTAACACGATAATTCCATCGTAAGTATCGGCGTTTAACTCATAATCAATCAGCTGATAATTTTTGTGCCCTAATAGCTGACGCGTAATGTGGTTGGCAATCACATGTTCATAAACGTGAGCTACTGCACTGTTATTTGACTGCTTGATGTAGGTTATTGTTTTTTGCATAGCTTTGTTGGTTGAGTTGGTGTGCCTCGCACCATGCTTGGTGGCACGGTGCGGGGCGGGTAGGAGTGGTAAATGATTGTACGAGGTGATCGTTAAGATGCTAGCCCCGCTTGGGCTGGCCGCTTTGTCCCTTGGAGGCACCGTTGTGCTTGTTGCTTCCGTTCTTGAACTTGTTCGATCCCCTCGCAGCCTGCGCCGCCTTACGGGCGGCGCTCTGCTTCTTGCCTATTACGGGGCTTCTTCCTCTCTTGCGAGATTGTTGCGGCTACCTTATATTAGGGTATAGGTACGGTATGCCTTAAGTGCATACTATTGCACTTAACTAATGATGTAAATGTTAGGCTTTTCTTCTACATTAATTATTATATTTATTAAATAACAAACATGCCCTTTGTGAGAGATGTTAAAATTTGCTTTATATCTTATAAAATAAAACTAGACGGAGTATATACTCCGTCTGATTTTATGGCTGTGGTTATGGGTCTGGTACAAAATGAGACAAATGAGACACAGTATAGCCCTTTTGTGTATCAATGGACAAAATACATATATTCTTGTATAGTTTATATTCAATGTACAGGTTGTTGAGTAAAATTAGTCTTATAGTCCGATTTATTATTTGCTATTTCACTATAGAGGCTGTTCCTATATTTCAGAGTGAGCTCTGGACAGTAATACTTGCTCAAGCCGTACCAGTCTACAGCATCTTACTGGCTATTTCATATGCCATAGTGGGTTCAGTCTTCAAATACGAGAGAGGTTCATTTCCTAAACTTGGAGTCTTGCTCTACTTCGTCGTATATATCCCACTTGTTCTGCTACTATGGGGCGTTCTCACACTGCTGACTGCGCTAGGCGTACTTCCTATAGCCTAAAGAATGATCTTTCCGCCGTTCGGGTCTTCCGTCATTCTGTCATTCTTGCTTGGTTTGACGGCTTGTCGCTTAGGCTTCAACTTTTTGTCCTTCATAACTAACTGCTTCAGGTCTTCCTCACGTTCGTATGCACGGACGCGACCATTGAGATAACCGAGCCGATAATGAATGCCGTCGGTCATCAGACGCCAGTTGGTGTCAGCAAGTGCTTTCTTCACTAGCTTTTCGAGTATCCTCCTACTCTCATAATCGTTTCGGTCGGACTCCGTGTCGAGACAATTAAAGCCGACAAAGACGTCCTTGCCAATCTCGGGCTTATCCAGGCTAAATTCAATATAGCCAGCTTTTTCTAGCACCGGCTGCAGGAGCGGAGTAAGCTCGGCTATCTTTGGCTTCTTCATCTCTTTCATGGCGTCGTAGATGTGTTTGTTGTCTTCCTTTTCTTTATGCTCTTTGGCAAAGCGAATTAGACCTTCAAAACGGACTTTGGCATCTTGATGTTCTTTGCGAATTGTTTCGTCCTGAAGGCAGTAAATGCGACGATCTTCTTCGTACTCAGGATCTTCTGGCTCTTCTTTGCGGTTCAGGTCGAGCTTATCTTTGTAGGTGTGCGAACAGTTTGGACAAGTGTATGTGGTGGCAATAACTTTGCCGCGTCGACTACTCGTTTCCTTCATAATCGACTGACATTTCGGGCACTTGGTGTGGCGACGCTCCCAAAGTGAACCATCTTCCCATATTGCTGTATTCTTCTCGCAGTGCGAACAGCGTAGCATAAATAGAACGTCATCGTCATCGTGGCCTTCACGGTGCATGAGTGTCTTATCTGTGATGCGTAGACCAGTTTTGCTGCAATGTTCGCAATGAGGCTCAACTGTCAGTCGTGCAGACGATAGACGGGCGTCACGCGCCTCGTCTTCCGCCATCATAGTGCGAATGGCCTGATCGCGCTCATTGTAACGGTCGACTAACTTGTTGCCTACCATCATCATATAGAAGTTATTAAGGTGCCAGGAGTTACGGAACTGGTTTTCTTCATTATCCGGTGACTGCTCATGCCATTTGTCGCGAAAGTTAAGGAACGACTTCATATCGAGGCGGGCAAGATAAACTATCGTATGGTCGTAGCGTTCTTCGTAGTATTGGTGCTCTTTAAGGTGTTGGTACAAGCTATTTCTTCCTGAGCTCGACTGGCAACAAATGATCGATCTGATCGTCAGACCAAATATTCTGGTCGTCCTCGATTAGCTTTAGACGCTCCATAGCCTTAGGGTAATCACTATCCTCAGTAGGTAACGAGAGTCTGCTTATCAATTGATACTCATTCAGCAACATATCACGCTGCTTCGTAATTTCTTCATCTGAAATAGCGCCTCTAATTATATCTGCTATAAGAGATTTATACTTATCTCTTAACATCATGTAAGCGGACGCGGCATTCTTATGTGACATGACATCTTCATCAAAATGATAGGTCTGACGCATCACTAGTAGTAATATCTCGCCAACAGTTAGGCCGGCCGCAACATAACTAAAAATAGGGTTGTCTGTCATTTGCGATTGGATTACAAGAAGTATCAATACAAGTCCTACGACACCAATTTCAGATCTTTTAAAAAAATTAGCGCCTTTATTCTTCCGACTAGCGGCAACTTCCTGGATCTTGTGCCCCAGTGCTGCATTCGCAAATGATTGCCTAATAGCTGCTAAGTTTTCCTTATCCATAACTACTCTCCTCTTCCGATCGGCACTAGTTGCATAGTCCTCGCTACGCATATACCATTTTTAATAACATAGCATTCAACACAATGAAGACCCTCATACGAAGTTCCTTCTTGGCGGGTCATACCATGTCCGTTATAAATTTTGCCCCTCAAATCCTTAGCTCTCTCTGCTTCGACGCCAAAGTTACGAATTTTCCACTTAATAGTGAATCCCTCTATGTCACTGACAGAAGCGGTAAAAAGGATGCTTTTTCGCTTAGGCAACGGGCTGCGCCCCCTGATGAATGCCGCGAATGGATGTGCCGGTGCGCTTGGGCCAACAAAGTCAGCAGTAACGGCGACGTGAACCGTATCATCAATCTTGACTGGCACCTCGTCCTCGATGAACATCTCCTCGCCAGAAGGTTGAGCCGCTCGCAATTCGAAGGCCTGCTCAAGCATTGCACTCGCCACCGGAAAGACCCGTTTGCCAAAGACTTTTATCCACTCGTTGCAGGCATCATCAGTTTTCCCGCCGGACTCTAACTCGACAGCTTTAGACGCCCGCGACAGAGCAGTTGCAATTTGACTCTTATTCACAGTCACGTCGTCGTCCTGCTCATCGGCGAGCCATCCAAAAAAGTCCCTGACTAAACTTGACCACTGCATATCCGCCAAGTCATATTGTTCAAGAAACGAGACGACTAATTCCTCTATGCGATAAGACTTAATCGTAACCGTCTTCGTATATTTACTCCAGCGTTTGAGAATTTTTATTAACTTACGAGTGACGCCATCTGTGGCGGTATTCGAATCTTTTACCGCCTTCATTTCAGTACGCACATCGAACGACTCCCAAGAACCATCACCCTCGGTATTTGGAATCATAAAAACGCCTTCTATGTCGAAGGCAGGCAAAAGCTCTATATTATGGGTACCGTCCGCAAACTTGACGAGTACAACCTTACCCCAGGCGCGAATCTCTTCAGTCGTAGTGTAGGTTTCGCCGAGTACTTTTCTGATGCGCTGCAGCAGAGCGCTGGGTGAATTTTCATACTGCAGATACATCTCTTCAGTGATTTTGAATAAAAGGTCAACGTCCTCTGGAGGGCGAATATTGGTTCGCTTGCCATATGAGCCGATTAATAATTTTGTTGACCCATCGTACTCGTTATCGTAAAACTCAGCATGGAGAGTTTTTGCGACCCTTGTATACTTTGCTTTAGCATCATCTTTCTGTCGTTTTGTTAACTTGAGGCGCCTCAGCATCTCATCGAAATATGCATCCATAACCTTATAATTCCTATTCTATGCTCGCAATCTACCTCCGAGCGAGCAATTTTGTTAGTTTAATCTCGTTTTTATTTATAGGTATTTTGGTTTTTCGATCACTTGGATGACTGTCCCACCAATCAAGCTATCACTCTGATCTTCGAAAGTAACAAATATTGGATCGTAATTCTCGGTCGATTCAGAAGCAAGGACGATCCGGTCCTGCTCTTGGTAGAAGCGCTTTATATTAGCCAGCCCGTCAACGATAGCAACAACACAGTCACCATTCCTAGGCGAAACCTTGCTTCGGTCGACAACTACGTAGTCACCATCATTGATTGGCCTACCCTTGATTGATGTACTGTTCATCGATTCGCCGGAAGCCTGGATAGCATAAAGCGTGTCGTATTTCTTCGTATCTAGGAGCTGAGTGGAAATTGTAATCTTACCCAGGTCGCTTTCATCTGCCACCTTGGTAGCGGGGCCACAATCCGCAACACCCAGCACAGGAATTGACACTAACTGATTTCCGCTAGGAAGTATCGCATCGCTAAGGGCGCTTGATTGAGCCCTCTGAACGCTGCCATCATAGAGATAGGACACCTCATCATCTTCAAAAAGCTTCTTCCAGTGGTACTTAACGGTTTCGGGGTGGACTTCTTTACCATCCACCTCAAGCATTCGTCCAACTTTACGAATACTAGCACCTCGCAGGTCTCTGTTAGCAATAAGCTCTTTAAGTTGTTGACGGATGTCGTTCTTCATGTGTCTAATTATAACGGAAGTGATTGACAGTGGCAATACTTTGTCAATGGATTTTATTGACACTAACCTTGGACCACTGTAATATGGATAGTAAGTAGAGTAACTACGGCGACAAAACAAACATTTTTTACCAACCAGTACCCGGGCGATTCGGGTTGTCACTTACATGGAGGGGTTATGGAGGAAAGTATAGTTGGCCGTAATAGAGCCGAAGAAAAACAGCGTGTAGTCGCCATCTTACGGGAGATGCCTATCGTTGAGGTAGCGTGTCAAAAAGCTTGTATAGCTAGAGCTACATATTACCGCTGGCTAAAGAAGGATCCAGTATTTGCCCAACAGTGTAGAGAAGCGCTCGAGCAAAGTACTGACGCCGTCTCTGATGTAGCTGAGGCGAAACTCGTTAGCGCCATACGCGAAGGTAATATGCAGGCTATATCGTTTTGGCTTAGGCACCACCGTGCGGTATACGGAAACAAACTTAGTGTCAGCGGTACAATTCGTCACGAATCAGCTACGTTGTCGCCGGAGCAAGAAGAGCTCGTTAGTCGTGCCCTGCGTGTAGCTGGACTTATGGAGGACGGCGATGCTTAGCGCTGAAGACTGGGATAAACTAAAAACCGATCGGAATGCCCGGATATCTTTGACCTCTCAGAGCTTTGAATGGTTTTTTAGCCTGTACTTCGCTAACTACATAAAATATGCGACAGCACCGTTTCAAAAAGAAATGATGAAGATGGCGAGCGACCCAACAGTTGAACAGATGGGGGTTATGGCATTTCGTGAATCTGGTAAGTCTAGCATTCTTACGACAGCGTTTCCTATCTGGGCAGTGACTGGCACACTACAGAAGAAGTTTGTCGTTATTGTTGGTCGCACACAAGAACTTGCAGCCATGCATCTTCGCAGTATTGCCGATGCGTTGGGAGATGATCTAGTGAAAAAAGACTTTTGGCCATACGAAGTCGAACAGAACGTCGCTAATGCCGGCACCATCACTCTACCAAAGTACGGTGCTCGTATTGTTGCCTTTGGGCGCGAGCAAGCCATGCGAGGCCTCCGTCATGGCGCATATCGCCCTGACCTAATCATCATGGACGATATTGAAGATACGACATCGGTAAAGAACCCAGACACACGTGACGCAAATCATAAATGGTTTACTAGCGAGCTTATTCCACTAGGGTCTGATGATGCCAAATATATTTTTATCGGAAACCTTGTCCACGAGGACTCCTTGCTATCACGAATTCGAAATGAGATGCGAGACGGTACGCGTGAGGGCGTATTTCTTGAATACCCAATAGTAATCGATGACACTCCCTTATGGAAAGCTCGCTTTCCAGACATGGACGCTATTAATAAGCTAGAGAGAAAAGTTGGCAATCCAGTGACCTGGAATCGCGAGTATATGCTTCGGCTGGTGCCGGACGACACTCAACTCATAAAGCACGAAATGATTCATTACTTCAGTAAATTTCCCGAACCACTGCGTGGAGAGCATAGGCAAATGATCATCGGTGTTGATCCGGCCATTTCGAAAAAGAACTACCGCGATAAAACTGCCATGGTGCGTATTACTGTTATTGGACGTGGTAGCAAGAAAAAGCTTTATATACATGGTAATCCAGTTAATCAGCAACTCGATATTGTTGAGACTGTAAGACGAATACTGCTTTTTAATAAGTACTTCAAGCGCCCTAGGTTTTATGTTGAGCAAATCGCTTATCAGCAGTCACTCGTACAGCTACTGGAGCAGTCTGGCGAAATCATTTCAGTAAAAGGAGTGCGACCATCTGGAGATAAACGAGAGAGGGTCGCTATGATTGCCTATAAAATAACAACCGGCGATATACTTTTCGAGGACAGCGGGTGCAAGGACCTAGTTACTCAGCTGGTCAATCTCGGCGTTGCTGCACATGACGATCTGGTTGACGCATTGACACTTGCCGTAATTGCGTACGAAGACGATGAGCCAAAGCACGGAGGTGGTATGAGTTGGGGGTCTTATCACATTGGCCCCAACGGAGGAATTCAGTTTGGTCGGCCAAGATGGTGACGTTAACTAAAGCGTTGCAGAAAATGTCAAAAATAATCAGCCTACAGGAAGTTCGCGAGTATGTGCCCATATGCCGATAGACTATAGTGCGTTGTATTAAAGTTCATAAAACACTAGACTATACTTATATGAGTAAAAATATCTGGCTACTCACAGAAGAGCGCCCAAAAACTTCAGTAGTAAAAACAATCTTAATAAACTTCATGGCAGAAGGTGGTATGTCCTATTCGGCAGACAGTATGAAGATTGTACCGATAATGAAAGATGGTAAATTTACTTTTTGCTATGAGGTGCTTGGTTTTAACTCTGATAGTATCAAGCGTGTTTTTGTCCTGCCGGTCAGTGGAAAGTCTAGTTTTGTCGATTTCATGCTGTTTCACAAAGATGACCGACCAGATGATAAAGACATACCCGACCTTATTATTGAAGAGACGAAAACCGATGACGGAGAGAGCAGGAATACGGGTGCCTACCAAAGAGCCTCTAAGTTCGTATTTACTGAATTCTTCTATCCAGGTGTTCGCAAACTCATGCTTTACAACCTTCAAATCCCCCAGAAAGAAACACCAACCGCTACGTCGGTCTTCGGTACGAGAATGCTATTAACTATAGGCGTAGAGATTGTAGGCAAAAAAGCTGTAGATCCAGAGATATTTAAGCCATTCGAAAATATCGATGAACTTATGGATTTAAAGAATGCTATGCCAGACCCCGCTTACGGGGTCGCCGTTAAGTTTACAAAAACAGACGATACGATTTACTTATCAGCTAAGCTCGAGAAGAGTGGACAGCTAGCCCACGACCCTAATATTGGCATGACAGCCATAATGGCCGCATGCTTACGAAAGCTCGGCTGGAAGGGTCGTATAGTAATAACAAAGCATGGCCTGCCTCAGTCGTTTTCAGTCGGAAAAAGAAACAAATTTAACTATATCGCCCATATGCACGGCATTGAACTTGAAGGAATTAGCCTTCCAGATGATATTGTATTGCCTAAAACATACTGGCAGAAAGAAACCGAAAAGGAAAAAACCGGAACGATCTTTGTTCATGTAATTTGCGAAAACTTGGTTAACGGCGTTTCGATATATGAGAATCACGGTGGTTGCGAAAGAGGTTACTTCTTAGACTACAGCCAAGGAAAGTTGAATCCTGTTACAATACCTAAATATCGTGATCGTGAACTTTACAAGGCAGGCGATAAAACATACATAATCTATATACCAGATCTAGTATTGTTCGACAAAGAAAGCAACCAGGTTATAAATATTGAGGGTAAGAAATACTCAACAAGGGAAAAAGGAGTTGAAGAACTTAATAATTTTGACTTTTTTGAGAGTGAATACATAAATACCTACTATAAAGGCTCCTCTATTGTGCGTGGCCTTGTTCTAGCCGGTAGCGGAAATGTGTCGCAGGCAAAGCAGATGAGCGAATTAACATTGTACTTAGCTAGCGACGGCACAATCGTAACGGGAGCAAGTACGCCACCTCTCATACTAAGTGCGGTAGAAGCGCTAAAACGGCTTTAGTATATATAATTGCTCTTTAATGTGGGTCTTCTTCTCCGAGTTGCCATTACTGTTACTCTTGAATCGTCGATAGTCGACTTCATAGACTTGCGCTTCGCCGTACTGTGAAAGGGTCTTAAGTATATCCTGCTGAGCCATAATACCCTCAGTATTGTAGCTGAGGGCTAGAATTTTATATTTTGCAGTTTTAGCAATGTTATCCAATGCGACAATAGCCGTTGCTTTATTGCAAAATTCAGACTTCTGATCAGCATAGGGCCTTATCCCCGCAACACCTTTAATAGTAGGGTTGTCGTAACGCGCAATTGTTTCCAGTAGGTGGTAGTTTGGCGCATATTGTCTGGCATTGTATGGTGGATCTAGGTAGAGAATGTCGGTATCTATATCATCAATAATTTCCATACTATTGACGTTAAATGCCTCACCGACTGGACCCGTACTTGAAAGGTCTATAGGCCTGAGCATCAAGTCTTTCTTGGCGCGTGGATCATAGGATTTTAGGAATGCTGCGTAAACTCCAGATATATTCGCATAAAAAGGCACAGATTCAACTATGGTCGCTAGTAGCACATAATATTCATCTTCGTTTATAAATGCATTTATGTGCCACTCCTCGATAGTTCTCCTGACGGCATCTATCTTTTTTCCATTATCTCCTTTGAAAAACATCCTTTTTTGAGGCGAGTCTTTTGTGCCTTCTTCTGTATAGTTTTGGTAGATAAATCCTTGTTCTCCAGGAATATCATTTAAGTATTCGAGGACAAGCTCATAATTAGAGGAAATCAATTTATTTGACCCTATCTCAGGTAGGACATTCAACAGCTCCTTGAACTCCGGCTGGCCAGTGTTTCCTATGTATGCACGCTGAAGAACATAAGAGAAATACAATATATCCGAAGAGGAAACAATATAGCCTTTTTTCTTGAAATACTTTCCTACGCTTGCAGTTCCTGCGAAAAAGTCAAAAAAATGACTACCTGGTAAAGCATCGTGCTTTGAAAGTATATCGTTTATATACGATAAGAGTTTTGTTTTGTTGCCAATAAATCTCATAGTTAATAATTTGTCACCAAAAGTTCGATGACCCTTCCTCTTCTGTCGCTCTTACTATTTAAATTTCTGCCAGAATAAACCTCAAGTATGTTGAAGTCAGAATACAATTCGCGAATAAATGCAGCATTTGAGTTCGAAAGCATAACATAACAACCTTTTTCGTGTAGGCGTTTAAATATTTCAGCCAATCTTACTTGATCGTGTTTATAAAACTTCTCTTTAGTGTATCTAGTAAAATCTGAGTATTCTGAGATTGGCTCATATGGCGGATCGAGATATATAAAATCACCCTTACTAGCTTCTTCTATGTGCTTTTCAAAATCTTCGCTTTTTATCGTAGCCTTTCGCAGGAGTTCGCTAGCCTTGCGAATAGCAATAGGATCACATATTACCCTATTTAGAGAGCTGCCTATCGGTACATTAAACTGGCCCAGCTTGTTGACTCTATACACACCATTGAAACAGGTTTGATTTAGGTATATCATTCTAGCTGCCACTTCATAGTCACTAAAGTCATTTAGTATATTCACTTTACGGTCGATAGAACGGATAGCCATATACAGCTCTTTGGAGTGCTTTCTGCGTAACTGTTGCAGCAAGTCAATAACCTTTTCCGGGTTATCTCTAACGCCTTCATACGTTTTAATGAGCTCTGGATTTATATCATTGACTATTGCCTCAGCGGGATTGAGGTGAAAAAACAATGCTCCGCCCCCAAGAAAAGGCTCCCAATATCTACTGTAACTCTCAGGAAAGTATGCCTCGTATTGAGGTATCATCTCTCTTTTGCCACCGACCCACTGTAGGAATGGCTTCGGTCTATCGTTGACCTTAGATTTTGGCACTCTTTGTACGTTTTCAGTTTCAGGGAAATCTCGTAGAATATAGGCTATGTATCCCTCGGAATTACCTTCTAAGGACAAAACCTCATCAACTCTACAGTTTAAATAAGTACACAGCTTCTCTAGAACCTCAAAGCTGATAGACTTGGTTCGCTTCTTCACGATGTCCGAACCTTGCTGATAGCTTATATCAGCAACTTTGCAAAATTCATATAAGGTAACACCTCTGTCCTTAAGTAGTGTTTCAAGCTCAACCGTTATATGCATACGTCCATAATATATCAACTGGAGTTGATATAAAAGACTAGACTTAATTCAATATTCGAGTAGTCTTGTTCTTGATGAACCTAAAATACTGCCTCTACGCACGCAAATCAACGGAGTCGGATGAACGACAGGCCATGAGCATTGGCTCACAAATAAAGGAAATGACGACCCTCGCTGAACGCGAGGGTCTTTCTATTGCCGAGGTGAAGCAGGAGAGCTTCTCGGCTAAGCAATCAGGCTATCGGCCAGTCTTCAATGAAATGCTCCATGGGCTCAGAAACGGCCAGTTCGACGCGATACTAACCTGGGCGCCAGATCGCTTAGCGAGAAATGCTGGAGACCTCGGGTCGCTAGTTGATCTGATGGACATGAATAAGCTTCAGCATATCCGCACTTTTGGCCAAACATTCAGCAATACGCCGAACGAGAAATTTCTGCTCATGATTCTTGGCTCACAGGCAAAACTCGAAAATGACAATCGAAGCATCAACGTGAAGCGTGGCATACGTGCAAAGTGCGAAATGGGTTGGCGACCAGGTGCAGCACCAATCGGCTACATAAACCGCTCGTACGCAGGCGTGAAAGAGGTTGTACTAGACGAAGAGCGTGCACCTATCATTAAGGAGATGTTTGAGCGGTCGGGGCTCCTCGGGCAAAGCGGACGAACCATCAAAGACTGGCTAGACTCTTCGGGCTTCAAGACGAAAGCCGGAGCGCAATTATCCTTAAGTCAGATATATCGAATACTTATGAATCCATTCTATTACGGCTACTTTAAATACCCACAGGACGGGCCACTCTATAAAGGTCTACATCAGCCAATCATTACGAAAGAACTCTACGATAATGTGCGTTCGCGAATCGATGATATCGTACCAGACAATAAAGCTGCGTGGGGCTCAAAGAAATTCCCGTTCAAGCACTTATTCTACTGCGGTAGTTGCGGATCGAAACTTACGGTCGAGGAGCACTTTAAGCCTCTCAAGGACGGAACGAAGCGAAGACACGTTTACTATCGATGTACGAAATCTACCAAAGACCCTGACTGTAAAGAGCCGTCAATCAAAGCAAGTGATATTACAGAGCAAATACTAAGTATGGTTGACGCTGGCGAATTTGATGATATCGAACCGACTGAGCAACTCTTCAGGAAAATAGAGCAATACAAGCGCGTAACAAGCCAGCTTATCAAAGACCATGGCATCGTAGCCACCGAACGGCAACATTTCAAGAATTATGCGAGCTATATCTTAAAACAAGGCAGTTTAAGTGAGAAGGATGGGTTTATACGAGGACTAAATACCCCAATGTTCGTCAGCGCACGACAAATATACAGACGCAATTCTAAATCACAGTAATGCGTCGTCATCTCTAGTCTATAATAAACACATGAATCCTCTTGATGCTGAGATTGTAGAAAAGCTTATCGACTTAAACCCACAGGGCTATCTCTTTCATCGTGAGAAAAGTGATCTTGAATTCAAAGAACAGTTTAATTTTGCCGGTTTAGCCGAGTATATGAAAGACTTTGCCGCTTTTGCGAATAACTCTGGCGGGTACTTGGTATTTGGAGTTAAAGACTCGCCCAGACTGCCAAACGGAATGAGCAACAGCTCGGTGGAAATGTTTGAACGAATTGATGAAGAAACAATATCTGGTGCGATTAACGAGCTCTTTTCTCCTTCTATTGATTGGGAGAAGACTACACTAGAGAGATACGGTAAGAAATTTGGTATTCTCTACGTATATGAATCGAGGCTCAAGCCTATCATTGCAAAGAGGGATGAAGGCAGAAATCAGCTCATAAAGAATGGTGAAATCTATTATCGATATGCCGGAAGAACACAGAAGATCGAGTACGCGGAACTAGAAGCAATAATCAACAGCAGAATTGGATCAACAAACAGAGAGTGGATGGATCTAATGACAAAAGTAGCCAAGATAGGACCAGCGAACGCCGCAATCCTTGACACTGAACGAGGTATAATCGAGCGTGACAAGAATAATGTGCTGGTTGTCGATGAAGGATTGGTCGGCAAGATTAAGTTCATACGCGAAGGTGACTTCAGTCGCAAAAAAGGTGCAACTACACTGCGACTTGTCGGTGACGTACAGCCGATAGATCAAGTCGAGGTAACTAAAGTATTGCGAGAGAACATTACAGACAGATACCCATACTCCTACAGAGAAATGACGGAAGTTATTAAATCAAACATAGACGGTGTTAGATTGCACGAAATCGATGCAATCATTAAAGACAGCAAGATGAAAGACAACCAGGACTACAGTGCCTATAACTTCAGAAACAAGCAGCAAGAAGAGTCTTATAAGACCACAGGGGCATTACCTTCTGTTACTCCATCCATTTATAATGAAACGGCTATCGAATTTATAATCTCTAAGTTAGGCAAGAGATAGTTACTCACAAAAATAAATGAGACCCATATGGGTCTCATTTCAAACTGTCGCATCTGGCTGGGATGGAGGGATTCGAACCCCCGAATGCCAGGACCAAAACCTGGTGCCTTACCACTTGGCCACATCCCAATGTTTGCAACCGTGTTTAATTTTATCATTATAGTTGCAAAGGCTCAAGCTAAAGTGCGTGTATGGTACAATATCGGTATGTATCAGGCTTATGTTTATGCAGTGGCGCTTTTAGCGCTTGCAGTTTTAGTGGGTTTTGCAGTTGTGCGCTTGCCGCTTTTACGAAAAATATTTTTACCTACCGCAGTAGCCGCAGGAATATTTTTACTGCTTATGGGGCCAGAGGTGGTAGGGAAGCATTTACCAGAATGGTCATTCCCGCGCGAGGTGTACGCGGTGTGGTCGGAGCTGCCGCATTTACTTATTAACATTGTGTTTGCAACGCTATTTTTAGGTAAACCATTAATAAAAATAAAAGACATGTGGCAGCTTGCAGGCCCGCAAGTTGCATTTGGACAAATGATAGCATGGGGACAATACGCACTGGGTGGACTGCTCGTTCTTCTTTTTCTTGGGCCGCTATTCCAGTTTCCGGCCATTGGTGCAGCGCTGCTAGAAATAAGCTTTGAAGGCGGTCATGGTACTGTTGCAGGGCTTTCGCGCGTTTTTGATGAACTTGAGTTTAGTGAAGGTCGCGATATTGCCGTAGGGCTTGCTACTGCGAGTTTAGTGTCTGCGCTACTGCTAGGTATAGTAATAATAAATGTGGGGCGTAAATTAGGACTACTTCATGAATCTGTAGGCGTGGTTTCTACAGTGCGTAACAAGGTTTATACGCAGCATATCTTGCACGAAATAAGAGAAAAAGGTGTTCGCGTAAGGCAATACATTACGCCGTGGAACTTAGCCCACCATGGTTTACTTATTGGTGTTGGTGTAGCGACTGGATGGTTAATTCATAGAATTCTTCTTATGATTGAAATGGCCACATGGGCTAATTCTGGTGTGATTATTATGGGTTATCTGCCAATTTTTCCAATTTGTATGTTTGGTGGTATGTTGGCGCAAATTTTATGGCATCGAATGGGTTTTACTATCTCGCGCGAAATTGTAAATCTCTATAGTTCATCTGCGCTACTTGTGTTAATTGCTACGGCAATTGGAACAATGTCGCTTGAGTTTTTAACCAATAGCGCCGTAGTATTCGCTACACTGTATTTGGCTGGCGTTCTGTGGATTATATTTGCGTTTGTGTTTTTAGCGAAGCGAATGTTTACGCAGTACTGGTTTGAGAATGCAATTGTAAGTTTTGGTCAAGGCATGGGCATGACTGCTACCGGTCTATTGTTCGCTCAAATGACTGATCCTAAAAATAAAACTGGTGCTGTTGAAGGTTTTGGGTATAAGCAACTTATGTTCGAGCCATTTATGGGAGGCGGTATTGTAACTGCACTTTCTATGCCGATAATTTTAGCCATTGGTTTGCCATTATTTACGTTTATATGCGGTTCGCTATGTTTAGGTTGGATGATATTTGGACTGCATCAATTTAGGCCAGTTAAGCGTTTATAATGTGTCAAATCTGCGTTGCAAAAACTACTTTCTTTTCACGGCTGTAGGCAAGATATACTTATAGTATAAGCACTATAACGCTTATAAAGGGGGCAAGTTTATGAAATTAGCAACCAAAACAATTGCATCGCTCTATAGCACTATTGCGTCGGCATTAAAGCCTGGAGTAGAGCTTCACAAAACTACGTGGCAACGATGTAAAAAAATTATTCACAAACACGACCGCAAAGCAGAGCTACGCGCCAGTTTGCTTGGTGTTAAACCAGAAGATTTTCGAGAACAAGAGCGCAAAGGTAGACTCGCAAACTACCTTGAAAAATTTGGCTTTAAAAACGAGCAAAGTTTTTATGTAGCCCTACTGGGTAAATTACGCCATGAATTACGGCAACGCGGCTGGAGCGCTCATAAAATTGCTGCTATCGCGTAATGTTTTGTAATAGTTTTGCAAATTTCACAATAATGCGGTAAAATACTGCTAGATACGTTTTCTAGTTAATTAACCGGAGTTTTGAGTTATGCAGAACGATAATAAAAATCAGCCATCAAGCCCTATTGCGCCACCGCCACCGCCGCCAATTCCTCCGCAGGCTCCGTATAGCGCGCCGCCAACCCAAGGTTACGATACAGCGTCGGCACCTCAGGCGCCACCACAGTCGTCTCAGGCAACTGTATATACAACGCCTAAGCATTTTATTTTTGCAGCGCTTATAGGACTCGTGATGGGTGCGATTGCTTGGGGTATTATGATGCTACTAGATCGTTTTGTTATTACTCCGCTGTTTTGTAACAACATTGAAAACTTTACGGTATGCGCAAATTCAACGCGACTAAGTGCACATAGTGCCACTATTTTAGCAGCACTTGCTGGTATGTTTGGATTACTGGCTGCAGGTATTGTTCGTCCGCTGCTTATTGCTGGTGCGGCGGCTGTGGCGCTATGGGGCGCACAAGCTTGGATTCAGTCTTCTTGGTGGGAAAGTTTACTTACAACCGTTGTATTGTATGGACTTTTGTATCTTGCGCTATTTTGGTTGTCTCGCTTTAAAAAGGCACTTGTGGCAATTATTTTAGTTGTAATTTTGGTAGTACTTACCAAGTTACCGCTTATGCTCTAGTGCTATACTAGAGGTATGCAAGAATTTTATATTTGGCTACTTGTTGGCATTGGTGGAGTTATTATTTTTGCGATTTTAATTAAAAATCGTAAGCAAACTTCTAATAGTGCAATAAGCATGCTTAAGTCAGACGTAACTGAACTTACGCGTTCGGTTACGTTGCTGCAAAACGCTTTAACAGATAAAATTGATCGTAATAATACGACTATGCAATCATCAATGCAGCGTCAACTTAGTGAAAGTTCACGGCTAATTGCCGATGTATCGCATCGTTTAACCAAGCTAGACGATACAAATAGGCGCGTGGTAGATGTGGCCGACGAGCTAAAAACGCTACAAAATGTACTCCAAAATCCTAAACAACGCGGCGTATTTGGCGAGTATTACCTTGAAAGTGTACTGCAAAATATTTTACCTCCTGGGCAGTTTCAAATGCAATATAAGTTTAGCGATGGTGAAATTGCAGACGCAGTGGTGTTTTTAGATAAAGGCCAGGTGCTTGCAGTTGATAGCAAGTTTAGTTTAGAAAACTATAACCGCATGGTTGCCGCTAAAGACAAGACTGAGCGCGAACATTGGTACGGTAAAGTAAGAGCCGATTTAAAAGGGCGCATAGACGAAACAAGTAAATATGTTCGTCGATCTGAAAATACAATGGAATTTGCGTTTATGTTTATTCCGAGTGAGGCGGTGTACTATGATTTGTTAATAAATACCGTAGGCACTGGTGCTGGCGCACGAGATTTAATTGAGTACGCCTTTAGAGACAAGAAAGTTATTATTGTTAGCCCAACAAGTTTTATGGCGTACTTACAAACTGTGCTTCAGGGCCTTCGCAGTTTGCAAATTGAAGAACAAGCGAAGGATATTCAGGTTCGTGTAGGAAAATTAAGTACGCATATTGCACGGTACGAAGAGTATATGCAGAAGCTGGGTAATTCGCTAGGTGCGACCGTTAATCATTACAATGCAGCGCATAAAGAGTTTAAAAAGGTAGATAAAGACGTTGTGAAAATAGCGCAAACCACCGAAGTAGTTGAGCCACTTGAGGTTGATAAGCCTCAAAAAGATTAATAAAAAACTCCGCCACTATGGGCGGAGATTTTTTATGGTTTTTAAATATTTAAATATTATAAAACTGGGCGTACTGGAGCAACTTCGCTGTCAGGAGTCTGTCGTGCTTTACGTGAGACAAGCAGATACAGGTTACCACCAAGTGCTGCACCGAGCAGTGTACCTAGGATTGTCTCAAGTCCAAGTCGGCTATCACGTTCTTCGCCGCTAGCTGCCGCTCCGGCACCTTGAATTTCAGCATCGGTTTTTTCGCTAGCTGCAAGTGCAACAGCTGGGTTAGCGGTTACATCCTTTACGCGTAGTTCGTGAGGGTATTCTTCGATTGAGGTAATTTGACTTTGGTCGACACCAGCTTGAACTTGATAGAGAAGTGCGCCACCTACCAAAATACCTGCCATGTATGCCAGGCCTACGCCAAGGCCTTTACCGGCATTTGAAATGTCACGGCGAGAGGTAACTGCTGCAATACCAAACATAAATACCGCCATTGCGAATAGCTCTGCAAATAGAATTGGCCAGCTAATATCGGCAAAGTTTCCATAGCTTAGTGCAAGTTGACCGTTTGAAAGCAGATTTATTACAACTACTGCTGCCATTGCACCAAGGAATTGAGCGATCCAGTAAAATGGTAATGCTATTGATGGTAGTCGTCGCATAGCCCAAAGACCAAATGTTACGGCTGGGTTAACATGGGCACCTGAAACGTAGTTAATTCCAAGGTAAATTGCTGCCACTGTTAGGCCGGCATATAACGGTGAAAGAATTCCAGCCGCGTAAAGTAGTACAGATGTAAGTACAAATGTACCAAGTAGTTCTGCTAGCACAACATAAATCATGTTATTTGGTAGTTTGCTCGTAGTAGCGTTACTTGTACGTACGCTCTCTTCGGCTGGTTCTGTAACTGGCTTTGCTACTGTAGTGTGTGAAACGGCAGTTCGCTTAGGTGATTTTGTTGCTTCTGCGGCACTAATTGTGCGCACTTTAGTTTCTGCAGTTTTAGTCGCCTTTGGAGCGGACTTTGCCTTGACTGCGGATTTCTTTGTCGATGCCATAATAATGTAGGGCTCCTTTTTTAATGATAGTTTTATTGTAGCACAACTGTTATTAGCGTAAACAAGATGGTATAGTAAAAATATATGGGTTTATATCTTCAGCAAAAGAACGATCGAAGCAAATTGCAAGAACGCATTACGGCCGAGCTTAGAGAAAAAGCTGCGCGACAAGGTTTGGGTACCGATGCGCTTATAAACGACGGCGTAGAAGACTCGCGTTACGTTGAAAATACGAAAAAAACTACCAGCCTTGCATGGGTGTGGGTGGTGATTGGTGTTTTTGCGGCTGCAATCGTAATTTTCTTTATAAGTCAAACCTCTGCATAATCAACAAACTCTGCGCGTCTTACTCTTTAGTGTTGTATACTATAATAAGTTATGAGTATTAAACTAACAGATCTAAAAAGTACACTATTTGCACAACTCGAAGCGCTCGAGCAGCCTCGTGACGTTCTAAAATCGCCGCAACTAAAAGAGGCATATGCGGCTATTCCTACGTTGTCCCCAGGGGAGCGCTCGACGTTTGGTCGAGATTTAAATGGGCTAAAAAAAGAACTTATGTTAGCGATTGAGTCGCGTGAAACATTAATGCAACAGGCAGACCTGCCTCCAATAGATGTCACCGCGCCATGGGACGTGAATAAGTCTCCCGCCTCGCTATTACCAGTTAATAGCGGCTCACTTCACCCGCTTATGAAAGAAAAAGCTCGCATAAGTGATATTTTTGCTCGTATGGGATTTGTAGTAGAAGAGTCGCGTGAGATTGACGACCAGTTACATATGTTCGAGACACTTAACTTTCCTAAAGGTCACCCAGCGCGCGATGATTACGATACCTTTATGACCACTCAGGTAGATGCGAATGGTGAAGCGCTGATTGCGCCGGCACACACCAGCACCATGCAGCACCGAATGTTAAAAAAATATAAATCAAACTTAGAAACTAAAAATGGCTCAATTGCAGTTGTAGTGCCCGATAGAGTTTTTCGTAATGAAGATTTAGACGCGCGTCATGAGCATACGTTTTACCAAGTAGAAGGTATTTTTGTTGCTAAAGGCGTGCACGCCGGTATGCTCATTGCAACATTAAAAGAGTTTTTGCAAACATATTATGCACAAGAACTTGACGTCCGTGTTAATCCGTTTTACTTTCCGTTCACCGAGCCAAGCTTTGAATTTGCGCTAAGCTGTCCATTTTGTGAAAAGAAAGGCTGCTCAGTGTGTAGTCAAGAGGGTTGGATTGAACTGCTTGGCTGCGGTATGATTCACCCGAATGTGCTTAAAAGTGCAGGCATAGACCCTGCTGAATATACAGGATTTGCTTTTGGTTGCGGTATTGATCGCTTAGTAATGATGAAATATCAAATTGAAGACATACGCCATTTTCATGGTGGTAAACTAAATTTTTTGAGGCAGTTTTAATGAGAGTAAGTCTGAACACGGTTGCACAATATACCCATATTACTGCAGTTAAAGAAGAGTTGATTGATAAAATTAATCGCCAGCTTGGTAGCGTAGAACAAGTGATAAATTTGGCGGAGCGTTTTACTGCACCAACAATAGTGCGGGTGGTATCAGCCCAAAAACACCCAGATGCAGACAGGTTGCAGGTATGTTTAATTGACGACGGTGGAGTAACGGAGGGGGTTGAAAGAACCGAAGAAGGTTACGTGCAGGTTGTGTGTGGCGCACCAAATGCCCGCAATGACATTTTAGCTGTATGGTTGCCACCAAATAGCGTTGTACCTGCCTCGTACGATGAGGACGAACTTTTTACGCTATCATCTAGAAAACTTCGCGGTGTTATGAGTCATGGTATGTTGGCGGCTGCCGATGAACTGGGTATTGGCAGCGACCATGCCGGAATTGTTGAAATTAGCGACGACGACGTACTGGCGCACGACACTGTTGTAAAACCTGGCGATAATTTTGCACAAGTTTTTGGACTCGACGACACGCTGATTGATATTGAAAACAAAATGTTTACTCATCGCCCCGATTTGTTTGGCCAAATTGGTGTTGCGCGCGAATTTGCCGGTATAACAGGCCAACAGTTTTCTAGTCCAGAGTGGTACACGCACCCGGCACCGCAAATAATTGAAGCTACAAAAAATACTGCAACCTATCCTCGCAACAAAGCTACAGATGTAGTGTACGGGTTAATGACAGCAGAGATAAAAGGTGTTTATGTTGCAAAAAGTCCGCTGTGGCTGCAGTGCGCGCTGTATCGTCTTGGTGCAAAATCAATCAACAATATAGTAGATATTACTAATCTTGTTATGCTTTTAACGGCTCAGCCCGTGCATGCCTACGATAGGGCGGCTGTACAGGGTGGTGCGCTAATTGCGCGTCGGGCAAAAAGTGATGGTGAATCTATTGAGCTTTTGAATGGAAAAACAATCAAACTGCATAACGATGATATTGTAATTGCCGACGCTCAGTCGCCAATTTCGCTTGCAGGGGTTATGGGCGGCAAGCAAAGTGAGGTTTCGGCATCTACGACTGATATCGTGCTTGAGGTGGCAACGTTTGATATGTATACAATTCGCAAAACAAGTATGCGACACGGCTTATTTACAGATGCCGTTACGCGGTTTAATAAGGGGCAATCGCCGCTTCAAGCTGGTGCTGTAATGAATCTGCTAGTGGCATTAATTGAACGTTATGTTGGTGGTTCGCTTAGCTATATTGAAAATGCAAACAGCGAGCCAGTCGACTCTAAAGCGGCAAATATTATCACTACGGCAAGCTACATTAATCAGCGCCTTGGCTTGTCTTTAAAAAATAATGAAATTCAGCGTCTGTTAGGTTTGACTGAAATCTCGGTTAACATAACAGACGATTCGCTAATTGTCACCCCGCCGTTTTGGCGTACCGATTTAGAGTTAGCTGAAGATGTCGTTGAAGAGGTTGGTCGTTTGGTTGGGTTTGATACGTTACCTCAGCAATTGCCGCTTCGTCACATTGCGGCACCGCGGCAATTACCAATGATTGGGTTAGTTCAAACGCTTCGCTCAGAACTGGCGCATGCTGGTGCAAACGAAACGCTTAACTATAGCTTTGTGCACGAAAAAACCATTAAAAACGCCGGGCAATCAATCAATGATGCGTATAAAATTTCGAACGCCTTAAGCCCCGAGCTTCAGTATTACCGACTTAGTTTGCTGCCGAGTTTACTAGAAAAAGTTTACCCAAATATTAAAGCTGGACATGACTCGTTTGTGTTATTTGAGATCGGTAAAACACATAGAATATCTAATGGAAATGAAAAAGGTTTGCCGCGTGAACCTCGTATGCTTGAGCTTGTGTACGCAGCCAAAGAGGCTACTTCGGCTGGCGCAGCCTACTATATGGCGCGCGCGTACGCTGATCAAATTGCGGTTGTTACCGGACGCACGTTCGATTACCAAGCTATCGACAGTGCCTCGAGTACAATTGCAGAGGCCATAATTGCGCCATACGAACCTTCTCGATCGGCTGTAATCATCGACAAGGCAAGTGGGCGAGATGTAGGTATTGTAGGCGAATTACGCCAGAATGTTCGAAACAGCTTTAAGCTACACGGGTTTACTGCGGGTGTGTCGATTCTCGCCGACACATTAGTCGAGTTGTATAATCCGAACGAGGTGCAATATGCGCCACTTTCGCGCTATCCTTCAACGCTTCGTGATGTTTGTTTTGCAGCACCCGATACCGTAGCTTACGGAACTATCACCTTAGCACTCGAGACGAGCCTGGAAGATCAGACCAAGGATGGTGAGCTAAACATTACATATAAACCGATTGATGTGTATCAGGCTGCAGATTCATCGGTGCGTAATACAACTTACCGATTAGAAATTTCGTCACCACTCGCCACGCTAACTGCCGATCAAATACAAACTATCGTTAGCCACATTGCTAGCGATGTAAAGCGTGACTGTGCTGCCGAGCTCGTATAAAATATGCATGCAATTTTTCGAACGCTTAGTTTTGCGCCGCACCTTTGGCCGTACTACGTAGGTATTGTAATTGCCTCGGTGCTTGTGGCGCTTACCGGGGTGGCGGTGCCATTTGTAATTGCCGCTGCAACCGAATTGATGGTTGGTGTAGTTAACGGCGATACGGTGAATTTACAACAGCCTCTTTTATTGGCGGGTTTGCTGTTTGTGTTCGATGCGGCCAATACTGTAATACGAAACGTTGGTGGTTATTACGGTGATATTATGGCGTCAAAATTAAAGTCTCAGTTGTCTTATCAGTATTACCGCCATCTCTTATCGTTGCCGCAAAGTTATTACGACGACGAGCTGACCGGTACAATAATCAACCGCCTTAATCGTGCCATCACCGAGGTAACAAACTTTTTAAATATTTTTGCAAATAACTTTTTGCAAATGTTACTCACCACATTTATTTCGCTCGGTGTTATATTGTTTTACAGTGTAGAACTGGCGATTATGGTGGCCATTATTTACCCATTATTTATGTGGCTAACTGCAATAACTAGTCGTACTTGGCAAGGGTATCAAGAAAAAAAGAATGCCCAAACTGACATTGCAAGTGGTCGTTTTGCCGAAGTTGTGACGCAAATGAAAGTTGTTAAAAGCTACACGCAAGAAACATTAGAACTGCGTCATTTTAAGCGACACTACGATTCGTATATTAGCGATACCTACAAGCAATCTCGTTACTGGCATAAAATGGATATTGTACGCGGTGGTGTACTGGCGGTGATATTTTTTGGTATTTTTGCGTTTATTTTTGCCTCGACGGCGAGCGGGCGATTTAGTGTCGCAGAAATGGTACTGCTTATTACGCTAATTAACGCCCTTAGGTTGCCAATATTTTCAATGAGCTTTATTGTTGATAATTTTCAGCGCGCTAAAAGTGGTAGCAAAGACTTTGTAGCGGCCATGGAGATTAAAGCGGCCATTGCCAACGAACCGGGTGCTCGAACGGTGGATTTTTCAGAAGCCTCAATCACTTATAACCGAGTACATTTTGGCTATAACGTAAAAAAACCGATACTTAAAAATATAAGCTTTACAGTAAATGCAGGAGAAAAAGTAGCGCTAGTGGGTGAAAGTGGCGAAGGTAAAACGACTATTACAAATTTACTTATGCGTCTATACGACACCACGGATGGTGAAATCACCATAAATAACCAGAGCATTAAAAAGCTTACTCTCAAAAGTTTACGAAAGCATATTGCGACAGTGTTTCAGGAGCCAGCGTTGTTTAGCGGTACGATCCGTGAGAATATTGCCTATTCGCATGCCAGTGCTACGCACGAGCAGGTAGAAGAAAGTGCTCGTGCTGCAAATGCCCATGATTTTATTTCAAAACTGCCAAATGGCTATGATACTGAAATTGGCGAGCGCGGCATGAAACTGAGTGGCGGGCAAAAGCAGCGCATTGCTATTGCTCGGGCAATTTTAAAAGACGCTCCCATTTTAGTTTTAGATGAAGCGACAAGTAGTCTTGATAGTCGTTCGGAACACTTGGTGCAAGAAGCCCTCGACAGGCTAATGCATGGTCGGACAACGTTAATTATTGCCCACAGGCTTAGTACTATTGCCGAAGTTGATAAAATTGTAACGCTAAAAAACGGTACGGTAGATGAGATTGGTACGCCAGAGGAATTGGCACAGAGCGACGGTTTGTATCAACGACTGCTGGAGTTACAGTCGGCCGGCACAACTACACGAACCAAAAAAGCGCTGAAGCGGTTCGAAATTAGTTCATAATTTGCTATACTTAAACAAGATAAAGAATAGGGGAGAATATGGCTACATCGACAGCGCAGCGAGTTGGTATTTGGGTAATTACAGGAGCGCTTGTACTCGGTACATTGGGCGGATTTTTAGCAATGATTTTAGTTCCGCGTAATCAGGCTGCAGATCAAGCAGAAATTACACGTATTTCAAATGAATATCAAAAAGAATACGAAGTTTACAACCAGCGCATGCAAGCTCAAGCCGATGAGTTATCAACACGCTATTACGATGAATTTTCGCCGTATCAATCTAGGGTTTCATCGTTCAATAAAGATGAGGTAGCAGAACTAGCGACAGAAGATTTAAAAATTGGCGAAACTGGCGAAGCGCTTACTGAAGAAAGTACATTTACCGCTTATTATCTTGGTTGGACACCTGACGGAAATGTATTTGATGGATCGATTGAGGGTGAGAAACTAACGAGTCCGATTACTGTACAGCCTGGTATGGTTATTTCTGGTTGGACAGAGGGCGTAGTGGGAATGAAAGTTGGTGGCGTGCGTGAGCTTACAATTCCAGCCGACAAAGCCTATGGCGATCAGGGTTCGGGCGATACTATTCCGGCCAATACACCTCTTAAATTTGTAATTATGATTATCGAATCGCCTGAGGTTATTGAACAGCCACAGATTCCACAGGAGCTCTTAGATGCCTACCAGTAAGCCGGTTGTTCGTGACGTAGTAATGATTGGTGCCGGACCAAGTGCTCTAACGGCTGCAATTTATACTACCAGAGAAGATATTGATACGGTATTGTACGAAAAGGCGGTAATTGGCGGACTTGCTGCTACAACCGATTGGGTTGATAACTACCCTGGTTTTAGTGAGGGGATTGAGGGTATGCGTCTAGCCAAGCAGCTTGAAATGCAAGCTGAACGATTTGGCGCACATATTGAATTTGGTGATGCGTCGGCCATTACCCTAAACAAAGACGGTACAAAAACTGTACTTATAGATGGCGAACCAGTTTTTGCTAAAACCGTACTTATTGCCACAGGTAGTGACTACAAACGCCTTGGTGTACCCGGAGAGAAAGAATTTTATGCCCGCGGGGTGCACTACTGTGCTACATGCGACGGTGCGTTTTACCGCGAAAAGCGCTTGGCGGTTGTTGGTGGTGGCAACTCGGCTGTGCAAGAGGCAATGTTTTTGACAAAGTTTTCGGCGCACATTGATTTACTAGTGCGAAGTACAATTAAGGCTAGTGATGTTTTGCAGCATGAGTTACAAAAGTTTGTTGATGAGGGTAAAATTTCAATTCACCTACAAACCGATACAAAAGAAATTACCGCAACCGATGGCAAAGTTGATGGTGTGATAATTAAAGAGGATGGTGAAGAGAAAAAACTATTTGTTGACGGGGTGTTTGTGCTTATAGGCCTCTTACCAAATACAGAATTTTTAAAGACTAGCGACGTTGAGCTCGACGAAATTGGGCTTGTTAAAACCGACTTAAAACTTGAAACATCAATGCCGGGTGTCTTTGCCTCTGGTGATGTGAGAAGCGGCGCTACTATGCAAATTGCTAGTGCGGTTGGCGAGGGGGCATCGGCTGCTCTTTCGATTCGTCAACATCTTGAACAGCACTAAGTATTGCTAACTGAAGAAAATTTATCAGGAAAATCGGTGACTATGCCATCAACGCCCGCTCGGGCATGGAGGAGTGCGGCGTGCGGCCGGTTGACGGTGTAGACGTACACAAATAGGCCGAGTCGTTTAGCTATTTCGGTGGCAAGTGGTTGCGTATAAAGGCGGTGAAAACCTAGCGCGCTAAAGTGTAGTCGTCGGTGATAGGCGATAAAAACAAACGGATTGCGATTGTGAAGCATTGCAAGCTGTACGTGCGATGACTCGTGGCGAGCATGACGTAATTCTTTTGGTTTGAATGATGAGAGGAAGCAATTTTCCCAGTCTAACTCTTGCTGTATGTAGCCATCGTTTAATAGTTTTGTAACCGCGCGACCAGTGCCAGAACCTTTTAGTTCAATATTTAGTAGTATTTTGCCCCAGTAAATATTTAATACTTGCGCTAGTGTGGGTATTGGCTGGTGCACGGTAATTTTTTGAAGGTCTTCTAGCGAGAACTCTCTTACGTTTTTTTTGATTGCGTGAATACGACGAAGCGTTGCGTCGTGTATAAGTACCGGAATATGGTCTTTTGTTAAATGTACGTCAAACTCAACTGCTTCAGCGCCCCGTTTAAGCGCCTCTTCAATTGATTGGAGTGTATTTTCGGGCGCATAGCCAGCGGCGCCTCGGTGACCAATAATCAGCATCGTTGCCTCTACTATAGCAGATTTGGTATAGTAACAGGAGAAAACATACTACTAAACAGGAGATGCACGTGGCTGACTTTAACGAAATACTTAATCCGGGTGACTACATAAATGGCGTGGTAAACGTGGTAATAGAAATTCCGGCAGGCTCAAACCATAAAATTGAGTGGAACCGGCACCAGGCGTATATGCAGCTTGATCGCGTGGAGCCAAGTATTTTTGCTAAACCAACTAATTATGGTTTTATTCCGCAGACACTCGATGAAGACGGTGACGAATTAGATGTGCTTGTTGTAACTTCGCAGCCACTTCCAACTGGTGTGGTGCTAGAAGGCCGTATAATTGGTGTAATGAAATTTGTTGACGATGGAGAGATTGACGATAAAATTGTGGTGGTTCCAGATGACGATCGTGAAACGGGCAACGCCATTACCTCGCTAAACGATCTGCCTAAGCAGCTATTAAAGCAAATCGAATTTCACTTTAATCACTATAAAGATTTAAAAAAGCCAGGCTCAACTGTAGTTGAAAAATGGGGTGATATTGAGGAGGCGAAAAAGGTAATTACTGATTCGGCTGCTCGTTGGAGAGAGAAAATTTAGCCAAAATAGGCAAATGATCTGACACACCGCGAGGTAAGGTTTTAACGGGCGCTATGGTAATGTTGCTTGAAGTAACAAAGTCATAGTGCCCTTTAAGCCATCTGGCGTAAGTGTGGCTATCGCTACGCGAAAGAACGTAGCCATTTTTTTCAAGATTTTTAGTAAGTTTTTTTTGAAAAAGCGGATAATTATAATCCCCAGCCATAATAGAGGCCGATTGTTTTTTGTTATCATTCGCGCCGAACGTGTTTAATATGGCATGCGCGGCATCTATCTGCTTGCGTCGTACGCCATTTCGCGCCGAGAGCGGTGAAGCATGAAATGAGGCGGCGACAAAAGTTTGTTTGGTGTGCGGATCGCTAAATTTAGCCGCAAGCAAACGTTCATGCGCGGGTGAAAGAAAATGATCGTGCAGTGATTTATTAAGTGCAAAAGAACAAATATCCTCAAGATGAAGATTGTATGGATTGTAATAAATGGCAAGACCAAGTCGATTCATTTTTGTAGAATCAGCAAGGCGTAGCTCATTAATTTCAGAGGGTAAAATTGCGGTGTTAGATTCTTGAAGACATAAGATGTCTGGTGTGTAGCGCCGCGAAAGCTCAGAGAGTTCGTGTGTGGCACGATCTTCCCAAAGGTTGTAGCTGAGTAACGTGTAATGATGTTTAGCGGGCATAATTATATCTCTATAATACATAGCTACCATAAGCCTTAACAAGTGTTTAATAAAAAACAGCCACTGGCGGCCACAATTATGTATCTGGGGAGAATGCATATTGTGGCTCACCAAGTGGCGTAAGCGCGGCGGCTAGGCAGCCATGTCGCAGGCGAAACACGTTACGGTTCGCCAATGAATGATGCCGTGGTCATTGCAGACCGTCTCTCTTGGGTCGATTAGCTGCAGCGGGCCGATTGGTCGGCCAGTAGCGGCGGGGCGGCCAAGATGAGAAAGTTCTCGCTTATCGAACAGGTCGCTCACTTTCATGTATAGTGCATCTGCCAGTCGCTCGGCAACTGAAATTTGCGTGAAAAAGTCAGACGATCCATTCTCTAGGTCGCGCAGTGTAGCTTCAGCTACCTCTGCCATCTCGGCAAGCTCTTTTCTGCTGAGACCTTCGGCTTCGCGCTTAATTTGTACTTTATGCATGCTGCTCCTTATAACGTAGGGTAAAACAGGACGGTCGTACGTACTTTTTATAGCATAAGTACAAATAAAAATCAAGTCACTCAACTTGTGTACTGATTGTGTCGTATAGTAATAATATGAGCCTAAATAACCTTTGCGACGTTTTAAATAATAGGGCACCATGGTGTGCCGAGCGACTTTTAGGGTGTGAACTTGTGCGTATATTGCCAAACGAAAAAGTTGTGCGAGTGAGAATTGTTGAAACTGAAGCGTATTGTCAATCGGATGCAGCAAGCCACAGTTACAAGGGTAAGACGCCTCGAACAGATGTAATGTTCGGCCCTGCGGGCTTTGCGTATGTATATTTTACCTATGGCATGCACTACTGTATGAATGTTGTGGTGGGAAATGAGGGTGAAGGAGCGGCGGTGTTAGTAAGGGCGGTCGAAGTTCTTGAAGGCGAGCGAGAAGTGGCGCACAACAGACCGAAATCTTTAGGGGCTCAGATGACAAACGGTCCAGCAAAGTTATGTCAGGCACTATGTATAAATCGCGACTTTAATGGCCATGATTTATCGCAGCATCCACTTAGGCTTATTATTAAGCCGCCGCTTAAAAAGACCGCTATTGTACAGACGACGCGGGTGGGAATTTCAAAAGCAAAAGACGTTAAGTGGAGATGGTATATACGTAATAATGTGCACGTGTCGCGTCGATAGCTAGACACGCTTAACCTTTTGTGCTACAATTAACCCATTAGCATCGATGAATGTCGAGTCTCTTTTTCTAAGAGCATGGTGCGGTACAAACTGATACATGCCTTTAACAGATGCCTTCTCGCTGTTCAACAACTTGGTACACGCTAAAAATATTAGTACCGAACGAAAGGGTTTTATACCATGCCATACCAATCAAATCGACCACGACGTGGTTCATCACCAGCACGCGGTGGCGTACGTAGCGTAGGTAGCTACGGTCGCAGTAATAGTGGACGCCGTAGCGGTGGAAAAAAGGGATCGAAACAATTTATTCATCCTTCTAAGTTTATTAACAAAGCAACGGCTTACGAGGCAGTTGCCTACGAAGCGACACACACCTTTAACGATTTTGGTTTTTCTAATCCGTTAATGGAGAATATTAATCGAAAAGGCTACACTATTCCAAGTGCTATTCAGGATCAATCTATTGCGCACGTGCTTGAGGGCCGCGACGTGATAGGCCTTGCCAATACCGGAACCGGTAAAACGGCCGCATTCCTGCTGCCAATTATCGAAAAAATTTTGAAATCAAACAAGCAGTCTAAGGCGCTAATTATTGCTCCAACTCGCGAGTTAGCGCAGCAAATTAATGCCGAGTTTTTATCGTTTGCTAAAGGGTTAAAAATCTTTTCTGCCACACTGGTTGGTGGTGCAAATATTAACTATCAGATTCGTGATCTTCAGCGTCGCCCAAACGTTATTATTGGTACACCGGGCCGTATGAAAGATATGATTGAGCGTAAGCTTGTAAAACTTGATACGATTGACACTTTAGTATTAGACGAGGCTGATCGTATGCTTGACATGGGATTTTTGCCAGATATTCGCTCTATTATTGAAAGCCTTCCTGAGTCGAAGCAAACGCTTTTCTTTAGCGCTACGATTACGCCCGAAATCGAAAAGCTTACCCGATCATTTATGCAAAATCCGCACACCGTTTCGGTTCGTACGGGAGAAACAAGTGATCACGTAGAGCAAGGTGTGGTTGAGTTTCATGACAAAATGCACAAGATTGAAGTGCTGACGCAAATGTTAAGCGAAGAAGAGTTTGAAAAAGTGTTAGTGTTTGGTGAAACAAAGTTTGGTGTACAGCGCCTGAGTGATCATCTTACTAAAATTGGTATTCCATCTGAAGCTATTCACGGTAACAAGTCGCAATCACAGCGTGAACGAGCACTTAGAAATTTCAAAAACAAAAAGGTAAAAGTTTTGGTTGCAACCGACGTTGCGGCGCGTGGACTTGATATTCCGAATGTTTCGCACGTAATTAACTTTGATACACCGCAAACTTACGACGATTATGTTCACCGTATTGGGCGTACTGGTCGTGGTGGGGCTAGTGGCCAAGCACATACCTTTATTGAGTCGAAGCAACTATCGCATCGCTAAAGACCACTTCACACCACAGCCGTAGCGCGCTATACTAATGACACTATGTCATTATTCAAGAAGAAAAAATCCAGCACATCTCCAGCCAAAGTGGTGAATGCTATAAAAGACAAATTTCGTACTCTTACAAAAAAAGAACCAGCCGCATCGCCGCGTCAGCTATCTAGTTTAAGTTGGCGTGAAGCGATAAAACAAGTGCTTGGATCGTTTAAGCAAAAAAAGCTTTCTACACTCGCGGCTAGTGTAGCGTATTATGGCGTTCAGGCGTTTTTTCCGGCGGTGGCTGCAGCAGTAGCAATTGCAGGTTTTGTTATTAACCCGTCGCAACTTTTAGAGATTGCTGAAGCGATGGCAGCCTATTTACCGCGCGACATAGCGAATTTATTTATTACTCAGCTTGAGGGAGCGGCAGCAGGTAACGGCAGTAATATTGCGGTCGCCGCAGTAGCTATTGGATTGTCGATTTTTTCAGTTTCGGGGGCAGTGCAAAGTCTTGTTCAGGCGCTTAATGTTGCCTACGACGTTGAAGAAACGCGGAACCCAATTCAGCTTCGCCTGCGGAGTATGCTTTTAACCGCATGTGGACTGTTGGCAGTGCTAATTATTGTGCCAATATTGTTTTCGGGTGATGGCATACTACGCTGGATTGGCTTAAACGAGACAGCGATTGCAGTGTTTAACATACTACGATGGCCGCTGCTTGTTGTGGCAGTTTCAATTGCATTGGCGCTATTCTATCGCTTTGGGCCTAATCGCGAAGCACCAAAATGGCAATGGGTAAGCTGGGGGGCGTCGATTGCGACCATACTATGGCTAATCGTGAGCGCGTTATTCTTTATCTATCTGCAGCATTTTGCAAATCTTAGCGATTCATACAGTCTATTTGCCGGTATTATTGCGTTAATGATTTGGCTTAATCTATCAAGCGTGGCAGCGCTACTTGGCGCAGAAATTAATCGCCAGCTAGAATATAAGACACTTTTACCGACTAAAAAATCTAAGTAAACAAGCCGCGTTTTTTTAACTGCGCGCGCAACTTTTCTTTAGAGTGAGTAGTGCGTACAAGGTTTACCCAAGTTGGCTTTACTTGCGGCATTTTACGAGTTACTATTTCTACCATGTTGCCATTTTCTAGTGGCTTATCGAATGCATGAATGTTGCCATTTACCTTAAAGCTATAGGCGTGCTTAGCTAAATCACTGTGCACCAAGTACGCAAAATCAAGCGGCAACGCTCCTTCAGGTAAGTTATAAATATCGCCCTTAGGAGAATAAACGAAGATACGTGATCCAAAAAGGTCGATCGCAAGTTGATCGGTACTAATTTCATCGCCATTTTGCAGGCGAGCAGCGATTTCTTGCAATTCGGTAATCCACTGTAGGTGTGCGGGTAGGGCTGTTTTTGCGCGCGGTTTTTTGGCAGTATAGCTTTTTGAACTTTTTTGTTCGTGATAGTGAAAGCTGGCCGCTAACCCACGTTCGGCATATTCGTGCATTTCTTGGGTGCGAATTTGAAATTCAACAATTTGTTTGCTTGGCGTTATAACAGTAGTATGCAGGCTTTGGTAGCCATTTGGTTTGGGTGCTGCAATGTAATCTTTAATGCGGGCTAACATTGGCTGATATAGCGAATGAAGTACGCCTAAAACTCGATAGCAATCGTCTTTTGTAGCGACAATTACCCTAAGCGCCATAAGGTCGTAAATGTCATCAATATTATTTTCAACCTTAACAAGTTTTTTATGTAGACTGTAAATACTTTTTACGCGTCCATTTATCTCAAAAGAGATACGTTGCGCAGTCAGGGCCCGTTCAACTTCAACGCGCACGGCGCCAAGTTTTCTGGTGCTGCGGCCAAGGCGCTGACGCATAAGTTTTTGTAAACGAGTATACTCATTCGTATCAAGGTATCGAAAAGCCATTTCCTCGAGTTGCATACGTACTTTTCCCATACCAAGTCGATCGGCCATTGGGGCAAAAACTTCAAGCGTTTCGCGAGAGATTTTTTGTTGCTTATCAGGTTTCATGTGCTGTAGCGTTTGCATGTTATGCGTTCTGTCGGCAAGTTTTATAATAATCACTCGCACATCTTGGCCAACGGCGATAAGTAGTTTAGAAAGGTTGTCTTTAGTTTGTGGTAAATAACTTGAAAGGTCGCGCATTCCGGCTCGCGCCTGCGACACTTTTGTAACGCCGTCAATCAAAAAAGCTACGTCGCGTCCAAACTGTGCCTCAATTTCTTCTAGCGTAGCATCGGTGTCTTCGACTGTATCGTGCAAAATGCCAGCTAAAATGGTATCGCTATCCATGCCCCAATCTGCTAGCAAATTTGCCACCGCAAGTGGGTGGGTAATGTATGGCTCGCCACTTTTGCGCTTTTGTCCATTGTGCTTTTTTGTGGCGTACTTAATGGCAAGACGAATATCAAGAAGCTCGTCCTCGTTGTATAGGTGCTGCAAAGATGTTAGTAGGTCGCGCTCGTACATGGTTATAGGGTTAGTATATACGAGATGCGCTGCTAGTGAAATTGTTTAGTGAGTGGTGTATACTTATTTACAGCAGAAAACACTAATGTTTATGGGGGCTAAAAATTAGTATGAGTCAGAAAAAAATTGCAATTAATGGATTTGGACGTATTGGACGAAATGCGTTTAAGATTGCTTTTGAACGAAATGATATTGAAATTGTTGCGATTAACGATTTAACCGACACTAAAACGTTGGCGTATTTATTAAAACACGACAGTAACTATGGGGCCTACCAACACGACGTAAGCGCTGGTGAATCTGAAATTATTGTAAACGGTAAAACTATTAAGGTGCTTGCCGAGCGCGATCCAGCGAGCTTGCCGTGGCGTGATCTCGGCGTAGACGTAGTGATTGAATCGACTGGTTTCTTTACTAAAAAAGAAGATGCCTCTAAACACCTAGAGGCGGGCGCAAAGCGAGTAGTAATTAGCGGCCCTACTAAGAGCGACGGGGTAGATACTATTGTACTTGGCACAAATGATGAAAAGATTGACTCGTCAACTCCGGTAGTTTCGAATGCCAGTTGTACAACAAATTCGCTTGGTGTAGTGATGGCAATTTTAGATGCTGAATTTGGCGTGGAGAAATCTATGCTAACGACCATTCATAGCTACACGGCGTCTCAAGCGCTGCAAGATGCACCAAAAAGTGATGTTCGCGAAGGGCGAAATGCTGCCGAAAATATGGTGCCAACCAGTACTGGTGCGGCAATTGCGGTTACAAAAACTTTACCGCAGCTTGAGGGTAAATTCGACGGCTTAAGTGTACGCGTACCAACTCCGGTAGTATCTATTAGTGACGTGACAGTACTGCTTTCGCGTGATGTAACCCCTAGCCAAATAAATGAAGTGTTTACAAAAGCCGCAGCCGAGCCATTTTACCAAGGTATATTGGGCGTAAGTAACGAGCCACTGGTGAGTCGTGACTATATTGGCAATAGCCATTCTGGGGTGGTTGATCTTGCATTAACTAAAGTTGTAGGTGGCAACCTAGCAAAAATTATGGTGTGGTACGACAACGAGTGGGGTTATTCAAATCGACTTGTTGAGTTGGTGGCTGATATCGCTCGATCAACGCGTGAATAATAATTAAGTGTAAAAAATTAAATTACCCATTCGCGTATAAAGAATGGGTAATTTTATATACAAATATATAATTTAGGCAAATCTCCATCAGTTGCAATGTAGTTATATTCGGCTTATACTAATCTATATGAATATTTATCTTGGTGCCGACCATAACGGGTTTCATTTAAAGGAACAGGTACACGCCTACTTAGCTAAGCGCGGGTACTGGGTAGAAGACGTAGGTGATCGTGAACTTGACCCTGACGACGATTTTACTGATTTTGCTCAAATGACTGCTCTTAAAGTTATTGGCGATGATAGTAAAGATCCTCGAGCTATTTTAATTTGTGGCGGTGGTCAGGGTATGTGTATGGCGGCTAATCGCTTTCGTGGTGTGCGGGCTAGCGTAATCTGGGACGCGTACGAGGCAAAAATGACTAGAAACGATAACGATAGCAATGTGCTGTGTTTGCCGGCGCGTATTTTAGAAAAAGATCCTGAAGAGTGGAAAGATATCGTAGATACATGGCTTAAAACACCTTTTGCAGATGCGCCTCGATTTCGTCGACGTAATGCTCAGATGGATGAGATTTAGGAGAAATTATGTCTGTTATATCCCCGGCAATTTTAGCCGAAAACGAAGTTGATTATAATAACCAAGTTGAAAAAATCGCTTCGTTTTGTGAGCGACTGCATATAGACGTAAGCGATGGCGAGTTTGCGCCGCGGCTTACGGTGTCACTTAATCAAGTGTGGTGGCCAGAGACTGTAAAGGCCGACATTCATATGATGGTGCAGCGCCCCGCCGAACATTTGGAATGGCTATTAAAATTACGACCACACCTTGTACTGTTTCATGCCGAAGCAGAGGGAGATATTGTATCGGTAATAAAGCAATTGCAATCGTCGGGTATAAAGGCTGGTGTGGTGTTGCAGCGAAAAACAGTACCCGCAACCGTTGCCCCGCTTATCGAAGCTTCAGATCACGTTATGATATTTAGCGGTGAGCTTGGTCAGTTTGGCGGCACGGCGAGTCTTATGCAGTTAGAGAAGGTGCGACTTATTCATCGTATTAAAGCTGGTGTAGAAATAGGCTGGGACGGCGGTGTTTCGACAGCTAATATTTACAGTCTTGTGCACGGCGGCGTTCAGGTGTTGGCGGTTGGTGGTGCCTTGCAAAAATCTCACGATGCTCAAGTTGCTTACAACGAGCTGTTAAAAGAGGCCACCAAACAGGGAATTTTATAAAGTCGGCTTTTCTTAATGGTGCTTATGCTATACTAATGCATATATGAGTGGACAATTAACGATACCTCAGCTAGAGAAAAAAGCACTGGCAATTCGTCGTGATATCATCTCTATGCTTGAGCATGCAGGAAGCGGGCATAGCGCTGGGCCGCTCGGCATGGCAGACATTATAACAGCACTGTTTTTCTCAATTTTAAAAATCGATCCGCAAAATCCTGAATGGAACGAGCGAGATTATTTTATATTAAGTAACGGCCATACGGTGCCAGTAGTGTATGCCGCCATGGCAGAGCGTGGTTTTTTTGATGTGACAGAACTTTCAACGTTGCGCCAATTAGGATCGCGCCTGCAAGGTCATCCGGAGCGCACTAAACTGCCAGGTATTGAAACGACGAGCGGACCCTTAGGTGAAGGGCTGTCTCAGGCGGCGGGAATTGCCTATAGCTTGCAATATCTTGATAAAAATCCGCACCGATTTGTGTATACCATGCTGGGCGACGGAGAGCTTAACGAAGGTAATATTTGGGAAGCGGCCATGTTTGCCGGTAAATATAAATTATCGCAACTGGTATGTTTTATTGATCGGAATAATATTCAAATTGATGGCTCAACTGAAGATGTTATGCCACTTGAAAATTTACGGGCTAAGTGGGAAAGTTTTGGCTGGCATGTACAAGAGATTGATGGGCATAATATGGAAAGTATTATTGAGTCTGCCAGCATGGGTCGAGCGATTTCTAATAAACCCTCTATGGTTATTGCACACACTATTCCTGGTAAAGGTGTAGATTTTATGGAATATGATTACAAGTGGCACGGTGTGCCGCCAAACAAAGAGCAGGCAAAAGACGCGCTTAAAAAACTGCGAACACTCAATGGTAAAATTACACACGAGGGTATGGCATAATGCAATTTTATTTACGTGATAATATTTTAAACGACGATGTAGAAAAGGAGCCAATTCGAGCTGGCTTTGGACGTGGTTTAAAAGCGGCAGGCGATAAAGATGAAAATATTGTAGCCCTATGTGCCGACTTAACCGAAAGTACGCAAATGCATTTATTTAAAAATGCGCACCCAAATCGGTTTATTGAAACTGGCATTGCCGAGCAAAACCTTGTAACAGTGGCGGCTGGTTTAGCTAGAACAGGAAAGATACCATTTACCTCAAGTTATGCAGCATTTAGCCCTGGTAGAAATTGGGAGCAAATTCGTACTACAGCTTGTCTGAATGAAATGCCGGTAAAAATAATTGGTAGCCACGCGGGCATTAGCGTAGGCCCTGATGGTGCGACACATCAAATGCTTGAAGACATTGCCCTTATGCGTGTGTTGCCGCACATGGTAGTAATTGCACCGGGCGATAGTATAGAGGCTGAAAAAGCTACACAGGCAATTGCCGAAAACAATTCTCCTTCATATCTTCGATTAGCACGTGATAAAACTCCTATCTTTTCAACCGAAAAATCACCGTTTGAAATTGGCAAAGCTTATGTGCTGCGAAAAGGTCATGATGTTGCACTTTTTGGTACGGGCGCAATGACGTATGAACTACTAAGGGCCGCGCAGATTCTTGCTGATAATTTTGCAATTGAAGCCGAAGTGGTGCACGTACCAACAATTAAGCCGCTCGATACGGAGACACTGCTAGAATCGGCGAGGCGTTGCGGCCGAGTGGTAACCGCCGAAGAGGCGCAGATTGCCGGTGGATTTGGTAGTGCGGTCGCCGAACTTTTGAGTGAGCAATTGCCGATGCCTTTAAAGCGATTAGGTATGAACGATCGCTTTGGTGAAAGTGGTCAGCCGGCGCAACTTATGGATCACTTTGGCCTTACTGGCGAAAAAATGGCAAAACAAATTGTACAGTTTGTGCAAAATTCATATCAGTATCATCAGTAATCAAAAAAGGTAAAATATGGGACTTACAATTAAAGAAATCAGACACAATACAACTCGTGCACGACATTTGTACCAGCGTACTGCTTCGCAAAAATTTGCTGTTGGAGCGTTCAATATCGACAACCAAGAGACACTTATTGCAATCGCTCGTGCAGCCCAAAAATTACAGGCACCAGTGCTCGTAGAGGTGAGCGCTGGCGAAGTTGAGGCGATGGGTCTAGAGAATGTGCGTGATATGGTTGATAATTATAAAGTTGAGTATGGTATAGAAATGTACCTCAACCTTGATCATAGCCCAAGTGTCGAGGATTGTAAGCGCGCAATTGATGCTGGGTATGAGTTTATTCATATTGATATTTCACAGGCAAATCACGACGCAAGCGAAGAAGAAATTATTGCAAAAACCCGTGAAGTTGTAGAGTACGCCAGCTTTACAGGGGCTCTTGTAGAAAGCGAGCCGCATTATTTTGGCGGCTCGTCAAATGTACATGACGAAGCGATTGATTACGATGCAATCAAAAAGACTTTTTCTACCCCTGAGGGTGCACGGTCATTCGTACAGGCCACTGGAATTGATACGTTTGCCGCTGCAATTGGGAACTTGCACGGTAAATATCCAGTTCCGAAAGTACTCGACCTAGAGTTGCTTAAACAAATTTCTGAAGCTGTCGATTGTCGCATTAGTTTGCATGGTGGCAGTGGTACACCGCTTCACTATTTTGAAGAAGCGTCTAAGCTTGGTGTGTCAAAAATTAACATTAATAGCGACATGCGGTATGCGTTTAGAAAAACTTTAGAAAAAGTTTTAGCTGATAACCCAGACCAGTACGCAATTGTTAAACTTATGCCAGAAGTGTACGAGGCGGTTCAGGAAGTAGTTGAAGAAAAAATTAAGGCGTTCGGAAGCGTTGGCAAGGCGGTAGTGTAGGGGGTATGGCTAAGATTGCTACGATAGGTGCGGCGGTTCAAGATGTATTTTTAAGCCATAGCGATGAGTTTAAGCCGGTATGTGTTAATCCGCATGATTGTTTTATGAAACTTGAGCTTGGCGCAAAAGCCGATGTTAACTCGATAAACTTTAGCACGGGTGGTGGCGCAACAAACGCTGCCGTAACCTTTACGCGCCAAGGGTTGGCGGCGGCCTTTTACGGTGTTGTAGGTAAAGATCCAGCAGGTGAAGCTGTACTACAAGATCTTGATAAGGAAGGTGTTGATACAACGCATGTGCGCTATTCGGACAAATACAACACGGGATACTCCGTGTTGTTGTTGGCGCCAAATGGCGAGCGAACCATTCTTACGTATCGCGGTGCGTCGACACACTATCATCCGGGTGATTTTGATCTCTCAGCGATTGACGCCGACTGGCTGTATGTCTCGAGCATGGCAGGCAGTATGGAGGCGCTTGATAAAATTTTTTCACAGGCTAAAAAACGTGGCGTTAAAATATTTTTTAATCCTGGCAAGGGTGAGCTTGCGCAAGGCGCAAAACTTAAAGGTTTACTCGAAGATGTTGACGTACTTTCGGTAAATAGAGAAGAAATGGCAACAATTGTTGAGGGCGATACCATTGAGGAACTGGTGCGACATGGACTCCATTACGTACCAACCGTAATTGTAAGCGATGGACCAAACGGAGTGACGGCGAGTGACGGAAAAAATATTGTGTCGGCGGGAATGTACGAAGACGTGCCGGTTAAAGACAGGACGGGAGCTGGTGATGCGTTTGGCTCTGGTTTTTTGAGTAAATGGGCTGTAGGTGCAAGCCTAAAAGATGCCATTGTATTTGCAAGTGCCAACTCGACGTCGGTAGTGCAGCATATTGGAGCAAAAACTGGCATACTACATGGTAGCGCCTCGCTTCATAGTATGCCAATAGAGGAAAGGAAGATATAATATGGCAAAAAAGTTAGAGCGTTTACTGGCACCAGTAAGTCCATTGTTCTCTCAGGCGATTCATCAGTTAGAACGGCAAACTAGCGATAGTGTTGATGTACGACTAATTGCCGATGTATCGGCTAAGGCGCACGAGATTATTCGAGCCCTAAAGTTAGACCTACAAGACACGACGGCCATAGAACTATATCAAGCATTAAATGCGGCTGTGCCAACTGGCTTGGCCGAGCGATTACTTGATGATGCTGACTATATTTTATACGAACACGAGAGCGGCGAAGTTATATCTTTTAATTTACTAGATGTAATTGAAAACGCACATCACGAGTTTCCGTTTGAGGAACGCCGCGTAATTGCGGCTCGGCGAGCATTACGTGGCGAGCTTGCGGGGCGCTACATTGCGCATACCGAAGTAGATTCTAGCCATGCTGAATCGGTGTTAAAGCAGGCTGAAATTGTACATCACGACGATGTAGATATTGCGCCGCGCGTGCGTAGTGACAAGCAAGCGCCTTACATTTTGGCAATTGGCGATATTTTTACCGATGCCTTTATTAAACTGCGCGAAGACAAGGCGAAGGTTTCGACAGACGAAAATGGCGATCGTTGGTTGAGTGTGCCATTTGGCTCTAAGCCGCCGTACGAGCGGGTTGATATCGTACAAGCGGTAGGTCCATCACCAAACGCAGCTGTATCGTTTAGTCGCTTAGGTGTGCAGTCGGGACTAATGGCGTATCTTGGCGACGACCAACCAGGTAGAGAATCGTTAGCCTATTTGCGCGAGCAAGGAATTGATACATCGACAATATCGGTGCAGTCTGGTGTCGCCTCAAATTACTATTACGTGTTGCGTTACGGTGCAGAGCGGACGATTTTAGTTAAAAATGAATCTTATAATTATCAGTGGCAAAGCCCACCACGCGAGCCAGATTGGCTGTACCTGTCGCTACTTAGTGCGGATTCATGGCAGTTGCATCAAGACATGCTGGCATATCTAGAGGAGCATCCCCACACTAAGCTAGCCTTTCAGCCGGGTACATTTCATTTTGATTGGGGAGTAGAAAAGTTACGCGATGTGTATGAACGGTCGTTTCTTGTTGTAATGAATAAGGAAGAGGCGATTGAAGTAACCGGACAGAGTAATAGTGCCGAGATTCGTACGCTATGCGATGGGCTGCATGCACTTGGGCCGAAAATTGTTGTTATAACCGACGGGCCGAACGGTTCGTTCGCAAGCGATGGCGCAAAACTTATTTCGGTACCCAACTATCCCGACCCTCAAGATCCACTTGATAGAACGGGCGCGGGTGATGCGTTTGCCTCAACGATTACTGCAGCATTGGCGCTTGGCCATTCATTAGAGACGGCGCTAACGTGGGCACCAATTAACTCTATGAATGTTGTGCAGCATATTGGTGCGCAGGCTGGCCTGCTGCCAAGTAAAAAAATTGATGAATATTTAAGTGCCGCACCCGACTGGTACAAATTGGAGGAAATATAAAGTGAAATATCAAATTTGTGTATCAGGTGCCGCAAGCGGTGATACGGTGCGCGCATCGCACGATCTAGCGTTTCAGCTTGGTAAAGCGATAGCTCGCTCTGGTAAAACTCTTACTACCGGAGCGACAGTGGGATTGCCACACTATGCAGCCATGGGGGCATTTAGTATTAAAGGTAAGCGCGGTGTATCGGTTGGATTTTCACCAGCTAGCTCATTTCGTGAACATGTGGCGGTTTACAAACTGCCAACTAAAGAGTTTGACTATATTAATTTTACCGGCATGGCGTACGTTGGACGAGACGTGCACTTAGTACGTAGTAGTGATGCTATCATTACTGTTGGCGGTCGCATGGGCAGTTTACATGAACTCTCTACGGCCTTAGAAAGTCGCAAAGTGTGCGGCGTACTACTGGGAAGTGGTGGCTTAGCAGACTATACACCAACCCTGCTTGACAATATTGAAGCGCCAGGGGCTAACGACATTATTTACGATACAGACCCCGAGCGTTTGGTAGAAAAAGTTATTGCTGCACTTGATGAAAAGTACGGTGATTTTGAGCACGACGGAACGGATTCCCACTTATCGGATCGCCGAGCCGGCCGTGGTTAAATAGTTTGACAGTTTATTGTAGTGGCACAATTAAGGTTTGCTCGTTATACTAAGATATAATGAGTATGTTTAAGCTTGCTGCCGAATATACGCCAACCGGCGATCAGCCATCGGCGATTAGTGCCCTTAACAAAGGTCTTAAAAAAAATATTCGCGAACAAACCCTGCTTGGCGTAACAGGTTCTGGTAAAACATTTACAATGGCAAACATTATTGCGGAACAGAATGTGCCAACGTTGGTGCTTGCTCATAACAAAACCTTAGCCGCGCAACTATTTAGTGAATTTAAAGCGTTTTTTCCTGATAATGAAGTACATTACTTTGTAAGCTATTTTGATTACTATCAGCCCGAAGCGTATGTAGCGAGTAGTGACACCTACATTGAAAAAGATTCTCGAATTAATGAAGAGATCGACCGCCTTCGACATGCGGCAACTTCGGCGCTACTTACTCGGCGTGACACAATTATTGTGGCAAGTGTAAGTTGTATTTACGGCATTGGCTCGCCAGACGACTACATGGAAATGTCGCTTAACGTGGTACGAGGTGAGCGTCGGCAGCAAGACAAGTTTATCCGTCACCTTACGGATATTCAGTATCATCGCAACGATATGGATTTTCAGCGCGGCACCTTTAGGGTAAAGGGAGATGTGGTAGATGTATTTCCGGCTGGGCATGATACCGCCTACAGAGTAGAATTTTTTGGCGACGAAATTGATCGTATTACTCAAATTGATCCGCTTACTGGCGAAATACTGTCAGAACCAGCTAGCGTGTCAATCTTTCCTAGCAGTCACTATGTGACGCCTAAGCAAAAATTGGCACGCGCCATTGATGGTATTCGAAAAGAGTTTGATGAGCGTTTGGCGTGGTTTGAGCGTAATAACATGCTGCTAGAGGCGCAACGTCTAATGCAGCGCACAAAATTTGATCTTGAAATGCTTGAAGAAACAGGCTTTGTAAAGGGAATTGAAAATTATTCGCGTTATTTGAGTAATCGCGAGCCGGGACAGCAGCCAGCTACGCTGATGGATTATTTTCCAGACGATTTTTTGCTGTTTGTTGATGAAAGCCACATGACACTACCGCAAGTTAGGGGTATGTTTAACGGCGATCGAGCACGTAAACAGGTGCTAGTGGATCATGGTTTTAGGCTGCCAAGCGCGCTCGATAACCGTCCACTTACTTTTGATGAATTTGATAGCCACATTAACAAGGCTATTTATGTTTCGGCCACGCCAGCTTCTTATGAATTAGAGCGCAGCCCTGAGCCCGCCCAGCAGGTAATTCGCCCGACCGGCCTGCTCGATCCGGTAATTGAACTACGGCCCACCGACGGACAGATTGACGATTTAATTAATGAAATTAGAGAGCGAATTACTAAGTCTCAGCGCGTGCTAGTAACGACGTTAACTAAGCGTATGGCTGAAGATTTAAGCCAATATTTAATTGATTTAAATATTAAAACTGCTTATATTCATAGCGAAGTCGATACGCTAGAGCGTGGTGATATTTTACGCGATTTACGCCTTGGCGTGTACGATGTGCTGGTAGGAATTAACTTGCTGCGTGAAGGTATTGATTTACCAGAGGTAAGTATGGTGGCGATTATGGACGCCGATAAAGAAGGGTTTTTGCGGAGTGAAAGTGCCTTAGTGCAAATAATAGGCCGCGCAGCCCGACACGAGAACGGAACCGTATACATGTATGGTGATCGGATTACCGATTCAATGCGTAAAGCGATTGACGAAACTAAACGCCGACGAGGCATTCAAGAAGCCTACAATGCTAAGCACGGTATTACGCCGCGCAGTGTGGCTAAAGAAATTGGTCAAGGGTTGCGCGCAATTATTCCTCAAAAAGAGGACGCAGATGTAACAAAGTTAGACTTTAAGCGCATACCGAAAGATGAATATAAAAATCTTCTTAAAGATTTGACGGCCCAGATGGAACTTGCTAGCGCCAACTTGGAATTTGAACGTGCGGCCGATCTACGCGACGCGATAAACGAAATAAAGCAAAAAATGGCAACAAACTAACTTTTGTAGGGTTGTTTTGTAGCGTATAATAAAACGTATGACCAAAATTACACGGGAAGATGTACTTCACCTTGCTAAGCTTAGTAGCCTGGAGTTAACCGATGACGAAGTGACAGCGATGCAGGATGAACTGACTGAAATTACTGACTATATTGCAATGCTTGGCGGGCTTACTACTGAAGGCGTAGAGCCGAAGTATCAGGTGAGTGGCCTTGAAAACATATACCGCGAAGATGAGCCGCAAACATCCAGTGTGTCTCGCGAAGATTTGCTCGCGCTCTCGTATGCTACAAGCGATGACCAGGTGAAAGTGCCAAAGGTGTTATAGTGAAGACGATTACAGAATATCTACAAAGCGGCCTAAGTGCCACCGAAATGGTTAAACAGGCACTTGCAAGGGCTAAGCAAGTGGCAGATTACAATTCCTTTCTGTCGTTAACCGAAGAACGGGCATTAAAACGTGCCGCACAGATTGATAGTGGCGAAATAAGTGGTAAGCTTGCTGGTGTTCCATTTGTGGTAAAAGATAACATGCTAGCCTTTGGCGCGCCTACTACGGCCGCAAGTGTAATGTTGAAAGACTTTCATGCACCGCTTCAGGCTACGGCAGTTGAAAAACTAGAGGCTGAAGGAGCGATCTGCATTGGCAAATCTAATCTAGACGCGTTTGCGCATGGCGGAAGTACCGAAAATTCTGCCTATGGCGTTACAAAAAATGCCCACGACACAAAACGGGTTGCAGGCGGTTCGAGCGGTGGATCGGCAGTTATTACTGCCCTCGACGTAGTACCGTTTGCCCTTGGAACCGATACCGGTGGCTCTATTCGTCAGCCGGCGAGTTTTAATGGCGTAGTTGGTATTAAGCCAACTTATGGCACTGTTAGTCGGTATGGTGTGGTGGCTATGGCAAGTAGTACCGATACGATTGGCTGCTTCACGCACACCGCAGCTGACGCCGATGTGGTAATGGGCATTATGGCTGGTCGAGATGCAAACGACATGACCACGTTGCCAAATTTTTGGAACGAAAAATCCAACAGCGTGAAAAAATCACTACAAATTGGTTTAATTAAAGAGACTATGGGCGACGGCATTGATACTGAGGTGCAAGCTGCAGTGTATGAATATGCAGAACGCCTAAAAGGCGCTGGCCACACTGTTAGGGAAGTTTCTATGCCAACGATTTCTTATAGTTTAGGAATGTACTATGTAATTGTACCGGCAGAAATTTCGAGTAACCTTGCGCGATACGACGGCGTACGTTACGGCTACCGTAGTCAGAACGCTACATCGCTTGAGGAGTTATATGGCCAAAGTCGTGACCAAGGATTTGAAATGGAGAACAAGCGTCGCATAATGATTGGCAGTTTTGTGCTTTCGAGTGGCTTTTTTGATGCTTATTATCAGCAAGCGCAAAAAGCTCGGGCATTGCTTTGTAGTGAGTTTGATGAATTATTTGCATCATACGATTTGCTCTTGTCGCCAGTATCACCAACACCGGCCTTTGCTATTGGGCAAAAAACGAATGACCCAATACAAATGTATAAAGCAGACATTATGACGGTACCAGCCAGCTTAGCCGGGCTTCCAGCTGTAAGTGTGCCGGCTGGCGTAAGTAGTACCGGCCTTCCAGTTGGTGCGCAGCTAATAGGGCCGCAAAAGTCGGATCGCTTGTTGCTAAGGCTTGCGGCACAGTTAGAGAAAGGGGCGTAGTATGGATAGCACAATGATTTTATTTGTGGCGGCAATTTTAATAGTTGGTGGGTTACTGTATGCGGTGGTAAGTTTCACGCGTCATGCTGGGGATCGAGCGCTAAACACTGACAAATATCGTAGTAAGTGGTTACAAATTCAAAAACTACTTGAGCAAGGCGATCATGGTCGCCAAATGGCTATTCTTCAAGCTGATAAGTTACTTGATCAAGCGCTACGTGAACGTAATTTTAGGGGAGAAACGATGGGTGAACGCATGAAATCTGCTTCGAAAAGCTGGAGTAATGCCGGTGCGGTATGGTCGGCTCATAAGCTGCGAAACCAAATTGCTCACGAAACTGAGGTAAACTTATCGTCCTCTATGGCTAATCAGGCGCTTGCAAGTTTTAAGCAGGCCTTAAAAGATGTAGGGGCTATCTAATATGACACAGCAGCTACCTCATCCTTATAGTCAATATAAAATGACCATTGGAATTGAGTGCCATGTTCAACTTGCGACACGTACAAAGCTTTTTAGTGCTGCCGATAACGATGCGCGAGAAGCAACTCCAAACTCAAAAATTGTACCGATTGATTTTGGTTTACCTGGCATGTTGCCGGTATTGAATCGACGAGCGGTTGAGTTAGCCGTAAAGGCAGCTAAAGCTTTAAATGCTGACGTAGCGCTTGAGAGTCGGTTTGATCGTAAACACTACTTTTACCCTGACTTACCAAAAGGCTATCAAATATCGCAAATGTACCAGCCAATTATTTTAGCGGGATATTTAGACGCGCCGCTTGAGTCTGGCGAGACTGTACGCGTACGCATTCACCATGCTCATCTTGAAGAAGATGCCGGTAAGCTAACGCACAAAGATGGCTATAGTTTAGTTGACTTAAACCGTGCAGGCACGCCATTAATTGAAATTGTTTCGGAACCGGATATTCATTCGGCGTCTGCGGCTAAGGCTTATGCAAGTGAGCTTCATAAGCTAATGATTTACGCCGGTGTCTCGCGAGGAGACTTGTACCATGGTAATATGCGATTTGATGTAAATATCTCGGTTGCTAAACACGAGGCTAAAGCACTCGGTACTCGGGCTGAAGTAAAAAACCTCAATTCGTTTAAAAGTGTTGAAAAGGCGGCCGAATATGAATTTAAGCGTCAGGTAGATTTGTTAGAATCTGGTGGGCGTGTAGTGCAGGAAACCAGAGGTTGGGACGACACAAAGCTTATTACTATTTCGCAGCGAAGTAAAGAAGATGCTCAAGATTATCGCTATATGCCCGACGCTGATATTCCGCCAATTCGTCTTACAAGCGAACAGGTAAATGAAATCCAAGCAAATGTGCCAATGCTTCCTTTTGAATATAGAAATAGCTGGAAAGAGTTAGAACTAGATATATCGGTGATAGAAGCGCTACTCTCAAATCAATCGTATGCCAAGTTAGTAGATGAGATTAAGCAAACTTCAACTAACGCCCACGCGCGACGTGTAGCCCATTGGTTTGCCAGTGCAATCCGCCCAGAGGACGATGTAACGGTGCAGCAACTTTCGGCCTTAAAACCGGCTGGATTTATTGAATTAGCCGACATGGTAGAGGCTGACGAATTATCGTCGACAGCCGCTAAAGAGGTATTTTCGGAACTACTTGTAAGTGATCATACAGCACGAGAGATTGCCGAACAGCGTAATTTAATACAGAATAGTGACGAAGACGAGATTGCGACGATTGTTGATGCGGTATTAAGCGATCCTGCGAGCGCGCGCTCGATAGAGGATATCAAAGCTGGTAAAGATAAGGCTATTGGTTACCTGGTTGGTCAGATTATGAAATTATCAGCTGGTAAGGCTAACCCAGCGTTGGCACAAAAATTATTACGCGAGCGACTGCGATAATGGAGGCTTGGGAGCGAGCAAAGAGTGACGAGCAAACTAAGGTTGGCTGGCGTACTATCACTACTAAATATTTTGTAACGCCAGATGGCGAGACGGCTGCTTATGATACTTTTGGAAAAGTTGATGGAAGGAGCGGTGCAGTAATTGCACTTACCAAGGATAATAAGGTTATTTTAGCTCGATAGTTTAGGCCTGGACCAGAGGCAATTATGCATGAATTACCGGGCGGAGGTATATATACAAAGACGAAGACCCAAAACAGGCGGTGTGTCGTGAATTGCTTGAGGAGACGGGTTATACAGCTGGCGACGTGCGTGAGCTGGGTGTGGCAACTGGCGACGCTTATACTAATGGACGCTGGTTTTACTACATTGCGACCGACTGCGTGAAGACTTCGGGTCAGCAGCTTGACGATGGCGAATACGTAGATGTTGAGCTTGTATCAGTTTCGCAATTGCTTGAATATGCAAAACGCAGCGAAATGACCGATACGGCGGCAGTTCTTATGGCGTACGATGAGCTTATTGCGCTAAGTGCTCTTGAGGGTATGGTTGGCGACCAAAAATAAACCTATGTTTGGGTGTAGATGTCCGACTAGCGATTGATTGCTGCCGCCATACTCGCTATACTAAAAAGAGAAAATAGGAGAGGGGTAGAATTGTGGCAGAAATTATCGTCGGTATCTTACTTGTATTAGCGTTAGTTTTTATAGGCGTATTTGTAGGTCTAGTTATTACACTAGTAAAAACCGCCCGTAAACTACAAGAAACTGGTCATAAGGTAGAGCGCACCACCACGCTTACAAAAGACCGGCTTTCTAAGTGGCAAAACGCAGCCACACTGATTGGTGGCGCTAAGGGCGCATTGAGTGCAATCAGAGAGGGAAAGGCAACTAAAAAATGAAACAATTTCATAAAATAGCACTTAGCACGGTTGTAGGAGCGGTTGCGGGCGTGGTGGCTGGTTATCTTACTGCTCCGCAAAGCGGCGCGTCTACACGCACAAGCATTAAAGATCGTGCGCGTTCATTGAAAAAAAACGGGGCACAAAAAGTTAATGCTGCACGCTCTAGCGTAGATAAAAAAGTTCAGAGTACTCGAAAAAAATAAGAAACATAAGTTATTGTTATGGATACCGCTACGCAGTCAACGCCTCTAGTAGAGTTAGCGCCACAATTGATGGCGTCTGATTATGTGCACCTTCATAACCATACCCATCATTCGCTACTTGATGGTTTGACAAAAATTCCAGCACTCGTTAATCGCGTAAAAGAACTTGGTATGAATGCGGTGGCTATTACTGACCACGGAACAATGAGCGGCACGATTGAGATGCTAAAGGCCGCACAAGATGCGGATGTAAAGCCCATTTTTGGCATGGAAGCATACGTAGCAGCGCGTTCGCGTCATGACCGCGACCCTCAAAAAGACAAAGCGCGTTACCACCTTATTATTTTGGCAATGAATAATACTGGCTATAGTAATCTTATGCAACTTTCAACTAAGGCTAATCTTGAAGGTATGTACTATAAGCCGCGTATTGATCGTGAATTACTTGAACAGTATAACGAGGGCTTAATTATTTTAAGTGCTTGTGCCAGCGGAGAGTTAGGCGAGCAACTACGCAACAATAATTATGAAGAGGCTAAAAAAATTGCCAGCTGGTACAAGGGCGTGTTTGGCGATCGGTACTACTTAGAGCTTCAAGATCATGGTCATCCGGAATGTCCGGCAAAATGGGACGTGCAAGTAGGCATTAATGCGGGGCTAGAGCGATTGTCGGCTGAGCTTGATATTCCGTGTGTAGTAACAAGCGACGGCCACTATCTCGATCACGACGATCAAGATTCACACGAAATTTTGCTGTGTGTTGGCACTGGTGCGTATCTTTCAGATGAAAAGCGCATGAGTCTGAAAGATTTTGAGTTACACGTAACCGACCCCAAAGAAATTATTGAACGCTGGAGTAAAACGCACCCAGAGGCCATACGTAATACTAAGCGTATTGCCGATCGTTGCCATGTAGAAATCGAGTTAGGTAAAATTTTAATTCCAGAATTTCCTGTGCCAGAAGGTATGACCGAAAAAACCTTTCTCGACAAACTTGTATATGAAGGTATGGCGTTTCGCTATTTAGGTGAAAGGCCAGAATCGGCTAAAGAGATGACGAACGAAGAAATTCGTAGTCGTCTGACCGACGCCCAAGTTGAGCGCCTTGATATGGAGTTTGGCGTACTCGATAAAATGGGTTACAACGGCTACTTTTTAATTGTGCAAGATTTTATTAACTGGGGGAAGGGTCAGGGGATTATTTTTGGGCCAGGTCGAGGCAGCGCTGCTGGATCGATTATTGCCTATGCGCTTAATATAACCGATTTAGATCCGCTTAAATACGATCTTCTGTTTGAGCGTTTTCTTAACCCAGACCGTATTTCTATGCCAGATATTGACATTGATATTCAAGACACGCGCCGTGGTGAGGTGATTGAGTATTGCGCTGAAAAATACGGGCGCGAGCGGGTTACGAACATTGGCACCTTTGGAACTATGGCGGCACGCGCAGCCGTACGTGATGTGGCTCGAGTGCTACAGGTACCGTATGCCGAGAGTGATCGTTTGGCTAAGTTGGTTCCACCGCCTGTACAGGGGCGACACATTCCGCTTTCTATTAGCGTAAAAGATGATCCTGATCTTAAGAAAGAATATGAAAATAGTCCTACCGCCAAAGAGGTGTTTGATTTTGCAATGAGACTAGAGGGTACTATGCGCTCGCATGGCGTACATGCTGCCGGTGTGGTTATTGCGCCCGACGATGTAGTTAAATATGTACCACTCGAAATGGCACAAAAAGGTGTGGTAGCTACGCAGTTTCCAATGGGCCCGGTTGAAGAGTTGGGGCTACTAAAAATGGATTTTCTTGGCCTCTCAAATTTAACAATTATTAATAACGCACTGCGAATTATTAAGCGTGTGTACGGTGATGATATCGACTTATCAAAACTACCACTCGACGACGAAGAAACCTATAAGCTTTTTCAACGTGGTGATACAACAGGGGTATTTCAGCTTGAATCGGCTGGTATGAAGCGTTATTTGCGCGCTTTAAAACCAAACGTGTTCGAAGATATTATCGCCATGGTGGCGTTGTATCGTCCGGGGCCAATGCAGTTTATCGATAGTTTTATTCGCCGCAAACATGGTGAAGAAGAAATTACCTATTTGCACTCAGGTATGGAAAACTCGCTTAAAAATACGTATGGAATTTTAGTCTACCAAGAGCAGTTTATGCAGATATCTAAAGAGTGGTGTGGCTTTACTGGCGGCCAGGCAGATACATTGCGAAAGGCGGTAGGTAAAAAGAAAATTGATCTTATGCGTAAAGTTAAGGTTGAGTTTGTTGAGGGCGCCATGAAGGTGAGTGGCGCCAAAAAAGAAACTGCCGAGACATTTTGGGATCAGCTGGAAGAATTTGCAAACTACTGTTTTAATAAGTCGCACGCCGCATGTTACGGATTGATTTCGTATTGGACGGCGTATTTAAAGGCGCACTACCCAGATGCTTTTATGGCGGCGCTTATGACGAGTGACCGTGACGATACGGAACGTTTAGCTATTGAAATTTCAGAATGTAAACATATGGGCATTGATGTGCTAGCGCCAGATGTGAACGAGTCGTTTAATGAATTTGCTGTGGTGCCGGGAAAAAATCAGATTAGATTTGGTATGGCGGCGGTAAAAGGTGTGGGCGAGGCGGCAGTAGAAGAGGTAATTCGTGCGCGCGAAGCAAACGGAAAATTTCAAACAATTGAGAATTTTGCCCGTACGGTAGCCACCTCAAAGTTTAACCGAAAAGCATGGGATTCGCTCATTAAATCTGGCGGGTTTGATGCACTTGGAGATCGATCCGACCTACTATTTAACCTTGAGACAATTACCGGATTCGCATCTAAAATTCAAAAAGAAGCGGCTAGCGGGCAAACCGATATTTTTGGTATGCTTGGGGCTGAGTCGAGTGTTGCAGTGCAGTCGCAGTTGCAACTGCAAGCCGCTCCAGCGAAACACACCGATAAAGAGCGACTAACTTGGGAGCGCGAATTGCTTGGGCTGTATGTGTCTGCGCATCCGCTCGACAACTACGATACTTATTTTCAGGAGCAATCAGTTCCGTTGTCGCGGGTAACGGCAGATATTGACGGGCGAAATATTACGATTGGCGGGTTAGTATCGACGGTTCGAACGATTATCACTAAATCTGGCACAAAAATGGCGTTTGTAAAACTAGAAGACAAGACAAACGAAGCCGAAATAGTAGTGTTTCCTAATTTATTCGAGCAAGTAGGCGCGCGTTTGCAGCAAGATACGGTGTTGCGAGTGAATGGCAAAGTGAATGCTCGTGATCGCGAAGGTAATTTGCGCGATGAGGCGAGTATTATAGCGAACGAAATTATTGAAGTAACTGATGAAGAGTTGCGAAATTATGAATCAACCGGCCGTAAAATGGATGCTCCAAAAATGAGTGGCAAAGTAAAAGCCATGAAGGTTGCAGAGTATAAAGCAGCAAAATTGGGTAAACCGCTTGCAAAAAAAACCGCACCACGATCTGAAGCCGAAACTAAAGTAGACGAGACACCGCGTCCGGCACCCATTCAGGATATTGCGCCACCAAAAATTGTGTATGTGCGCATTGTAAACCCTGAAGACGTTGTCATGCTCGAGGGTTTAAAGCAGCACTGCACGCAGCACAGCGGTGGACTAGAAATAATTTTAGTGGTTGGGGGGAATAAATCGGCTATGCGTTTACCGTTTAAGGTAGACGGAAGCGATGAGTTGGTTGCAAAATTAGTTAAGCTTTGCGGTGAAGATGCGGTGGTTGTAAAGTAGCTAAAGTTCGATGGCTAGTTTGTAGAGCGCGATGCCAGCGGCAACACTTACGTTAAACGATTCTTTTTGGCCTTTCATTGGTATTTCAACTAGCGTGTCGCATAATTCAAGGTGTTCAGCGCTAATACCGTTAACTTCTTCTCCCAGTAGGAGCGCTACAGTAGATGAGGGTTTAAGGTTTGAGAGTGGTACACTGTTTTCATTTAGCTCAAGACCAATAAGCTGAGTTGAGGGGTGAGCGAGTCGCCACTCTTCTAGTGATTCGTAATGAGATATAGTAATGAGTTTTTCTGCGCCGAGTGCAGTTTTATGAATTTGCAATGTAAGTTTATTAGCAATATGGGGCAAACGTTTATCGCCCGCAGCTAAAAGCGGATACGGTGTGTAGCCACTACATATAAGTTCGCTTACACCAAACCCTTCGCAGGTGCGAATAATCGACCCAATATTATGAGTTGAACGGATATTGTGAGCGATTACGGTGATATTCGGCATTGCATGTTTAAGTATATCACTGCATGGTGCTTATGTTTTTGTGCTATAGTAAACATAAGTTATGGACGAACAAAAAATCCAATCTCGCCGCCGCGATGGCGATGAACAGGCTACTCAAAAGCGCGCTGGTATTTTAGGGCTACAATATATTGATATGCGTGGCATTGAGGAGACACTGCCTCTAGTGGTCAATCTTGTAGCGGTTGAAGATATGTACAAACATAAAATGGTGCCGCTGATTGAAGGAGGTGGTAGTGAACCTTTTCAATTTGGTGTAACATCGCAAACACCACGATCTGTTTTAGAACAGATGAGTAAAGAATACTCAGATAGCGGAAAGCAGATTGCGTTTTATCTAATTTCGCTTAGTGCTTTCCGTGCCATGATGTTGCGCTTTGATCCGCCGAAAAAAATTGTGTACGACGACATTGTAGTGGCTCAAGATGGCGCAAGCGATACGATTGCCGCCGTAAGCGCCACACTAAACTCGGTGGGAAGCGATGAGGTTTTCGAATATTTAATTGATCAAGCCGATAGACTTGGTGCGAGCGATATTCATATTGAAAACCAACGGACACAAATTCGGGTTAGAATGCGTATCGACGGTGCGCTGCACGAGGTGGCGGAGCTACACAAAGAACGTTACCGAGTAATTATGGCGACAATTGGTAGCCGAGCAAATATTTCTACGGCTGCAAAAACACCGCAATCTGGTCATATGCAGCAAGATATTCATCGCTCGGGTGCTTCGCATCTTCTAAATATCCGCATAGAAACGGTGCCAACTATGTACGGCCAAGACGCTGTAATGCGTTTGTTTAATTTCGATGAAAGTCTGCTACAGCTAGATGTGCTTGGTATTGGAGAAAATGAGCGTAAACAAATTGATGAAATTATTTCTCACCCCCGCGGTATGGTGCTGATGGTGGGCCCAACAGGAAGTGGTAAATCGACAACGCTTTATAGTATGCTGAACGCACTTAATACGTCGGATAGAAAAATTATTACCCTAGAAGATCCTGTTGAATACGGCATTACGGGCGTAACGCAAATCCCGATCGATACCACCGGAGGCCAAACTTTTGCCGATGGCCTCAGGAGCGTGCTGCGCCTTGACCCAGACGTAGTGATGGTTGGTGAGGTGCGCGATAAAGAGACGGCAAAAACTGCGATTCAAGCCTCTATTACGGGGCATCTGGTACTTTCGAGTTTCCATGCTAATTCAACAGCTACGGCGTTTAGTCGAATGATTGATCTTATTGGTGTAAACCCAATTTTTAGTTCAGCTATTCGGCTTGTTATTGCACAACGGCTGGTTCGCCGATTACACAACCCAACTAAGCAGGCCTACTCGCCTGATGACGCAACGGTTGCCTGGATTAAATCTGCACTTAAAGATTTACCAGATCATATAGCACAACCTGATTATGAAAATATGCAACTTTGGAAACCGATTCCTTCTGATGATGCACCGTTCGGCTATAAGGGGCGAGTGGTTATTATGGAGCAAATGGTAGTAAATGAGTCGATCCAAAAGTACTTGCGTGGTGAAATTATTGATGTGCACAGTGAAACAATTGAAGCGCAGGCTAAGAAAGATGGCATGGTAACACTTTTACAAGCGGGCGTGCTCGCGGCACTGCGCGGCGAAACCACTATCGAAGAGATAAACAGAGTTATATAAGTTTCACCCAATCTTAGATACTGGCCTTGGCCTGTAGCCTTTCAATAATTACAAAAGTATGCTAAAGTAAGTAACTGATTGTATATATAAAAGATAAGCGAGAGATAAGATGAGTTTTGCATTAATTCAAAAAGTAAACGACGAGCAGAAAAAACACGATGTAGTTGCCGTTCGCAGCGGTGATACTGTTCGGGTTCACCAAAAAATTAAAGAAGGCAACAAAGAGCGTGTGCAGGTATTTGAAGGCGTGGTTATTCGAACCGACAACAAACAATCGCACACTTCACGAATTACTGTTCGTAAGATTGCTAGCGGTGTTGGTGTTGAGAAAAGCTTTTTACTTCATAGCCCGCTCGTAGAAAAAGTAGAAGTTGTTCGACGTTCAAAAGTTCGCCGTAACTACCTGTCGTTCCTTCGTAACCGTAGCGGTAAAAGCGCCCGCCTTGCAGCTGTTAAGTTTGATCGCGAGGCGATTAACACAGTAAAAGAAGCGCCGGTAGCTAAACAAAAGACAGAAGAGTCTACTGACGAAGCTAAGTAGTTTCGTAAAACTATACAAAAAATCCGCATCATAGCGGATTTTTTATTTGCTGATGCTATTAACACGGAACTTAATATGACTAATAAATTTATGTAAATAAAGCCGTCGAGTCACGAAATTGCAAATATAACGGCACCACAACACAGCACTGCTATAATTTGTATATGATATTAGGCATAGACGAAGTTGGGCGTGGGCCGTGGGCGGGGCCGTTGGTAATTGGTGCGGTTGTTTTGGGCAGCACTGAGATTGATGGGCTAACGGATAGTAAAAAGCTGTCTATGAAACGACGAGAGCTGTTGTGTGATGAAATTTATAGTAAAGCATCTGCCGTAGGCTTGGGATGGGTTTCAGCAGCAGAAATTGATGAGATTGGTTTAAGCACCAGTCTCGCTTTGGCTACTCGGCGAGCGGTTGAACAAATAACACAGCCGTATCATGAAATTATTATTGACGGTACGATTAACTTTTTGCGTGACACAGCTAAAGGTCCGTACGTTACGACGCTTAAAAAGGCTGACCTACTTATTCCAAGCGTAAGTGCCGCCTCGATAGTAGCAAAGGTGGCGCGCGATAGATACATGGCGGAACAGGGTAAACTGTATCCAGAATACGGTTTTGATGCCCATGTTGGCTATGGCACGGCTGCGCACCGAGCTGCCATAGAAATGTATGGTGTAACGCCGCTACATAGGCTTAGCTTTGCGCCTTTGCAAAAGTATAGAACTTCAAGCAAAAGCGAGCCTGTTTCTGGCAAAGATACTTATTGGCACACTACAGAAGCTGGGCAGCGCGGTGAGGCGGCGGTTGTCTCTTTTCTTGAGATAAGCGGACATACAATTTTAGCAAAAAATTGGAAAACCAAGTACTGTGAAATTGATATTATTTCGCGACTAGAGTCGACCATATATTTTACGGAAGTAAAATATCGTCGAACACATAAACAGGGCGATGGATTGGCGGCAATTACACCAAGTAAAGTACGCCAAATGAAATTTGCTACTACGGTGTATATGCAGCGCTACGGATTGAATGCTAGCAATTTACGTCTTGCGGTTGCAAGTGTAACGGGTGAAAATTATGCGGTTGAAACGTGGTTTGCGCTCGACTAGCGTAAGCGTTCAGTTTTGTGTGCTAGTGTGTCGTAGCGAATTAGTTGTGATGGCGGAGTGTTTAGTGGTACTTCGCCGCCGTCTATGTAAAAATCAACTAAGTCGCCAAAATAGGTATGAGCCTCATTGATAGAATGGGCGGGTGTTAATCCTTCTGGGTTTGCGCTGGGTGCGATGAGGGGACCAGTTTTGTCGATAAGTTGACATAACAAAGGGGAATTTGGTAGTCGATAAGCTACAGACATATTGCCGCGCTGCAGCCACTGTGGCGCGTTAACGCTCGGTAAAATAACACTTACTGCAGCAGGCCACACGCTACTAAGGTAGGCGATTGTATCCGCGTCATAATAATCATACAGCTGCCCGAGCGATGATATAAGTATGATTGGAGACTTTGTTGGCGTGCGACCTTTTACTGTGTAGACACGCTCTACTGCTAGGTTGTCACTTGCTTTCGCTACTACACCATAGAGTGTGTCGGTGCGAAGAACGCCAATACCACCTGGCTTGTTTAAAAAGCCTATGGCATCGTTTTGGCTTGTTAATATAGGTGCAGTAGACATGGTCTTACATTACACCTCACTTAAATATGCGTCGACCGCTGGTTTGTCGCGAGCAATTAGTTCTATGCGCCCGTCAATATCACTTATACCCATTTGAATGGTGCGGCGAAGTGACGGGTCACTGAGCATAGGAGTGAAGAACGCTACGAATTCATCTCGTTGGGCTGAGGTTGACAGGGTAGAGCCAGCAAAACGCGGATAGTTATCAAAACTTTTATCGCCAGCAAAAGTTTCAAGTATCCATGGCCAGTTTTCTTGAAGCCATTGCCACGTTGCGGTGCGGCTTTCGCGACTGCGTAACAGATAGGCGATCCAGCGTGCTGCATCTTGTGGTCGTACTGTTTTAGTATCTTTTACGCTGCTAAGTAACAGAGTATGTGAAGCTGGGTGCCTTGTGCTCGTAATACCAGCGAGTAGGTCATCGCGAATTTCAGCAGAAGAGGCAGTTTTATATTCACGCAAAAGCGATTCAACAATCTCTTTATTGCCGTGGCGAACAACTGAACTTAGTATAAGTGGGCGTAATTCGGGGTTGAGCGAAGCAAGTGGCGTGGTTTCGTAGCGAGACGATGCTTCTTTAAGGGCTGTTGAATCTTCAGAATATAGCATTAATCCAATAATGGTTGGTCGCAACAAACTGTCCGACTCTGGCTCGTCTGTACGCGCTTCCCAGCCGAGTCGTTCGTATTGGTCGCGGGCTATACGACCAGCAATCTTCTTTAGGCCTGCTTCACTTTCGCTGTCTGTGTCAACAAAAATTTTTAATTCGCCAAGTACGCTTGCCATTACACCCCATACCTGTTCGTTGGTCTCGTGGGAGTATGCTTCAAGAAGGGGAAGCAAATCGGCCGACGGAATATAATCACCGCGCGCCAACAACGCTGCTTCGCTAAGTAGTCGCATTCGATCAATCGGGTTTCGAATCTCCCTGTCGCTAATTCGCGAAGTAAGCTCGACCATTAAGCGTGGGTCATAGTGTGTAATAAAATGTGCGTTTGAGCTTTCATTAAGCATAAAATCGTCGCTCGTGTCGCATTCTACCGTTGGTGTGTCGAGAAGTTCGGGGAGATTGATATTTTGAGAGCCAAGCGGAATAGGCCATACGTTTTCGGAGTGCTGGTGTGGTCCAATGTAAAAGCGCTGCTGCGCGAGCGTTAGTCGATCTTCTTTTTCGGTTACATGAACTACCGGAAATCCTGGCGTCGAAATCCATTCATTCATAAGGCGGGCAACCGGCTTGTCGGTGTGTGACTCAATGGCGCGCCATAAATCTTCGCCGGTGGTATTGCTGTATGCATGATCGTTAAAGTACTGCCTAAGACCGGCTCTAAACGCATCTGTACCTACAAAAGATTGCATCATTCGAAGCAAGCGCGCACCTTTGGCGTAAACTATTGCGCCGTCAAACAATGTAGAAATTTCGTCTGGGTGATTGACGTCCATTTTAACAGACTGTACGCCTTCAATCGCATCACGCTTTAGCGCATAGGGAACCTCGCCACTAGCAAAATCTAGCCATATATTCCAGTCGGGTTCTATTGCGTCAACGCAGATATATTCCATTACTGTGGCGAAACTTTCGTTTAACCAAAGGTCGTCCCACCACTTCATTGTTACGAGATTGCCAAACCACTGATGAGCGAGCTCGTGAGCGATAACGGTTGCAATATAGCGTTTTGACGTAATGCTTGACGAGGCTGGGTCGGCAAGTAGAGCAACTTCACGGTAAGTAATTAACCCCCAGTTTTCCATGGCGCCACTTGAAAAATCTGGAAGCGCAACGTGATCAGACTTTGGTAGCGGGTAGTCAATTCCAAAATAATCGTTGTAAAACTCGATTGAGCGAACAGCAATATCGAGTGCAAAATTAAGGCTATCGGCCGGTTGGGCATGTGTGGCATAAATATTTACTTCAACGCCACCTTTAGTGTGCGCAGTAGCGCGCTGCAAATCTCCTACTACAAACGCTAGTAAGTAGGTACTCATTCGCGGTGATGCTTCGAAAGTAGTTGTCGTAAGGTTACCGTTTTGTTTCTTGTGCGCTACCGGCATGTTGCCAAGCACCTGCACGCCGGTTTCGGTTGTGAGCGCAAGGTTAAAAATCGCCTTAGCCTCTGGTTCGTCTACGCACGGAAACACTTCACGCGCGTGATGGCTTTCAAATTGTGTCGCCAGTAATTCTCTCGTCTCACCTTCGTACTCAAAGTAGCATGGGTAAAGCCCGTGCATGGCATCGGTAATTTGGCCAGTATATTTGATGGTTACAATATGCGAACCAGCATCTAATGATTCGTGCGTGGCATAAATTTCATCATTTTCGCCATAAGTAACTTCTGCTTTTTGGCCGTCGATAGTAATTTGGCTGATGGTTAATTCTTTGGCGTGCAGTGCAACTTGCGATGAAGACGTGGTGCCGTGAATAGTTGCTGTCCCCTCAAATGTGCGCGCCAAGCGGTTAAGCGTTAATGAGAGATCGTAAGTGTGAGGCAGAAACTGCTCAATAAGGTGAGAAACTTTAGTCATAACTATATTATACTAGGTTTATAATGTGGGGGCGAAAAAACTATAGAAAACGTCGTTTAATTGGGTTGATATTATTTGTTGCGGCTGGTGCGCTGCTTGCAGGTACGAACTATGGTGGTGTTGAGGATATAGCGCAAAATAATTCAGCACCAAAAGTACAAGAGACTACAGATACATCGAGATTAGCACGCTCGGCGCTTAATGAGTTGCCCGCAAAAGGTAGAGCTGCGAAAACTGGATATAACCGTGAGAACTTTTCTGATGGATGGGGTGAGCTGGCAGGCTGCGGTATGCGTGATGTGATTTTAAATCGTGATTTGCGTGACGTGCAGATAAATATAGAATGCCAAGTGGTGAGCGGTGTGCTCAATGATCCGTATACAGGCAAGCAAATTGTATTTAAGCGCGGACCGGAAAGTAGCCAGATGGTACAAATTGATCACGTGGTGGCGCTTTCTAATGCTTGGCAAACTGGGGCGCAGCAACTGCCGCAGGTTCGGCGTTATGCGTTCTCTAACGATCCGCTTAATCTACTTGCAGTAGATGGCGAAACCAATAATCAAAAGGGTTCCAGCGACGCTGCCTCGTGGTTGCCGCCGCATAAGCCATTTCGCTGTCAATATGTTGCTCGGCAGATTGCTGTAAAACAACGCTACAATTTATGGGTTACTCCAGCTGAAAAGCAAGCAATGGAAAAAGTGTTATCGCAACCCGAATGTAGCAACCAAACATTGCCATAATATGAATAAATCTTGCTTAAATACACTAGGGAGGGTATAGTAAAAGAAGTAGCCGGCCCCAAAGGGTCGGACTTTTTTATAAGAAAGGAACTTTATATGGAAGATTTGAACATTAAACAACTTACACTTGCTGTACGTACAATTGCTGAAGAGAAAAACTTGCCAGAAGAAACAGTAATGTCGGTAATTGAACAGGCAATTGCCGCTGCTTGGCGCCGCGACAACGGTGAGCGCGAGCAAGAGGTTCGCGCAAAACTAAATGTAAACGACGGCACGGCAGAAGTATATGTTGCACGCGAAGTGGTGGAAGATCCGCTGAACGACGCAATTGAGCTAGGGGTTGATGAGGCTCGTACGCTAAAAGCTGATGCTGAAATTGGTGATATTATTGAGGAGAAATTTGAGGTTACTCAGTTTGGTCGCGTGGCTGCGCAAACTGCAAAACAAGTAGTCTTGCAACGTCTTCGCGAGGCTGAGCGTGAAGTTGTGCTGGCGGAGTTTGAGGATAAAATTGGTACGGTTATAACTGGTGTGGTGCAGCGGGTTGATCCGCGAGTGGTACGCGTAGAAATTGGTAAAGCTACCGGTATTCTGCCACAGAGTGAGCAAATTCAGGGTGAATACTACTCAATTGGTAGCCGAATTAAAGTATTGATTAAAGATATTGAGCGCGAAAATCGTGGACCACAACTTATTTTAAGCCGCGGTAGCGAATACTTTGTGGAATACCTCTTTCGCCAAGAAGTTCCAGAAATGGAAACTGGTGCAGTAGAAATTAAGTCGATTGCTCGAGAAGCTGGTCGTCGCACTAAATTAGCAGTTCATTCGGCACTGCCTGGTGTCGATCCGGTTGGTACTTTTGTGGGCGGCCACGGAACACGTGTACAATCGGTAATGAACGAAATTGGTGACCAAGAAAAAATTGACATCGTAACATATAGCGACAACCCAAGCGACTTTATTATTAATGCCATGAGTCCGGCTGATGTAATTAGAGTTGAAGTTGACGAGACGGCGAAGCGCGCAAAAGTTATCGTAAGCGAAGACCAGCAGTCGATAGCGATTGGACGAGCCGGACAAAACGTGCGTCTTGCAAGCCGCTTAACCGGTTACGAACTCGATATTGAAACTGGGTCATCAACCCCAGAACCAACCAAAGAAACGCCAAAAAAGAACGTTGAAGATAGTTTATTCTCTGCGCTTAATGAATCCGACGAGCAGTAGATAGACCAAACAATATAGTAATTAGCACTCTTTACTAAGGAGTGCTAATTTGTTATTCTAGAGTAAGAGATAAAAAGAAATCGCGGGGGAATATGCCAGAGGATTTTCAAGAGTTTGCACCACGACTTACCGACAATGCACGAGTAAGTTTGCAGCATGCTGAAGCAATTGCACGCTCAAGCGGCAGTGCGTATATTGGCACAGAGCATGTATTGCTCGGTGTACTCGCGCAAGGTTCATCTGTTGCGGCAAAATTTTTAGCCGACATTGGTATTACACTTGATAGAGCCGAGCTTGCGCTTAATCTAACGCCACGTTCTCTTGTGGTAAGTACGGGATCTAAGGGTTTGTCTGAAACTGCTAAGCTTACGCTACGTATGAGCTGGGAGCTTGCAAAAGAGTTTCAGCAAGATTACTTGGGTACGGAACACATATTGTATAGTATTTTGGTACAAAAAAATGCGCGTGCTACGGTACTGTTAAAAGATATGAGTGTAGATATTGATGAATTAAAAGGAGACATTGAACAGTTTTTTGATCGCCAGCGCAGTGAAATTGAAGCTGATATGCAAGAACCGAGTACCCAGCGACGTAAACGTAGCGGAGTACTTGCTGCATTTAGTGTTGATTTAACCGAAAAAGCCCGCGCCCAACAACTCGATCCGGTGATTGGACGCGATGAGCAGATTGAACGAATAATTTCGGTACTAAGTAGGCGTACAAAAAACAATCCAGTGCTTTTAGGCGACCCTGGCGTAGGAAAGACGGCTGTCGTAGAAGGCTTAGCTCAGCGAATTGTAGCTGAAGACGTGCCCGATCATCTGCTTGATGTTCGGCTGCTAGAGCTTGATTTAACGGCAATGATTGCCGGAACAAAATATCGCGGTGAATTTGAAGAGCGACTCAAAAAAGTAATTGATGAAGTCCAGCAGTCTCCGCATACAGTATTATTTATTGATGAAATTCATAGTCTTATGGGGGCTGGTGCCGCCGAGGGGGCTTTAGATGCGGCAAATATTCTTAAGCCAGCTTTAGCAAGGGGCGAGATTCGTGTGATTGGCGCGACGACACAAGATGAATATCGTAAATCTATAGAAAAAGACGCAGCTTTAGAGCGTCGCTTTCAAGTGGTGCGCGTTCCCGAACCTTCAAAAGAACTAACAGTGCGAATTATCAAAGGCTTGCGCCTCCATTACGAAGATTACCATAGGGTTACCTTTGACGACGAGGCGATTGAACTCGCGGTTCATTTAGCCGATAAATATATTGCTGATCGGTTTATGCCCGACAAGGCACTTGACGTAATTGACGAGGCTGCCGCGCTACTTAGGGTGAAATCTGGTCGACGACCAAGTAGAGAGCGTGATTTAAAAAAGCAGCTTTTACATCTTGAGGCGAAAATGAATGAAGCTGTAACGGCTGAAGATTATGAGCGGGCGGCGCTATATAAAATGCGCATGAGTCGTTTGCAAGAGAAACTCGACGAGGCTACACATACAAATAAGCAACCGGTGCCGCTTACACTCGATGAGCCAGCGATTGCGAGAGCCATTACTATAATGACCGGTATACCACTTGATAGAATAAAGAAAGATGAAGCACGACAATTGCTGCGGCTTGAAAAAACTTTGGCTTCACACATTATTGGTCAGGAGGAGGCGGTAGCTCAGGTAGCAAAAGCGTTACGTCGTAACCGAAGTGGAGTTTCTGATGAGAAGCGACCAATTGGCTCGTTTATTTTTATGGGTCCAACGGGTGTTGGGAAAACACAGCTTGCAAAAGTTCTCGCACGAGAAGTGTTCGGTGATGAGAATAGTCTTATCAAAATAGACATGAGTGAGTTTAGCGAAAAGCATACCGCGGCTCGGTTGGTAGGAGCGCCCGCAGGATATGTTGGGTATGAAGATGGTGGTAAATTAACCGAAGCAGTGCGACGAAAACCGTATAGCGTACTGCTATTTGATGAGGTTGAAAAAGCGCACCGAGATATATTTAATATTTTGCTGCAAATTTTAGAGGATGGCACGCTAACAGATGCAAAAGGTCGTACGGTAAAATTTAATAACACCATTATTATTCTTACGAGTAATTTGGGTGCCGAACGAATGCAAAAAGAAGCGTCGCTAGGGTTCGAGGCGTCAACGCGTGACGAAAAGCAGGCTGTGGAAGCGTTACATGTGCAGAATGCTCGCCATGCGCGTGAAGCGCTAGAGAAAATGATGAGACCTGAGCTGATTAATCGGTTTGATTCAGTTGTTACATTTCATAGCCTATCGAGGCGTCAGGTTTCGCGCGTGCTTACGATTTTACTAAACGAATTGCAGAGTAGACTTGCTCGTCAAGGGGTTCGCCTAGTGCTAACGCCGGGGGCGCGAAAAGTACTCATTACTCGTGGTTACGACAGAAAATATGGTGCGCGGCACATGCGCCAGGTTCTGCAAGATTCGTTAGAGCATTTAGTCGCAGAAGCATTGCTTAGTGGTACACTAGAGACAGGGACAGTTGCAACTATTTCGGCGAAAAAGGGTGAACTACAGCTACATGAAACACGAGAATAGAAGTAAGGTGCAGTACGGTGGCGCACTGGCGCGCGGTATAGTTTTTGCTGTATTTGTGATTTTGGCACTTGGCGTAATAATTTTTCATCAGAAAATATGGGACACCATACGCTATTATTCGTATCAACCAAGTGCTGAAATAGAGCAAATTGTTAAAACCGCGGGTCTTGTGGGCGATGGTAAATTTTATTTTTATACTTCTCAGCCTAAATTGCAGCCTGCCAAAGAGTTTAATGCTTCTTGCGCTCAACACGAAGAGCAAAGTGCAATCTTAGGATGTTATAATGGCTTAACGATTGCAATTTACGACATAGACGACGAACGCTTAAGTGGCGTTAAAGAAGTGACTGCTGCACACGAGATGCTTCATGCGGCATGGGATCGATTGTCAGCCGATGAGCAGAAGCGGCTAAGTGAGCAGTTAGAGGCGGTGTATGAACAGCACAAAACGGATAAGTTAGAGGAGCGAATGGAATATTACGCTCGTACGCAACCAGGAGAACGAGCTAACGAACTGCACTCTATCTTAGGCACAGAGCTACGGGAAATTTCGCCAGAATTAGAGCAATACTATGCTAAATATTTTAATGACCGACAGCAGGTTGTGAATTTATTTTACCAGTACGAGTCGGTGTTCGAGGAGGTAACGAATCGTCTGCAAACGCTGTCGCAGACACTTACTGGGCAAGCAGCCTCTATTAATCAAAAAACTGCCGATTATAATGCGCAGGCTGCAACGTTAATGCGTGATATTGAACAGTTTAATTTACGCGCACAGCGTGGTGAGTTTGATTCGCAGTCGCAGTTTAACGCTGAGCGCGCTCGTTTAGTGACACGTAGCGAAGCGCTTGAGTCGTCGCGTCGGTCACTTGAGATTGAACAGCAAGCTTATAATGCGACAGTCGAAGAATATAATCAGACAGCCGATGAGTCTAATCAACTTAATAAAATATTAAATTCCCAGCTATCCGAGGCACCGGCAATTTAATATGGCAAAATCACGCAGTCAGTATGTATGCCAAAACTGTGCCGCTAGCTATTCTAAGTGGAGCGGACGATGTGAACAGTGTGGTGAATGGAATACACTGGTTGAGCAAACGCCAATAGCGAGTGGCAGTTCGGCACTCGACCGCAGTATGCAATCTGGTAAAGTATTGACGGCGCAGCAGTTTAGTGAAATAAAAACCGAATCTGCAGTGTCTCGTCTTAAAACCGAATTTAAGGATTTAGACGAAGTGCTGGGCGGTGGTATTGTTCCAAGCGGCGTGGTGCTACTAGCTGGGCAGCCTGGAATTGGTAAAAGTACTCTACTTTTACAAGTTACTGCAAATATCGCAACGTCACGCCGAGTGCTGTATGTAAGCGGTGAGGAATCGGCATCACAGGTAAAGCTGCGCGCTGAACGTTTGGGCGCCAATGAATCAATGCATCTTGCTTTTGCTGCCTCAACTAGCGCCGATGATATTGCTGCAACTATTCGTGGCGAGTCGTACGACTTGGTGGTGATTGATTCAATTCAAACCATGAGCCTAAATGATATTACCTCTGCTCCTGGAACGGTTAGTCAAATTACTAACGCTAGCAATGCAATTATTCGTGCCGCTAAACAATCGCAGGCGGCAGTTATATTAGTTGGGCATGTTACAAAAGAGGGCAGTATTGCTGGACCAAAAATATTAGAACATTTAGTAGATGTAGTGCTGCAATTTGAAGGTGATCGCTATGGCGGTTTTAAAGTTGTTCGTGCGGTAAAAAATCGCTATGGCTCAACTAATGAAGCTGCCTTATTTGAAATGGGAGAACGTGGATTAAAACTGGTTGAAAATCCGTCGGCAGCACTACTTTCGGAACGTCAGAATGCTGACGGCTCAATTGTGCTGGCAACGCTTGAAGGCACTCGCCCGCTGCTTGTAGAAATTCAAGCGCTTGTAAATTCAACTAATTTCGGCTATCCTAAGCGTACGGCAAGTGGATTCGATATAAATCGACTTAATCTACTTATTGCGGTCTTAGAAAAACGAACCAAACTGCAGCTGTCGGATAAAGACGTATATGTAAATGTAGTGGGCGGACTTAAACTACAAGATCCGGCTGCCGATATGGCGGTAGCAATGGCAATTGCAAGTGCCGCGGCGGGTAAGCGTTTAGATGATGACTGTGTAGTGTTCGGCGAACTTGGTTTAGGTGGCGAAATCCGTTCCGCGCAGAGTGCAGAGCGTCGTACGGCCGAGGCGCGTAAACTTGGTTTTAAATATGCAATTGGACCAAAATCGTCGGATAAATTTATTAAAAGCGTGCAAGATTTAAGATCGGCACTGACAACATATCTTCAATAAATAGTATTGAAAGAAAAAAGGAAATTATGGAAATTATATTACAACTACTTACAGTAGGCTTACTCGTGCTAATTGGTGTGCGTCTTGAGGCGCTACGGCCAAGAGGAACATTTCGTTCACGTAATGTAGGTAAAGGGGAAAAAACAGTGTTTGTTGATACTTCGGCACTTATGGACGGCAGGATTGCTCATGTAGCGAAAGCCGGTTTTATGCCCGGATTGCTAGCAATACCACGTAGCGTTGTTGCCGAACTGCAGATGTTAGCGGACAACGGTGACAGCAGCAAACGGGCACGTGCCCGCTACGGTTTAGACCTCATTAAAGAACTGCAAAATATGCCGGACAGTCGAGTGTCAATTATCTCTGATGGGATCGCAAAAGAAGGGGTAGACAATCGGCTGCTTGAACTGGCGCGAAATAATGATGGTATAATTTGCACGCTCGATTATAACCTCAATAAAGTGGCGGCAGTAGAGAATATTAAAATACTTAATATAAATGAGTTAGCTCAGTCGCTTCGTATGGCTCATATGCCAGGTGAAATTTTTGAGCTGGAACTTAAAACAAAAGGTCAAGATTCGCATCAGGCGGTCGGTCATCTTTCTGACGGCACGATGGTAGTCGTTGAGCATGCAAGTAAGTATATCGGAAAAACTAAACCGGTGGAAGTGATTCGCAGTTTGCAAACCGAAGCTGGAAAAATGATGTTTGCTCGAATTTCTCCCTTATATGAGATTAAGAATGGCGAATCTGTGGCTGCAACTAAACCAAGCCAAAATTCTACAACAGAAAAACCTGAAGCGACAAAAAAAGCATCAAAAAGGCCACAGGGTCGAAAGCCGCGCGATGAGCAAAAAATGCTTGAACAGTCAGAGGTGGCTATTACTACTAAAGATCAGAACGAACCCTCACCTAAGGGCAGGGTTCGAGCCTATCATGCAATTCCCGCGCCAAGCAAGGCAGTTAAAAAGGCTGCTAGTAATGCACGTACTAGTAACACCGATGAGCCAAAACGGCGCACTGGTGTGGTGAAAACGCAATTAGCTAACGAACCTAGTAAGGTAGCTAAGTTGTCTAAGCGTCCTAAAACACAGGCTCAACGCGAGGCGTCATTTATAGCGCTTATTGACGAGACGAACGGTAATGACTAATCGTCGTTGCGATTATTGCCGCGACCCGAGTTTGATGAGTTTTCGGTAGAAGACGATGATACGGTAAGTGTGCTTGAGCCGCTTGCGGTATAATAGGCGCTGTCACGTATGTTAACGGTAATATTTTTTGTACCAGGTGATGATGCAGTATACGTTGCTGTTTGAACGCCGCTACCAGATATCGAACTACTCTTAACTGATTCGCCATCAACTAAAATATCAATTGTCTCTAGTCCGTGTGTACCTTGTTGAACGGTGGCACGAATCGTATACTCATTGCCACGATTACTCACCGCAATTGATCCGATAGATGGTTTAGCGTCGTCACATTTATGAAGTTCATCTCTGTTGGCCGCGTCGTAGCCATTGGTATTTGTAAAAACTTCACGCTTTGTTACTGGGTCGGTCGATTTTGTAACGTCAATTTCTATTCGAGCCGCCTCAGGGGTGCAGTCTGTAGCCAGCTTTTTCGAAACGCGATCGAATGTAAGTTTTGCATTTGATTGTCCTTGACGGCGATTCCACCATGATGGATAAAGCTCTTTACCTTGCTGCTGTATGCCTTCGGGCCTGTCAAACCAAGCATTGCTATTCCATTTACCTTCGGGCGCATATACTTCTTTATGTGCAAATTCTAGCACCGGCCGCACAATACGGTTACCCATGGCAGAGTTTGAAGACGAAATGTTGCGAGTGTCGTTATTGCCAAGCCACACGCCCATTGAAAGAGCCGGACTGTAGGTCATAAGCCATAGGTCTTTTGGTTTTTTATTAATATCGGAAGTACCGGTTTTAGAGGCGGTGCGTACACCAGGTACGGTAAGTGCGTTGCTACCATGCAGTGGTGTGCTAGCGGCTTGATCTCCAAGAATATCACTAATAATGTAAGCAATTTGCGGATCAAGTACCTGTTTGCTTTCTTCTTTCCATTTTTTTAATGTATCACCCTGAGAGTTTTTAACTTCTAATACGGTTGAAGTTGGCCGGTAAGTGCCATTACGCGCCAAAGTGGCATAGGCGTTTACCATTTGAGTCTGTTTAACAGTACAGGCACCAATAGCCGCCGATAAACCAACACCTGCTGCTTCTTCTTGTGTGCAGTAATTTGTAGCACCGGCATCGCGAATTGTCTTGATTGATTGTTCTACGCCTGTAATTTCCATGGCTTTTACCGCAGGTACGTTTCGCGATAGCGCTAATCCTTGACGAATATTAATATTACCCATAAAACGACCGTCGTGGTTTTGCAGCGGTGCGCCATAAATGGAATCGATATTTTCATCGCGCAATATACTGCCGCTACCAAAGTTAGTTTGGTTTGAGCCTTTATCTTTAAAAAGCTCAGCAAATACAAATGGCTTTACGGTGGAGCCGGGTTGAATAAATGATTCAGCGGCGTTCGTTTGGCCAAAGCCGGTATAGCTGTAGTCGCGGCTGCCAACCATGGCTACAATTTGCCCAGTTGCAGTATCTTCAACAGTCGCTGCGGCATTGCTAATGCCAAATGATTCTGGCGTGCCGCTTGCAAAAAATGCACCGACTTGCTCTTGTAATTTGTCTTGGATACGCTTGTCCAGTGTGGTGGTTACAGAGAGTCCGCCTTGACCGACAGTTGCTTTACCAAGCTCGCGTTCAAGCTGTGAACGAACCGATAGCACAAAATGTGGAGCGCTAATGTCGGCACCATCGGTTACCAGTGGCTGAATGGTGTCGAGAATTGCATAAGCCTTGGCGTCATCTGCTTCTTGGCGTGTAATAAAGTTTTGACTTACCATTTTATCAAGTACGTTATGCTGACGAGTGATTAACGCAGTGTGTCCAGCCTCATTGTACGGGTCGTATAATCCAGGTTGATTAGGAATGGCGGCAAGCATGGCAGATTCTGGTAGATTTAGCTCTAGCGCTGGCTTGCCAAAGTAAGTTTGCGCTGCGGACTCGGCGCCATTTCGGCGGCCACCATACGGCGACTCGTTAAGGTAAAGTGCCAAAATATCATTCTTGTCATACATACGCTCAACTTCGATTGCTAGAATAATCTCTTTTATTTTTCGCGGAATACCTCCAAAGCCGCGATCGCTTGCTTCATCGGCAAAGAATACCTGCTTTACAAGTTGCTGGGTAAGGGTAGAGCCACCTTGAGTGGAGTTGCCGCGTGCGTTTGAGACGGTAGCACGAACAATGCCAGTCGGGCTAACTCCGTGATGATCATAAAAATCTTGATCCTCAATGGCAATGGTAGCCTCTTTAAGAAGCGGACTAATCTGATCGCTCTCAACTACAAGTTTGTAGTTGCCGTCGCCCTTATCTTCGTAAAGCAGTTGACCATTGCGGTCATAATATTTTGTAACAGTGGTTTGAACACGCTTTGCAATTTCGCTTGGGCGAATTTGGTCAACGTCTTTACGATAGTAGGCAAAAAGACCACCAGTAAATAATACACCTGCAAGTAACACTACGGCACCAACTTTTAATAGCGCCAGCGCGCCAGCTTTAGAGAACCAGTAACCAGCAACACGCTTTGGGTGCAAACGATACAACGCCCGCTTAACTGGGTGCTTTGGCAGTGTCGCTAAATATTCGGCCCTACGGCGTGATGCAGCATCTTTTTTGGTTTTACGCTTATGCGTTAAGTTGGAATACACGCTCATACGGCGTGAATTTGATGATTTCTTACCCACACTAAATTTCCTCATACAATGTTACCTCTTAGTATAGCACTTTTTGCATTAATAAAAGTCTCTATTCTGCTATACTTTTATAGAGAACAACCAAGGTAAAGGGAGCAGTATGAAATTATCCGAAGAACTAGTGTGGCGTGGTTTTTACAACCAGACAACATTTGGGTCAATCGAAGAGGTTGACGAACGAACCTACACGCTCTATCTTGGTGCCGATCCAACCGGTGATAGTCTGCATGTTGGCCATTTGGCGGTTTATATGCTGGTTCGGCAATTTTTGCAGCGAGGACACAAGGTTGTGCTACTAATTGGCGGTGGCACGGCGGTAGTTGGAGACCCGGGTGGTCGTGTTGATGAGCGCAAAATTTCTTCACTAGAAGAGGTTGCCCATAATGCATCTGCACTTAGCGAGCAGGTAAGCAAACTGTTTAGTAATCGCGATTTTACGCTTGTAAATAATTTTGATTGGTTAAAAGATGTGTCAGTCTTAGATTTCTTGCGCGATGTAGGTAAGCACTTTAGCGTGACACAACTTGTACAGCGAGATTTTATTGCTAGCCGAATAGGCGAAGGTGGTTCTGGCATTAGTTACGCCGAATTCAGCTACACACTTTTACAAGGCTATGATTTTTGGCACCTTCATAAAAAATACGGCGTTAATTTACAGATTGGTGGCGCTGATCAATGGGGCAACATAATTTCTGGAATTGAACTTATTCGTAAAAAAGAAGCCCATGACACATATGGTATGACAGCGCCACTGGTGATTAACAAGTCGACTGGTCGTAAATTTGGCAAATCGGAAGGTGGAGCTGTTTGGCTATCGGCAGAAAAAACCAGCCCATATAAGTTTTATCAGTTCTGGCTTAATACCGACGATGAAAGTGTTATAGATTTCTTAAAAATTTTTACCACGTTACCAAAAGAAGAAATCGATGCCATTAGTGAAAATCATGCAATCAATCCTGGTGCGCGATCGGCCCAAAAAATGCTAGCGCGAGCCGTAACCGATTTAGTTCATGGAGAATCTAGGCGTTATGCGGTAGAAAAAGTTACAGAAGTGTTATTTGGTGATGGTCGTATGGTACGAGATTTAGACGAGGTGGAAGAAGCAATGCTGGCTCAAGAGATTCCAGCAATTTCGTTAGGAGGCGCAAACACTTTTACGGTGGTTACCGCTCTTGTAACAAATGGTTTGGCTGCAAGTAATGGCGAGGCTCGTCGGCTGCTTATGGGTGGTGCTATAAAGTGTGACGGCGAAAAAATTACCGAAGATATTACTCTTGCACCGCACACCTTGCTTAAAAAAGGCAAGAATAGTTTTATTCTTGTACGCGAGTAATTTGGTTGTATGCCCATTACGGCAATAAATTTCAATTTACTAAAGCTGTGGCGCGCAAAATCGTGGGTGCACGCTTAGTAATAGGTAGCGTAGTTTGTGTATTTTTAGCGCTACTGGCTCAAGTTTTTCTTTCGCCATATGTGCCACAAAATAACAACTTTGATACACCATTTTACACTTTAAATAACGCTGGTGCAGGTACGCAATATCGCGGCGAGATAGTAGAAACTCGGCATGACGTAATTGCACACGTAAGGCTTCTTGATGGGCCGAATAAAAATTCAGTGGTGCAAGTTGAACTTGTTGATACCGTTTATGATCGTTCGCCCGGTTCGCCAGTTTTAGTAAGCGAATATAGCGATCCGGCAGGTGAGCGACTTGGCGTGAGTGACAATTGGCGGCTGCCTCAAGTATTTTTACTCGCAGCTGTATTCTTTGCTTTAACGTATATAGTAGCGGGTAAACGCGGTGCCCGAAGTATTGGTGCCTTGCTTGCTACGGTTAGCGTGCTAACTCTTGGTGTGGTACCGGCATTGTTAACGGGCGTATCACCGGTAGTAGCGTGTCTTGTCGGTGCGCTAGTAATAGCAATTTTATCGATATTTATTACACAAGGATTCTCTAAGCAAAGTGTAATTGCATTAATATGTGTAAGCATAACGTTAGTTATTGCTGCCGTAGCGTCAACGCTTGCGCTAAAGTTTAGCTATCTTTTTGGCATGCTAGACGAAGCAAGTAGTTTTGTGCTTGGCTCAGGCAATATTGACACTCGCGGTTTGTTAGCAGGAAGTGTAGTATTAGTAACCTTAGGCGTAGTAGACGACGTTGTGGTTACTCAAGTTGGTGCGGTTAGGGCGGTCCGTAAACTTGGGGCAAATAGTAGCGAAGCTTTTGCATCGGCAATGCAGATTGGTCGTGAACATATTGGCGCAATTGTAAACACTCTGGTGCTAGCGTATGTAGGTGTAAGTTTGCCGTTACTTGTTGCAGTGGCATCAACTAGCGAAACGGGTGCGGGAATTTTATCACTACTTAATTCGCCATTTATAGCACAAGAAATTGTACGAACAATAGTTTCGAGCATTGTGCTGGTTGCTGCCGTGCCGCTTAGTTCGTGGGCGGCGGTGCGCTTTTTAACTCCACCAAAAAACAGTTAAGCTAAATCTTGATTAAGAGCGGCTTCCATTTGGCGATAAATACCGTGCGGTTCGGCAAGTGCAAGACTTACAATTTCATCGGCGCGCGCTTGATTGTTGGCAACGCCGTAAATTCGTAATTGTGGCGCATTACCAGATGGGCGAATATGCGCAATATCGCCATTTGAAAAATAGAGACGTATGCCGTCGAGTGAGTTTATTTTTTCTATGGCACCAAAACCAAGCTCGTTCGTAAAAAATTTTGTTGCAAAACCTTTGGCTACGTCTTCAGGGCCGCTAAGGTGCGAAATAATAGACTGCGAAATATCTTGCGGAAAATTATCTATTAGACCTGCCTGCGTGGCGCGTGGCGGTAGGGCTGTAAATAATTTTGAGACCGAAGAATTATTATTCGCAGCATGCGCAAGAGTGATACAAATTGGTAAGAAGGCGTCACGCGTAGGCAGGGCGCGCAAAGTTCCGTCGCCGTAAGAAATGTCGTTATAGGTTAAAAAGCCACCGTTCACTTCCCAGCCAACGATTTTTTTAAAACCATCATCTGCTGCTGATTTCATAGCCACAATAACATGTGGTGATCCAATTTTTGTATGCACGTATTGGCGAGCAAGCTGAGCGAAATACGTATCAAGTGCGTCGCTAGAGCTAATTGGGTAGGCGCTAAAATCTGCCTCGAGAGCAGTTGCTACTACGGCGCCAAGCTCATCGCCGCGATGAAACAGACCATTTTCGTCGATAACAAACGGGCGGTCGCTGTCGCCATCAGTCGAGACAATAGCAAAGGCATGCGGGTATTTTTGAGCGAGAGACGTAAAATAAGCCTGATCGGCGGCAGTTACGTTTTCGGTATCAATCGGCACGAACTCATCGGAACGTCCTTCGGTAATTACGATTGCGCCAAGTGATTGAAGTAGCGCTACTAGCAAATCACGACCTACGGCTGAATGCTGATAGACGACAACTGTTTTACCCTCAAGAGTAGAAGTGGATAGTGCCTGTGTAAATCGATCAAGGTATTGGGCGCTTATATCGCGAGTTGTAAAAGATTCAGGAGTAGAGGTAGTTTTAAACGAACCATCTGTGCTAAACTGTGATTTTGCTTCCTCTAGGGCGTATAATTCGCGACGTATGTCAGCTACGGCCGCTTTTATCCCAGCTTCATCAGCCTTTAGTACTTCGCCGTCGTGTCGGTAAAATTTAATCCCATTTCTGTCGGCGGGAATATGACTGCCGGTTACCATAATGCAGGCGGTATTGGCCTCTTGTGCGGCATAGGCTAGGGCTGGTGTTGGTATAAAACCGCAATCTACCGGTGTGTAGTTGGCATCGTGAACAGCTTTGGCGACTGCGTACTTAATGCGTGGTGTGCTATCGCGGAGGTCGCCAGCAATAAGTATTTCGCGTCCATTAAATCCTTGGCTAGTTAAATATTTAAGAAACCCTGTTGTATTGATATAGCATTCAAGGTCGGTCATATCTTCAATAAGGCCGCGCAAACCCGAGGTGCCAAAACTTAGCTCGACAGGAGAGTAGGTGAGTGCTGATAGTAAATCCATAAGTGTATGCTCCAGTTTAAGGGTCGTTATAGCTTAAGTATATCACCAAAATTTATACCGCGCAGCGAGGGTGTAATGTGCGGTATGATGTAAGAGATGAGACTTGATACTTCGTTAGAACAAATTAAAGGCGTGGGGCCGGTGGCGTCGCAGCAGTTTGCGGCGGCCGGACTACATACGGTGGGTGATTTAATTACTTTTTTGCCATTTCGCCACGAAGATTACTCTCACGTTGCGTTAATCGATTCGCTTGAGCCGGGGAAGGCTACGATAAAGGGTGTGGTAGAAAAAGTGGCGACTCGCCAGGTAAAGCGTGGTATGCGAGTAACCACCGCCACTATTGCCGACAGTAGCGGTAAGGTTCAGGCGGTGTGGTTTAATCAGCCGTATCGTCAGGCTCAGCTTGAAACTCATGAAGAGTTTTTATTTTCTGGTGAATTTGAATTTCGCTATAATCGCTACCAACTTACTAATTCGAGTGTTGAGAAACCAAAAGAGTTACAGGCTCACACAGGTCGCGTGTTGCCGGTGTATCATCAAATTAAAGGTTTAAAAAATCAATTACTCCGTAAAATACTTCGCGAGGTGTACCCAATTTTTGAGTTTTTACCCGAAACTTTGCCTAGGGAACTTGTTGAGCGAGAAGGGTTAGTCTCTTACGGTGAGGCGTTACGTGCCATGCACTTTCCAAGTGGTGGTGATGACATTGCACGGGCTCGCGAGCGATTGGCGTTTGAAGAGCTATTTGGTTTGCTACTTGCGTCGGCTTTTAATAAAAACGAGCAAACTAAGTTAAAATCAGAAGCTATTAATTTTGATGCGCAGTACATTAAATCGGTGGTCGAATCTTTACCGTTCAAGTTAACGAATGCGCAACGACGCGCAGCGTGGGACATTTTTCAGGATTTGGAGCGTGATACGCCGATGAATCGTTTGGTGCAAGGAGATGTGGGTTCTGGTAAAACCGTGGTGGCAAGTTTAGCTGCCTGTTTGGCACGGTACCGCGGGTATCAATCGGCGATTATGGCACCGACCGAAATTTTAGCGTCTCAGCATGCCGAGACACTAGCCAAATTATTAACGCCCTTTAACATTAGCGTTGGACTACTCTCTTCGCGTGTAAAAGGTTTGGCACGCAAGGAGTTGTACGCTCAAATAGAAACGGGTTCGGTAGACGTGGTTGTTGGAACGCACGCGCTAATTCAAGAGTCGGTACGCTTTAAGCGTTTAGGATTAGCGGTGATAGATGAACAGCATAGGTTTGGCGTTGCTCAGCGACAATTGCTGCTCGATAAAGCCAAATTTATGCCGCACTTGTTAGCGCTCACTGCAACGCCTATTCCTCGCAGTCTGGCGCTTACGCTGTACGGCGAGCTGGATAGTAGTATTATTAACGAACGTCCGGCCGGACGCAAAGAAATAATCTCTAAAATTTGGAGCCCAATTTCGGCTAAAAATTTATACGAGCAGGTAGATAGAGAATTTAACGCTGGTAGGCAAGGCTATGTTATTTGTCCGCTGATTGATGATAATCCCGATAACGATAAAAAAAGCGTCGAGGCCGAATATAAACGGTTAAAAAGTACGATATTTACGCACCGTTCAATTGGCTTGCTGCATGGAAAAATGAAACCAGAAGAAAAACAGGAAGTAATGGAGCAGTTTAGTCGTGGGGAAATTACGCTACTGGTTTCTACAACAGTGGTGGAGGTGGGTGTAGATGTGCCGAATGCCACCGTAATGATTATCGAAAACGCCGATCATTTTGGCCTTAGCCAGCTGCACCAATTGCGTGGCCGAGTAGGTCGCGGCGTACATCAAAGCTACTGTTATTTTGTGTTGAGTGATAGCAAAAAACCGAGCGAACGGCTTAAAGAGCTGGAGCGTTCTAATGATGGGTTTTATTTGGCGGAAGTAGACTTACGGCTGCGTGGACCGGGTGAAATTTACGGTCGTATGCAGCATGGCGCTTTAAATTTAAAAGTTGCAACCCTTCACGACGCCGAACTAATTGCCCGAGCGCAAAAAGCTGCCAAGTGGTTTATGGAAAGCACGCATAATGTGCTAGACTATAATCAGTTACATGCAGCTGTAGCAAAATACCAGCGCATTACTACATTAAATTAATCTATGCACATACGACTTATAGCAGGATCACTAAAGGGCCGTAGAATCGCCGCGCCTGATAATTCTCGCACCCATCCTATGAGCGAGCGGATTCGAAACGCGGTATTTAACAGTATTGGCGTAGAGGTGCAAAATGCCCGAATATTAGACGCCTTTGCTGGTACGGGTGCAGTTGGATTTGAAGCAATTAGCCGTGGCGCCCAAAGCGTATTGTTTATTGAAAAAGATCGAGTCGCGCAAAAAATACTGAATGAAAATATTGATACGCTTGAGCTTAAAAATACTAAGCTGGTTCGCGCCAGCGTGGCAGGTTGGTGCGACACCTATAAAGGTGAGCCATTCGACATAATTTTCGCCGATCCTCCGTATCATGATCCGCAGTTTTCCACAGTTATAAAACTATTTGCTCTACTCAAACCGGGTGCGCTTATGGTATTATCACATCCAGGTAAAGGTGAGGTTCCAATCCAAACGGGAGTTGTTGTGGTGGACAATCGTAGTTATGGGAATGCGGTCCTCACCTATTACCGTCGTGAGCACGAAAAAATCGCCTAATAAGGCGTTTTTTTAATCGTATTTTTATTTAACAAAAAACCTCAAATAAATTGAGGCCTATTGCTTGGTACGCGAGAAAGGACTTGAACCTTCACGCCCGGAGGCACTAGCTCCTAAGGCTAGCGTGTCTACCAATTCCACCACTCGCGCTTATTGTTGTTTGTACGCTCGGCGTGTCTACGATAAACTTTCGTTTTACGAAGCCACCACCTGCGCTTACATAAAAGAGTATAGATTATTTTGCAGACTATGTAAAGTCATTTGATAACGCTTGTGGTATACTAACGGGTAGTACGAGCACTGTTATAGCGGGGAGATGAAAATGAACAAAGCTGCGGCATACTTAAATCAGCACCTAAACGGCGAAGCCTTAATTTCTAAAGCGGCGACCCAGCGCTATTCATACGACGCGAGTATGCTAAAAAGCGAGCCGGAAATTGTAGTAATGCCGCGCACGCTTGATGATGTGCGAAAAGTAATGCGCTTTGCGTGGCAATTAGCCGAAAAAGGTCACAGTTTACCTGTTACGGTTCGTGGAATAGCTAGCGATACGACCGGTGGTGCGCTGGCGAGTGAGGGTGGTGTTAGTGTAGACTCTGCGGTTCATCTAAACAAATTATTAGAAACGGATTTAAAAAAGCGTCTTGTGCGCGTACAGCCCGGATGTACTATTTTGCAACTTAATAATTATTTAGACCAGCATGGTCTTACGTGGCCAGTTGCAGGCGCCGGAACGATTGGTGGTGCAATTGCCGGAAACAAGTTTAGCTACTCAAATGATGCTAGTAGCTATGTAGAGCGATTAGAAGTAGTGCTGTCGTCTGGTGAAGTTCTTGAAACAGGTAGAATTTCGCGCCGTGAAGTTGAGCATAAAAAAGGACTTACTACGTTTGAAGGTGAAATTTACCGCACGATTGATTCGTTATGTGATGATTATGCCGACGTAATTACGACAATTTCTAATCGCCAATTGCCGTCGGGTGCTGGCTACGAGGGCATTATAAATGTACGCGACGGTAAAGGTGCAATCGATCTTACGCCGCTTTTTGTTGGTAGTCAGGGTACGCTTGGTGTTATTTCAGAGGCTATTGTACAAGTGAGTATGAACGAACAATCTTCGCTTACAGTATTTTTACGCTACCCAACCGTTGCCGCGGCTCGCGATAGCGTAGATGAATTGCTAAACTTAAAGCCCAATAATCTATCTCTTCGAACGGGCAATATGTTTACTCAAACGGTAGACACTGGACGCATACCGGAATGGCTAAACGAAATAGACGAACACGGTGCACTGGTAGAAATAAAATGGAGTGATATTGCGCCACGACAAGCAAAACGTTTAGTAAAAAAGTTGCAAAAAAAACTTGTGGAATCTTCGGTTGAAATGACTGTGGTAGGTAGTGGTGACGACCAGCGTGATGTGCAGAGGATTAGGTCTACTGCTGCCATTTTGCGGCACGGCTTTAATGATGGTCGTGTTGTACCAGCGTTTTTTTCAAACATGGCAATATCAACACTAGTGAGCGATAAATTTTGCAAACAACTTGCCGCAGTAGAAGCAAAACACGAGATCGTGTTACCTTACAGACTTGATATGATTAGCGGAGAGCTGCACTTTTATCCACGCTTCGACGCCACAAAAGTTGGCGGCCGGCAAGCGATGATGAAAACATTTGCTGATGTCGCTGAGCTAGTATGCGCTTGTGGCGGTACGGTGGTAGCGAGCGGTGGTGAAGGCCGAATTAAATCGGGCGAAGTGTATGCGCGAATGGACACAAAAGAGTTGGCGCTGTACGAAGCCATTCAAACCCTTTTTGATCCACATCGCGTACTAAATGTAGCCGCAAAAAGGCCAGTTGAAGCAAATAAAGTTGCACGATCACTCGATGGACATTTTTACAGCGGTACCATCTATTAACACGTTAGATTTGCGCGTGAATATGGCGTATAGTTTAGCTAGTATGCAGATGTGGCGGCTTTAAGTGAATGATCGTAGACGCGCCGCGCGGTAAAATACGAGCAGATGTGGCGGAATTGGTAGACGCGCTAGCTTCAGGTGCTAGTGTCCCCCGGGACGTGGAGGTTCAAGTCCTCTCATCTGTACCAAAATAAGAATCGGCCTTTAGGGTCGGTTTTTATTTTAAAAGTACATTGAAAAACTGTAAAATGGCTTGCTAATAAAGCGAGTGTATAATATAAAATATGAAATCGTTATTTGATAAAGCTGAATTATTAACACCGAAGGACGTACTTAATTTTTTTCAATCTGCAATAAAGTATAGAGAATTTCACAAAGACGAATCGAAAAAATAGCTCTATTCGTTTTTGACGCCACTCATGAAACTAAAATAAATGTGCGCTTGGGTAAAGATTTACAACATATACGCTACGAATTTGGTGCGCTAGAAGCGCCTGGATGGCCCGAGAATGGCGAAGATGAAATAGGGTACGAGGATAAGTTGTGGGCGCAACTGTCTTTAGTTATTAATTTTAAAATGAAAAGCGGACAGTTTAACGACTTATCCAGGTCGTGACGATAATCGTGGTTATGTAAAACCAACGTGATGTAATATTTATAAATATTCATCTGTGTACTGATAAATAACTAACTCCATTTTATTTGGACAACGCATCAACCATACGCCGAAGTAAGCCTATCAATTGCGCGTTGCTCATGCCACCTACCATGCCGGTTCCGTGGTCATTTTCGCCTTGTACAAGCTCGTGTAAAGCCAAAGTTGCCAGCACGTGTTCGCTAAAAGGTGCCGATTCATGATTGCGCTGATCGTTATTTTCTGGCGCGTATTCGTCGGTGTGGCCATCGAGGTGAGGGTCGTGTACCACCTAAGACTAGCGCCTAGCTCACTTGAATCGTACTCGGCCCCCTCAAGTGTACTTACATACTCACCATCCTTCATAAGATCATAAAAAATACTGTAACTATGGTCGACAGCCTGTATAAAAGGCACGATATTGTAGGCAACTTTAATTACTTGATATATTTGACACGGCGAACTAACGCTATCAGAGGCTTGTGGGCTTTGCCTCACATCTTCCGGCGAATCGTCATCATCATACGTTGGGTCAAGATCGCCGAGTGCTTCGCGGTGAATATGAGCTGGCAAATCAACAAACGATGCCGGCGTGGTGAAAGTTGAGCTTAGTTGATAAACAGACGTATCAACTCGTTTTCGCTCTTTAGCTGAAAGCTCCGATAAATCGGCAAGTTGCGAAAAGATGGCAAAACTTAGCGTACTTTCTTAATGTGGCTCGGTGCTGTCGGCTTCATCAAGATTACACATTTTATTTTCAACCAGTAAATTAGCGGTAAGTTCAAACTGAATTGAACCGGTGTGTCCACCGTGCGGAAATAGTTTCAGGTGCTGTAAATATTCTCGTCGTTCGCGCAAATTATCGCAAAGTACACTAAACAGTTCACCGCCGCGCTCTAGCTGTTGGGCGAGTTTTTCTTCCGATGGTGGTCGCCACTGGCGCGGACGGGTAGATGATTTTGCTCAGACATTGTAGACTTTTTATGCAACATTATTACCATGGTGTAAGCTGCTATAGTAAAGATATGAGAGATACGCGCAACGTGATTGATAAATATAAAGGCCTGCCATTAGAAGAAATTGTGGACGATTTAGACCAGCGTAGCCACGGTTTAGAGATTGCGGTGGAGAATACCGAACGCGATTTTAATATGGGTACAATTGTGCGAAACGCTAACGCTTTTGGCGTGCGCCACGTGCACGTAATTGGCCGCAAACAATGGAACAAGCGCGGCGCCATGATGACCGATAAGTATCTACATATACTCTATTACGCGACGCTTGATGAATTTATTGTAGCCATGAAGGCAAATAATCGAGCGATAATTGCCATTGATAATATTGAGGGTAGCGTTAAGCTGGCTCAAACTGAATTACCAGTTCATGGGGTTATGGTTTTTGGTCAAGAAGGGCCGGGAATTTCACCAGAACTTGCCATGGCAGCAGATAAAATTGTGGCAATTGAGCAGTTTGGCTCTACTCGCTCGGTGAACGTAGGTGTGGCGGCCGGTATCGTGATGTACGAATGGATTCGTCGTCACCGGCTGTAGTTGCATAATGCTTATACTTGCAAATACAGAGGTAATATGCAAGAATTACTAATATTATGAACGCATTATCTACCAAGCCATACAAAGGAACTCGTGATTACTACCCTGAAGAAAAACGTGTACAAAATCATATTTTTTCTACATGGGCAAATGTTGCGCAGCGCTTTGGCTACGAAGAGTATGCGACGCCAATTTTAGAGCCACTCGAGTTGTTTACTGCTAAAAGCGGTCAAGAGCTTGCAAACGAGCAAACATACGTATTTACCGACCGCGGTGATCGTACGGTTACAATTCGTCCAGAGATGACCCCAAGCGTTAGTCGGTTAGTAGCCGGTCGTCGTCAAGAGATGGCAATGCCAGCACGACTATATTCAATTGCTAATTTTATGCGTTATGAGCGACCGCAGCGTGGGCGTGAACGTGAATTTTGGCAAATGAACATTGATATTTTTGGTGTGCAATCGCTCGAGGCTGATGCAGAAATTATTGAGATGGCCTACCAAAGTATGAAGGCGTTTGGCGCACGCGACGATATGTTTACAATTCGCATCAACAACCGAGAACTGATTGACGCCATGATGTACTCGTACCTTAAGTGTGATGGCGTGCAAGCGCAGTTAATGATTAAGTTGTTAGATCGAAAAAATAAAATAACGCCTGAAGAATTTCGTGATCAAGCTATAGAAATATTTGGTACTGAACAGGCTGAGTCTGGCCTTATGAAGCTTGCGACACTTTTGCAGTCGCGTACTATTATGGATCTTCCGGTTGAGGTGCGGCAGCATGAATCGGCAGCAAATATGGTGCGGTTGTTCGAAGTGTTAACCGAAGCTGGTATCGCCAATGCCGTATTTGACCCAACACTAATGCGTGGCCTTGATTACTACACCGGCACGGTATTTGAAGTGTTTGACACACACCCAGATAATGCACGGGCGCTGTTTGGCGGTGGCCGCTATGATGGACTAGTTGGCCTGTTTGGCGTAGAGCCGCTTCCAACTGTTGGTATGGGACTTGGCGCTACTACTATGCAGCAATTTTTAGAAGTACACGGGTTGCTTCCTGATGATGTTTCAACAACCGATCTTTATCTTGTGGTAGTGGGCGAAAAAGCGCTTAAGGGTGCTAAACGTTTGGCGCGTGAGTTGCGCGAAGAGGGCGTGCGTGTGGAGGTAGATATCACTGGTCGCAAGTTTGATAAGCAATTAAAAGCGGCACTTAAAAAACGTATTCCTTTTTTGGCGTTTATTGGCGAAGAAGAGCTTCGTAGCGAAACATTTATTCTAAAAGACACTAAAACTACCGATGAGCAAGTGGTAGATATGTCGCGCATGGTAAGTGTAGTACTTGATCGTCGTAAAAAAACTACTGGCGATGAGTTTGACGATTTGTTCATCTAGCCTGTATTTGCTATAGTTTAAACGATGAAGACGACTGTAAAAAATATTTCCGACACAAAAGTTGAGGTGACGATTGCACTTGACAATAATGAACTTGAGGCAGCACGACTTGTTGCACTTAAAAAATTATCTAAAGAGGTGAATGTTGCTGGTTTTCGTAAAGGCAATGCACCTGTTGAATTAGTTGCAAAAAATGTCAACCAAGAACTTCTTGGGCAGCAAACACTTGAAGATGCACTTTCAAAAGCTGTAGCCGAAGCTTTTATTGCTGAAGATATTAAAGCGATTGAGCGTCCGGCGGTTGAGGTAAAAAAATATGTACCAGGTAGCGAGCTTGAATTTACGGCTGAAGCCGAAATTATTCCGCCAGTAAAGCTTGGTGACTACAAAGCGCTAAAGGCGAAAAAAGAAGTGGCTAGTGTGACTGATGGTGATGTTGATGAGATTATCACTCGGCTGCAAGACAACATGACTGTATTTGAAAAAGTTGACCGCGAAGCACAAGATGGCGACGAAGCGGTAATTGATTTTGTTGGTAAAAAAGATGGCGAAGCGTTTGATGGTGGCACAGGTAACGACTATGGCCTTAAACTTGGCAGTGGTCAGTTTATTCCAGGCTTTGAAGAGCAAGTTGTAGGCAAAAAGGCCGGTGAAGCGTTTGATATTAAAGTTTCATTTCCTGACGACTATCATGTTACAGAGCTTGCCGGCCAGCCAGTGGTGTTCGAAACAACCCTAAAAGAGGTTCGCGCGGCACAAAGACCAGAGCTTGATGATGAGTTTGCTGCTAAAAGTGGGCCGTTTACATCTGTAGAAGAACTAAAAGCCGATATTAAGCGTGAACTTGGCGAGCAGAAGGTTCGAGAAGCCGATGAAAAGCTTAAAGATGAACTAGTTGGTGAGCTTGTGGAGGCCAGCGAAGTGCCTGCGCCCGAAGTTCTTGTTTCCGAGCAAGAGAAATCTATTGAGCAAGATATGACGCAAAACCTAATGTATCAGGGCGCAACACTCGATATGTATCTGTCTTCTAAAGGTTTTGCCACAAAAGAAGAATGGCTAGACAAAGAGGTTCGACCGGTTGCCGAAAAGCGCGTTAAGGCTGGTCTTGTGCTTGCCGAATTGTCTAAAGAGCTTAAAATAGAGGCTACGAATGAGGAGCTTGAGGCTCATATTGCAACATACAGGCAGCAGTACGGCAAAAGTAAAGAAGCATTGGCACAGTTTGATCAGCCCGAAGTGCAGCGCGAAATTGCTAACCGCTTACTTACAGAAAAAACCGTTGAAAAATTGGTTGAACTGAACGACTAATTGACAATAAATTTAAACTAGCACTCATTGCTTTTGAGTGCTAGTTTTTGTATACTATAATTATGAACAAACCATCAAACTACTTGGTTCCTACTGTTATTGAGCGCACGCACGAAGGCGAGCGAGCGTTTGATATTTACTCGCGCCTATTAAACGAGCGGATTATTTTCTTAGGTGAAGGCGTAAATGAGCACACGGCAAACATTGTGGTGGCACAGTTGCTACATTTAGCGTACGATGATCCCACTAAAGATATTAAACTGTACATTAACAGTCCCGGTGGTAGTGTGTACGACGGGCTTGCTATCTACGACACCATTCAGTACATTCAGCCAGATGTGCAGACAATTGGTATTGGCCTACAGGCTAGTATGGGTGCGTTTTTACTATCTAGTGGCACTAAAGGTAAGCGATTTGCGCTACCAAGTAGCCGCATTATGATTCATCAGCCAAGTAGCGGCACGCAAGGAAAAATTACCGATCAAGAGATTACCCTTCGTGAAGGTTTATTTCTTAAGCAAAAACTTAACGAAATTCTTGCAAAAAATACTGGTCAAAAACTTAGCAAAATTGAAAAAGACAGCGATCGCGACTTTTGGATGAGCGCTAATGAAGCTAAAGAGTACGGCTTAATCGACAATATTATTAAAAAACCCTAAATGTGCCTTGCAATCTTATCTGTGGTTCGGCATAATATATTGTAAGAAGTAGTGTAGTTTTGGTGCAGCGTGTATTTATTTTTGTGGCATAAAGTAAATAGCATCAGAGCAGTGGATCTTCGGCGCCGATTCGAATCACTAAAATAATTATGCGAGGAGCAGTACCTAGTGGCATACACCAAGTCAACCAATGAGACTGGGCGCGTGTTTTTTACGGCTAAAGACACGTTACCAATCCCAAGCCTTATCGCGCATCAAGAAAACTCTTGGAAAGAGTTTGTTGATACGGGATTAAGCGAAATATTTGCAGAAGTAAACCCAATTGAGGATTACACTGGTCAAAAATTAGCAATGAAGTTTAAGGAGTATCATTTTGATGAGCCTAAAACTACAGATCTTTATGCAAAAGAAAACAACACAACCTTTGAAGCGCCGCTTTACGTAAACGTAGAGCTAACCAATAAAGTTACGGGTGAAGTAAAAGACCAAGAGATTTACCTTGGTGACTACCCATGGATGACTAAGCGCGGTACGTTTATTATTAACGGTACCGAACGAGTAATTGTTTCGCAGCTTATCAGGTCAGCTGGTGTGTTCTTTACGGCAGATGTAAACAATGGCCGTAAGCTTTTTGGTGCTAAACTTATTCCTGGCCGTGGTGCATGGCTTGAGTTTGAAACTGCTGCTAATGGCGCGTTGTACGTAAAAATCGACCGTCGCCGTAAACTACCGGTCACTACGTTCTTACGAGCACTTGGTTACCCTAAAACTAGTGAAATTAAAGAACTCTTTAAAGACGTTGATGATGGTGAATCAAGCTTTATTGAAGCAACGCTTGACAAAGACCCAACTCGTGGCTCAAACGAAGCCTTGATTGAAGTGTACCGCCGCTTGCGCCCAGGTGATCTTGCGACAGTTGATAACGCTCGCCAGATGATTGAGCGAATGTTCTTTGATTTCAAACGCTTTGACTATAGTCGAGTGGGGCGCTTTAAAATTAATCAGCGCCTTGGAATGGACGTTGCCAACACTGCTGAAAATCGTACTTTCCAAATGGACGATCTTATTGCGATTATCCGCGAGCTTATTCGCCTAAATAAAGAGCAGGGCGAAGTTGATGACATTGACGCGCTTTCTAACCGCCGAGTTAAACTAGTGGGCGAACTTATCGCTCGTCAGTTCCGTGTTGGTATGCTCCGTATGCAGCGAAATGCTATGGACCGTATGAGCGTGAGCGATATTGAAAATATTTCTCCAAGCCAGCTTATTAATGCCCGACCAGTAGTAGCTGCAGTGCGCGAATTCTTTACTAGCTCACAACTTTCGCAGCTAATGGACGAGGTGAATCCACTTTCTGAGCTTTCGCACAAGCGACGTTTAAGCTCGCTTGGTCCGGGTGGTCTTTCTCGTGAGCGTGCCGGATTTGACGTGCGTGATGCGCACCCAACTCACTACGGACGAATTTGTTCAGTTGAAACACCAGAAGGTGCCAATATTGGTCTGGTGCTAAACTTGGCTACCTTTGCCCGCGTAAACGAATATGGTTTTATTGAAACACCATATTTGCGCGTAAAAGATGGCAAGGTGACTGATGAAATAATTTATCTTGACGCGGCTCAAGAGCTTGATGAAGTAATTGCTGATGCTGGTGCCGAACTAAATGAGGACGGTTCGTTTAAAGAAGAGCGCGTAAGTGCGCGAAACAACGCTCGCCCAGAGCAGGTTGACACGACTGACGTAACCCTAATGGACGCGTCGCACAAGCAAATTCTTGGATCAACCGCAGGTTTGGTGCCGTTTATCGAGAAGAACCGTATTGACCGAAGCTTGACTGGTTCAAATATGCAACGTCAAGCCGTGCCACTTCTTACACCTAAGCCAGCAACGGTTGGTACGGGTATTGAAGGTGCGGTAGCTCGTAACAGCGGACATTTAATTGTAGCTGAAGCCGACGGCGAAGTTGTACGTGCCGACGCCGATGAGATTCACGTTAAATCAGCTGATGGCGTAAGCGTGTATCCATTGCGCCACTTTGTAAAAAACAACGACGATCGCTCTTACAATCAAAAAACTTGTGTTAAGCGCGGTGATAAAGTAAAAGCCGGCGACATTCTAGCCGAGGGTGCATCTATTGCCGAAGGCGAAATTGCGCTTGGTCGCGACCTTGTTGTTGCCTTTATGCCTTGGGGTGGCTACAACATGGACGACGCGATTATTTTAAGCCGACGTCTTGTGCAGGATGATGAGCTTACAAGCGTTAACATTAAAGAGTACACCGTTGAAGTTCGTGAAACGAAACTTGGTCCAGAGATTGTAACGCGCGATATTCCGAACGTAAGCGAAGAAAGTTTGCGTCACCTCGATGAAAGCGGCATTGTGCAGCTTGGCTCTGAAGTACGTGCTGGCGATGTATTAGTTGGTAAAATTACGCCAAAGGGTGAACAGGAGTTGTCTTCAGAAGAGCGACTGCTTCGTGCAATTTTTGGTGAAAAAGCTAAAGATGTTCGTGATACTTCACAGCGTATGAACAACGCTGGCGGTGGTAAAGTAGTTGGCGTGAAGATTTTCTCACGCGAGAACGGCCACGAGCTAAAAGCCGGCGTACTGATGCAAGTACAAATTTTTGTAGCTCAGCTACGTAAAATTGGCGTAGGTGATAAGTTGGCTGGTCGACACGGTAACAAGGGCGTGGTAGCACGTATTCTACCGGTTGAAGACATGCCATTTATGGAAGATGGAACTGCGGTCGATGTAATTTTGAACCCGCTAGGTGTGCCATCTCGAATGAACCTTGGTCAATTGTTTGAAACACACCTTGGTATGGCAGCGCGTGCACTTGGCTATAAAGTTGCAACACCATCGTTTAACGGTGTTACAAACGAGATTATCTCGAGTGAACTTGAACGGGCTGGCTTTGCGCCTGATGGTAAGCATCAGCTAACCGACGGTCGCACGGGTGAGCCATTTGAAGAACGCACCACGGTTGGTGTTATGCACATGATTAAGCTACACCACATGGTGAGCGATAAGATTCACGCTCGTTCAACCGGACCTTACACCATGGTGACTCAGCAGCCACTTGGTGGTAAGGCTCAAAACGGTGGACAACGATTTGGTGAGATGGAGGTGTGGGCACTTGAAGCGTATGGTGCTGCCGCAACCTTGCAGGAAATGCTAACCATTAAATCTGACGATGTCTACGGCCGAGCAAAAGCCTACGAATCTATTATTAAAGACGAAGTGATTACCGGACCAAAAGTTCCTGAATCGTTTAACGTGTTAGTAAAAGAGTTGCAAGGCTTAGGGCTGCGAGTTGATCTGTTAACCGACGATCAGTTAATCGATGCTGAACATATTGTAGCTACAAGCGGACCTGCCGATAAAACTACGCCAAGTTTAGCAACTGATGATAACGAGACAATCTTAGATGAAGCTGACGACTTGGGTGATATTTCGGAAGATGACGGCGTGAGCATTCAAGACATAGATGAAGTAGATGTAATTAAGGAGGAGGTGTAAAATGGCACGATTTACGCCTGGAACAGATATCGGATCGTTTGACGCGGTGCGGCTTGCAGTAGCAAGCCGTGACGATATCCTGAACTGGAGTCATGGTGAGGTTACAAAGCCTGAAACCATTAACTATCGTACGCAAAAGCCAGAGCGCGACGGACTTTTCTGTGAGCGAATTTTTGGACCGGTTAAAGACATTAACCCGCACGATAATAAGCTAAAAGGCGTTCGTTCTCGCGAAGCTGCCGTAGACAAAAAAGGTGAGTTAGTTACAAAGTCGATCGTGCGTCGTGAGCGCATGGGACATATTGAGCTAGCGGCACCGGTCGCGCACATTTGGTTTATGCGTGGCACCCCAAGCGCCATGAGTCTGTTGCTTGGAATTACAGTACGAAACATTGAAAAAATTGCCTACTTTGCAACCTACGTTATTTTAGACACTAAAAGCGATGTGCGCGACCAGATGCTTGCCGACCTTGAAGCCGAAACTGAAGCCGGCCGCATGGCGATTAAAATGCGTTATGAAAAAGATGCTGAAGCCGAAGGTGCAGACGTGAAAGCGCTCGCAGAAGCGCAGTCTAAAGAGGTTGAAGAGCTCAACGAATCTTACCAAGTAAAAAAAGCGCAACTTGAATCACTTGTTGAAAACGCGCTTATCTCAGAAAACGACTACCGTAATCTACCCGAGGAATACGAAGAGTTGATTGAAGTTGGTATGGGCGGTACTGCGCTTAAAGGTTTGCTTGATAAAATTGATCTACCTTCTTTAATTGCAAGCTTAAATGAAGAACTCGAGACTGCTAAAGGTCAGCGTGCGAAAAAACTTCACAAACGACTTAAGGTGCTAGAAAGTATGCTGGCTGCTGGTATTAAGCCAACTAGTCTTTGTCTTACAGTGCTTCCGGTTATTCCTCCGGATCTTCGCCCGATGGTACAGCTTACCGGTGGACGTTTTGCGACAAGCGACCTTAACGATCTTTATCGCCGCGTTATTAACCGTAATAATCGCTTAAAGAAACTTGTTGATTTAAACGCGCCCGAAGTTATTCGCCGCAACGAAATGCGAATGCTACAAGAAGCTGTAGATGCTCTTATTGATAACTCTGCTGCTCGTGGCGGTCGCGCTGTGAGTTCAACCGGTGGACGCCGTAAACTTAAAAGTATCTCAGACATGCTTAAGGGTAAGCAGGGTCGATTCCGTCAAAACCTTCTTGGTAAGCGTGTAGACTACTCTGGTCGTTCGGTTATTGTGGTTGGTCCAGAGCTTAAAATTAATCAGTGTGGCTTGCCAAAGCAAATGGCATTAGAGCTATTTAAGCCATTTGTAATTAGCTGGTTAATCCGAGGTGAATTTGCAAATAACATTCGTTCAGCTACCCGACTTATTGATGCTGGTGAGGCGGTTGTATGGGACGCGCTCGATGCAGTGATTGAAGGTAAGTATGTACTGCTTAACCGCGCACCGTCGCTTCACCGATTGTCAATTCAGGCGTTTATGCCAGTGTTGGTTGAAGGTAAAGCGATTCAACTGCACCCACTTGTAGCCAATGGATTTAACGCCGATTACGACGGCGACCAGATGGCTGTTCACCTTCCACTTTCTGCCGACGCGCAGCGCGAAGCTCGTGAGTTAATGAGTGCAACAAGTAACCTTCTTAAGCCAGCCGACGGTGCTCCGGTGCTTAACATTGGCCAAGACGTAGTACTTGGAAACTACTACCTTACTTACGAAAAACCTGCAGCTCAAACTGCCGAGGTAAAACCGTTTAGCTCGGTGTATGAGGCTGAAATGGCGTACGATCGTGGTGTGATTCAATTGCAATCGCCAATTCGTGTGTACACTAAAGGTCAAATTCGCGATACAACACTTGGGCGTGTATTCTTTAATGAGATTTTGCCAGAGGAATATTCATACGACAATAATATTCAGACTGGTAAGCAGCTTAAAAAGGTACTTGCACGAATTTTTGATAGTTACGGCGCAGAACTTACCGCTAAAACTGCCGACCGCATGAAAGGCTTGGCTTTTAGGTATGCAACCGTTGCGGCTGTGTCTACAGGTAAAGACGATTACGTTCACTTTGATGAGATTCCAACATTCATTGAAGAGGGTGACGAGAAAACTGCACTTATTTCTGAGCAGTTTGATCAGGGTCTGATTACCGAAGATGAACGCTATACCTTGACGGTACAAAATTGGCGTGGTGTTGACCGTAAAGTTTCAGATTTTCTTAAAGATAAGCTTGAAGGTATGGACACCAGTATTTCTGTAATGGTTAACTCTGGTGCTCGTGGTAACATTTCGAACATTAAGCTTGCAAGTGCCATGATTGGTATTCAGGTAGATGCAACCAACCGTGACATTGAGCTACCAATTCGTTCTAGCTACATTGACGGCCTTTCGAGCCTTGAAGCCTTTGTGGCGACTCGAGGTACACGTAAAGGTTTGATCGACACCGCACTAAAGACTGCCGACTCAGGTTACCTTACTCGTCGTTTGGTAGACGTATCGCAAGACGTATTCTCTGTAGAAGATGAGACTGGTGACGATGAAGGGTATGAAATCCTTCGATCTGAAACTGAAGAGACTATGGTAGACTTTAGCGACCGACTATTTGGTCGTTATACCGCCGAAGCTGTAGAGGGTCATGTGGAGGCTGATCAGCTGATAACCCGCGAGATTGCCGATGCAATTGATGCCGACAGCAACGTAGAAGGTGTGAAAATTCAGTCGGTGCTTTCTACTAACAACCTAGAGGGTATTCCACAAAAAAGTTACGGAATTGACATGTCAACAGGTAACCTTATTGAAAAGGCACAGCCAATTGGTGTGATCGCCGCTCAATCGGTAGGTGAGCCTGGTACGCAGCTAACCCTAAACACTTTCCACTCCTCTGGTGTGGGTGGTAACGACATTACCCAAGGTTTGCCGCGTGTAGAAGAGTTGTTTGAAGCTCGTACACCAAAAGGTCAGGCTTTTGTAAGTGAAGTTGCCGGATTGGTAGACGTGTGGGAAGACGGCAAGAAGTACATTGTTCAGGTTACGCCAAGTAGTGGACGTGTTGAGCGTATTGGACTTGACGGTCGTACACTTATGGTTAAGGCTGGTTCAAATGTTAAAGCTGGCGACGTATTGGCATCTGGTGAAGATGGTGTTAAGCCACTTATCGCACCATTCGACGGTAACGTTGAACTTGCAGAAGACACTGTAGTAATTGCGGGCGCTGCTGGCTCTCCGGTTCGTTACGAAATTCCGGGTAACATGCAACTTGTTGTGCGTGCGAACGATGAAATTGAGGCTGGTGATCGAATTACAGCAGGTTCACTTAACCTTCACGATCTCATGCGACTTAAGGGTGTACAGGCGGCGCAGCGTTACATTGTAAACGAAGTATTGCGTATTTACGCAACGCAGGGTGAAGACGTAGCCGCAAAGCACCTCGAGATCATTGTGCGACAAATGTTCTCTCGCGTGCAGATTGAAGAAGCAGGCGACGGCGACTTTGTATCGGGCGATATCGTCTCTAAGGCGGCAGTTGCAGCTGCAAACAAGCAGCTTGCAAGTGAAGGTAAGGAGCTAATTGGCTACACCCAACTACTGCTTGGTATTACAAAGGTGTCAATTTGGAGTGATAGCTGGCTATCTGCTGCATCATTCCAAGATACAACCCGCGTGCTTATTAACGCTGCAACCAGTGGTCGTGCCGATCACTTGCATGGTTTGAAAGAGAACGTAATTATCGGACGTAAGATTCCAGTAGGAACTGGTGCACGAACGCTCGATACCGAAGAGTTTCTTGATGCCGAACGCGAGAGTTACACAACCGCTCCAGATACAGAGATTGCTGAAGAAGCTTTCGACGTATAGTCAGCACTAAAATAAAAAACCACCTATCGCTTGATGGGTGGTTTTTTATAGTTATATATTATTGACGTGTGAGCATTTATAGTGTATGGTAATAACGTTACGTCGTATGCGTATACCTGTTACCGAGCAGACTCTCGGCATTTGGAGGAATCATGCGTGCTTTGTTTGCGACCGTTCTGGCCTTCGCGTCGCCCGGTGCCTTTCTGGCCGCCCAGTACGGGCTGGTGGGCGGAACCGTCGTCGGTGTCGTCTCCATGGTCTCGGTCGTCCCGATGATCTGGAACAAGACCTCGCTGAGGAACTTCTACCGCTACACCTACCCGGCGCCGCTCAAGCGTCCGGTCACGAACCTGAACCCGTGCCGCAACGGGGGCTACCGCTTCAGCTGCTAGGCCTCAGCGGCTAAGCAGTTCTACATCCAAATTAGCCCGCTACTAAGCAATGGGAGCGCCCGCTATTTGATGAGTTTAAAAGCTCATCATTTAGCCGCCCAGCTTACTAGCGGGCGCTTTCTATGTCTACTATTTACAAAAGTAATTAAAAGTTATATTATAAATTCGTCCATATGTAGTTTGATCCCAGGGGGAATCATGTTTGTGCGTAAGGGAATGTTCAGTGTCGCGGCTATCGGGATGCTGCTGCTGACCGGCTGCGGTGGCGAAGAACCTGTCGCGGAAACTGGCGAGAGTAGCGATCGGGTCGTCGCGGAAACCGGTGGTGGTGAACAGCCTACCGCGGAAGTCAACGATGACCAGGAGGAAATCTCCGCTTCCAACCCGGTCCAAGGCGGTGCCAGCAACGGCATCGGTGTCGAGCTGCCGGCCGATCCGATCAGCCGCGGCGACTACAACCAGTCGGTCATCGACGAAGCCGAAGAGGGCAAGACCGTCCACAGTCACGCTTTGTGTATGTTCGGATCAATCGGCTACTCGCCGTTCTACCCCGGACAGAGTCAGGAAAAGGTCGGCGTCTCGATGGCGCCGAATGTTCGGCCGGAGTTCTACGTCCCGATCAGTGATCTTGTGGCTACGGGTGAAGAGGGTGTCTATATCCTCGACGAGCCGGAGCCCATGCAGTGCGACATGTATGCCGTGGCCATCACGACGGTCATGTCGTCGAACGGCCGGATTATCGATGACATGACTGTCATCTACCAGCACGCCACCGATCCAGACATTCAGGTTCACGAGCGAGTGTACCCGGGGTATCCGGAGGCAAGTGTGCCGCTCGCGGATCAGCCGGTCGTCGACCTCAACGGATGATGCATCTCAATGGACGCTAGCTAGCGCCACGGAAAGAGTAGTTGTGATTAAGTTATCTCACAGCGTGCTCGATCCGGGCGCTCTTTTCGTGCGCTATACCTGGACATTTCAGCTCTGATCTGATAAGATAATTTATGAGTTTCCTCTTTTCAACTAATTGTCTCAGATTAGAATGTGTACAGAGACGATATGAGTGAAAAGGCAAAGACACGAAGCGGATATGCTGAATCCAAATCGTAATTATCGACTACCAATCTTGTAGTCAAATAATAATTAGTTAAAACATGGAGTTTTAAATGCCAACAATCAACCAGTTGGTGCGTAAGCCAAGAAAGACTGCGGCTAAAAAGTCAAAGTCTCCTGCCTTAGGCCGAATTCATAACGCACTAAAAACTCGTTACTACGAACAAGATGCACCGCTTAAGCGTGGTGTATGTATTCGTGTAACAACTAAAACACCTAAAAAGCCAAACTCAGCCCTTCGTAAGGTTGCTCGTGTGCGCTTAACTAACGGTCACGAAGTTTGGGCTTACATTGGTGGTGAAGGTCACAACCTACAGGAACACGCCGTTGTGCTTGTTCGCGGTGGACGTGTGCCAGACCTCCCAGGTGTCCGTTACCACATCGTGCGTGGTGCGCTCGACCTTCAGGGTGTTGCAAAGCGTAAACAAGGCCGTTCTAAGTACGGTGCAAAGAAGGAAGGTAAGTAATCATGCCTCGTAAAGTAACTAAATCTCTACAACGAGTACCAAACCCAGACCGCAAGTATAATTCAGTTATGGTTCAGCGTCTAATCAACAAGTCTATGCTTGACGGCAAGAAGCTAACTGCTGAAAAGGCTGTGTATACTGCACTTGAAATGGCAGCTAAAAAAGTCGACAGCGAAGACCCACTCGAAGTATTTGAGCGTGCGCTTAAGAACGTATCTCCAAACTTTGAAGTTAAATCTCGCCGTGTTGGTGGTGCTAACTACCAAATTCCATTCCCAGTTGCTGGCCACCGCCAATTACACTATGCGTTTAGCTGGATGGTGCAATCAGCCCGTGCTCGTAGTGGTATGCCATATTCTCAGCGTCTTGCGCTAGAGATTGTCGATGCCTACAACGAAGCTGGTGCCGCTTTCAAAAAGAAAGAAGACACCCACAAAATGGCAGAAGCCAACCGAGCCTTTGCTCACTTTGCTCGCGGCTAATTACATTCGCAGTAAAAACAATAAAAGCGCCTACTTTAACGTGGGTGCTTTTTGTATCTAGCGTGTAAGGGGGTATACTAACATTATGCCTACTTTTCAATTTGATATAGTTTCCGAAATAGATAAAGCCGAGATGAATAACGTTTTTGCCGGCGTAGAGCGCGAAATTGCCACACGTTACGATTTTAAAAACACTCAAGCTGCGCTAGAGTGGCTTGAAAATAAAGGTGGATTTAAAATTATTGGTGATAATCAGTATCAGGTAGATGCGGTGATGGATATTGTGCGAAAAAAACTTGCCAGCCGAAACCTAAGTAGTAAATCGCTTGATTTGTCGGCCGTTCCGCACGAAAGCAACCTGCGAGTAATGTGGAGTATTCCTTTTAAAGAAGGCTTAGATAAAGAGCTTGCTAAAAGATTGTCGGCAGATATTAAAACTGCCGTACCTAAGGTAAAAGCTCAAATTCAAGGCGATAGTGTGCGCGTAACTAGCTCGAGTAAAGACGAACTGCAAAAAGTGGTAGCGCTTACTCGCGGTGATGAGTACGACGTGCCGCTTAATTGTACAAATTTCCGCTAATGCTTGCGAATGCGTAGTTGAGGGTGTTTAATATAAATTCTAATGGACACTTACCCAGCACCCCAGCCCAAAGAGCTTGAACAAATTGAAACGTATACCGAGCGTTACAACCAACATATGAAAATATGCTTTGATGCCCAAGCGTGCCTAGATGAAATGATTGAACACGCACGGTCGTTTGAGGTGTATAGCGACGAAGGTGGTCGTGGTAATGAGGTTATTGAGGCCGGAAGAGGTGTGCGAGCCTGTGCCGAAGCGTACGATATGACGGCGCTTCTTCAACCGCGGCTGCCACAGCTTTTAGTTCGGGGTAGTGTATATTCCGCTGGAGGCGAGCCGCATGGAGTTTACGACGAAGCGTATGAGTTTGTCTCTGTTGTACAGCGTCGAGATGAATCGCTGCGACGTTACTACGAATTAAAACTTGCTGTACCAGCAAACGATGAACATGTAAAGCAAAGTTTTGTGTACGCACCAATCGCTAATCTAGATGATTGTGTAATTTCTGATGTTCGCCGTTTTCAAACTATTTACGATGAGCTATACGACTATCTTGATAAAGCCGAAACGGCTGCTGCGGCTAGCCGCTTATCAAACCTGTACGACGCATTTGTGCAGCTTGACAGCGTACTATATGTAGCGCATGAAGGCGAGGTGATAGACCAAGAGTGGCTGACATTGTTACTCGATGCCGCTAAAGACGCATCTATGAAGGTTGCATTAGACGGCAGTTTGCCGCTATCGCTTCGTCGTTCACTCGATGAGGCGATTCCACGGCTTATTGCCGGAACTTATCGGCTATCAACCGAGTTTCCAAATAAAACTTTTGTAGGCGGTGCAATGGCAACAATTCTTTCCAGCGGCGTTATGTATTCGCACGCAATGAGCGATAGTAACATCGACACCCCCTACGTGCCGCATGTAGTGGTGCAGCTTAACGATAATGAGTCGCACAGCTTGCCGTTTAATGACATGCAATTTCATAGTGTACACCAAATTCACCGATAAAAATTACAGGGAGCGATAAGATGAGTAATGCCGAAAAATGGTTTGAACTAAGCGAAATATACGACACTAAGGCACGCGAGGCAGGGGAAGTAGAACATGTACTTATGGAGGCTGAGGAGGTTGCGAGAGGCTGGAATTATGCCGCGCGCGATGGTGACGAGACGGAAAAAGCCTTGTTTATTCAAAACTTACGTCGTGTTATAGAGCCAATTCAGGCACATTCACAAAATCACTTAATGACGGTCGAGAGTGATAAGCTAATAACCAATCAATTATTTTTATCGTTAAATGATTCGGGAGTGCCAACTGGTTTACAGCTACGGCCTAGCGAAGAGGTAACGCGCCAAGAAGATGTAGTATGGTCAGGTTTTCGTGTTGGCGATACTGCGCTGTATCATTCATTTGCCGGCAGTCCAATTACCGTGCCGCTTGTTCACCCAGAGTTTTCTAGGCTTGAGGGCGCACAGCTAAACATACGCCAAAGCGTGTATGCACCAGCGGGCAGTGGCGACACAACTATCCGAATTCCATTTTTAAACTACTATCGTTCAACGAACGAGTGGGTTCGAAAGTTAATCGACATTGAAAATCAACTGGCCATTGAGTTTCTTGATTGCTTACAAGCGTTTGATAGAGAGAAATTTGAACGCTATTATACTGATAGTAAAGATATGTTTGACACCTTTACGGCGCTAAAAGGATTGGTGCGCGAATTTGATGCAACATTTTCGCATAGTGCTGTTGAGCGGGAATTAGTTGCATCTGCGGTAAGCGATGTAATGACGTATGGTATTGGTAAGGTAGGGATTAGTTTAGGGAAGTCACCGCATTTTGTACCACCATCGCCTGAAGTGCATGGCATTGTGCAAGGGGTAGGCTGTGGACTAGATAAGACACTTTATGAACTAACTGGCGACGAGATGACTGCTCGCGGAACGATTGCTCTTAAAGATGATAATGACGCGATACATACGTATCCCTTGCAAGCGATTGAATCGCTACGGTTGATAGATTAACCGTGCGCACCCTCTATTCAAGTGTGTGTTAATCTGTTAAAATAAGAGAGAAATACTGCTGCATTTTTTGAGGTGCCAGTACAATAGTAACGAAAAGGAAGATATACTCCACTATGGCAGAAAAGAAAGTCCCCCTAAAGGATTTTAGGAACATTGGTATTATTGCGCACATTGACGCCGGTAAAACCACAACAACCGAAGGTATTCTATACCGAACCGGTCTTACTCATAAAATTGGTGTTGTTCGTGGCGAAGGCGACGGCGCAACAACCGACTGGATGGCGCAAGAAAAAGAGCGCGGTATTACCATTACCTCTGCTGCGGTAACGGCATTCTGGAAAGGCCACAAGATCAACATTATCGACACCCCGGGACACATCGACTTTACGGCCGAGGTTGAACGAAGCTTACGCGTACTTGACGGTGCCGTAACGGTGTTTGATGGCAAAATGGGTGTAGAGGCACAAACCGAAACTGTGTGGCGTCAGGCTAACAAGTATGGCGTACCTCGAATTTGTTTTATTAACAAAATTAACCAAACTGGTGGAGATTTTTACAAATCTCTTGAAACTATTCACACTCGTCTCTCTCGTAATGCTTTTCCAATCCACTTGCCGATTGGGTTTGAAAAAGAGATTAATGGTGTAGTCGACCTTATTGATATGAAAGCGTACACCTACAATGATTACGCCGATCATGAGCTTCAGGTAGGCGAAATTCCTGCCGATATGCTTGAAAAAGCTAAAAACGCTCGCTCGCTGCTTGTTGAAAATGCAGTTGAGGCCGACGATGAACTGATGATGAAGTTCTTTGATGGTGGTGAAGAGTCTATTACTACTGAAGAGCTTAAAACAGCTCTTCGTAAACGAGTACTAGCTGGCGACTTCTTCCTTGTTACTGGCGGTGATGGACGTGGCGTAATTGTAGAAAAAGTTCTAGACCTTGTAGCTGACTACATGCCGTCACCACTCGACGTTGATGCTATTTGGGGGCAAGATCCTAAAACTGGCAATCAAGTTGAGCGCAAGCCAAACGAAGAAGAGCCTTTGGCGGCACTGGCATTTAAGATTGCAACCGATCCATTTGTTGGTAAGCTTATTTTTGTACGCGTGTATAGCGGTCAACTTAAGGCAGGTTCTTACGTACTTAACACCACTTCGGGTAAAAAAGAGCGTGTAGGGCGAATTGTTCGAATGCATGCCGACAAGCGTGAAGAAATTGATTCAATCGGCGCTGGAGATATTGCTGCAGTTGTTGGTCTTAAAGATACCTTTACCGGCGCAACTCTTGCCGATCCAGCGCATCCTATCATGCTTGAGTCTATCGACTTTCCTGAACCTCCGGTATCGATTGCGGTTGAGCCAAAGACGAAGAGTGACCAAGAAAAAATGGGTATCGCGCTGCAGCGCTTGGCAGAAGAAGATCCTACTTTCCGTGTTCACACCGACGAAGAAACAGGTCAGACTATTATGTCGGGAATGGGTGAATTGCACCTCGACATTCTGATTGATCGCATGAAACGAGAGTTTAACGTTGAAGCAAACGTTGGCGAGCCACAAGTAGCCTTCCGTGAAACTATTCGTGGCACAACTGAAGCGCAAGGTAAGCACGCTAAGCAATCTGGTGGACGCGGTCAGTACGGTGACGTATGGATTCGCTTTGAGCCAACAGAATCTGGCGAAGGATTTGAGTTTGTTGATGAAATTAAAGGTGGAGTGGTTCCGGCCGAATATCGCTCAGCTGTTCAAAAAGGTATTAAAGATACCGTTGAAGGCGGCGTGATTGCTGGCTACCCTATGATTGGCGTGAAAGCTACACTTTACGACGGTAGCTACCACGATGTCGACTCGAGTGAGCTGGCCTTTAACCTTGCTGGTGTTTTGGCGGTAAAAGAAGGTATCCCTAAGGCTAAGCCAGTACTTCTTGAGCCTGTCATGAAGGTAGAAGTTAGCACGCCAGAAGAGTTTATGGGCGACGTTATTGGCGACCTTAACTCTCGACGTGGCCGCATTGAAGCTATGGAAGACCTTCAGGGCGGAGCAAAACTTGTGCGTGCTTTTGTGCCACTTGCAAGTATGTTTGGCTACACCAACGACGTTCGCTCAATGAGTCAAGGTCGTGCAGCTTCAACCATGGAGCTTGCTCAGTACGAGGAAGTACCACCAAACGTGGCACAGGAGATCATCGAAAAGCGATCTAAGTAATTTGATTGACTTAATAAAAATGCACCGGTTTACAGCGACTGGTGCATTTTTTGTTTATGTTTATGGTAGACTGTAGGTAACATTCCCGTAACTGGTTGAGTGTAATCGCTCCTTACTATTTAGGGTAGGTGACAAGCATGAGCGGCAAGCCGACTGTATGGCAGTTAAAAAAAAGACGGCGACAAGCGTGGCGAAAGTTAAAACTAGCCGAGAGCAATCTCGAAGAGTCAAGGTTACATCTCGCTCGTATTCAAGCGCAGTGTCGATTAAAGTTGGCAGAACTCCACCAGGAGCGTGTACAAATTAGTAGCGATTTAGATAAGGTTTTTGAACTTGAAAACCGCATAATCGAGACTGGTGTATTCTGGGAGCTACATGAAATTGAGACTCGTCTTAAGCTTTTGCGGCGAAGACTGCGTAAGGTTTCGGTGCGAATCGAGCGGCTTAATCTATTGCTGCGTAAAGCACATCGCAAAGTTCGAGACTCTAGGCGACTGGTGGGGCGAGCCCGACAGAGTTATCAGTTTGCTAAATGCCAAGTTTGGCGTGCCACGGCTCATAACTTTGCGCCAATTGTGCCATGGTCTAAAAAGTTGCAGCTGGCAAGTTCAATACGTGTGCCGTCTCAATATCACAATAATCTTCACGTGGTTATTTGCCTTAATGCAATTCATGTGTATTTTGGCGGTGAAAATTTTCCCACCGACAAAGGGCACGGACATTACGTTATAGAGGAGGGGTTTGTTACTTACCGGCGTGATCCATATGTTCCGCATGGCGAAGGTCGCTTAGAGGCGGAATGGGAACTACGTGAACGGGATTGTCAATAGTAGCAAGAGGGCGATTGGCTCGATCAAGTATGCAAAAATGTATGCAAAGATCGAGCCATTTCGTTTTTAGTTAAATTACTATTGACATATTTGTATCGATATGTTATATTACGTTCAAGTTTGATTGATCTAGCTGATCTCAAGCGCACTTTGACAAGTTGAATGCTATACACGCTTCTCTTAGACATATCGATACGAACCTTCGCATCTGTATGCCCGAGAGAAGCACTACGCTCTCGGTCTCGGTACTGTTTGCAGTACGTTCGCAAGACTTCTTGTTGGACGTGCTACTCGTACAGTTACCGCCACCCCGAGCGACGATCCGATTCGTCGCCATGCCCAACACCGACGCCCCGAACTGGGGCACTACGAAAGGTGCTACTCATGCATGCCACCTCCCGCGGCTCGCCGACGAGCCGCAACTCCAACAGGCGCTCGACGCGCTCTTTCTTCATGTTCAGCCCCTTCGCCGCGGTCCTGCAGGCCGGCTCCTCCGAGGAGCGCGCCCTGGCGACCTCGACCTCCTGACCCACGGCCGGCCGGGTCGCCACAAACCTCCATCGAGGGAGTTAGGTGGCGGCTGAAGCTACCCGTGAACAACATTAAGAAAGGTAAGGTGAAGGATCATGTGCTGCATCCGCGGTTCCACGACCCTGATCTTCTAACCACCACTCGGGGCTCATCGTCGCGAATAGTAGAAAGGACTAAGGCTATGTACTGGTCTGGTTTTCTGGAGCGCTAGCCAGCGGTAAAGAGGCTTAGCCTCGGTCCGCTGGAGTTCCAGATAATAGTGTAGCCCCACTGAGTGGGCGGGTGTAAGTATTTGGTGGCACTTGTGCCTTTGTTGGTGCACGAAGCGGTTAATCCGCAGCCTGAAAAACCAGATCTTACAATACCCGCCCACTCGGGCGCAACAACTAGCATTCAACTTGTCATATTAATACCTAGAAATTATCACCACCCCGAGAAATTGGGGTGGCTTTGCGTTTGGCGCTGACTTTACCTAGTGAAAGCGATTTTATTACTCTTTAAATCAACTCGCACTTCATCGCCTTCATTAATACGACTGTCAATTATTTCTAATGCTAGAGGGTTTAGTATTTTAGTTTGGATCAAACGCTTTAGCGGTCGAGCGCCAAAGGCCGGGTCGAAGCCGTCTCGAGCTAGCGACCGTCGCACAGAATCTGAAAAGATTAAACTAATACCTTTGTTTTGTTGTATCTGTTTTGTAACTGCCGCTAACTGTACGTTAACAATTTTCTCCATGCTATTTTCTGTAATTCGATTAAAAAGCACGATATCGTCGATACGATTAATGAACTCCGGCCGCAGGTGAGTTCGCAGGCTATCAAGTACTTGCGACTCGATTATTGATAAATCATCACCTTTATAGTCCTGAATTACTTGCGACCCCAGATTGCTAGTCATGACGATTATTGTATTTGTGAAATTCACCGTCCGCCCCTGACCATCAGTCAACCGGCCGTCGTCAAGCACTTGTAGTAAAACGTTAAAAACATCTGGGTGAGCCTTTTCAATCTCATCAAATAGTATCACGCTGTACGGTCGGCGGCGCACTGCCTCTGTCAATTGTCCGCCTTGTTCATAGCCAATATAGCCCGGAGGTGAACCGATAAGCCGTGATACCGCGTGAGCCTCCATGTATTCGCTCATGTCAATGCGAATCATGGCGCGCTCATCATTAAACAATTGCTGGCTAAGTGTTCGGGCGACTTCAGTTTTACCAACTCCAGTTGGGCCAAGGAATAGAAATGAGCCAATTGGACGGTTCTGATCTGATATACCAGCCCGCGAGCGTCGTATGGCGTTGGCGACGCTTTCGATGGCTCTGTCTTGAGCAATTACACGAGCCCTCATAATTTCTTCTAGATTTGATAGTTTTTGCGTCTCCGACTCAACCAATCTATCAACCGGTATGCCTGTCCACCGAGCCACGACCGCCGCAATATCATCTGGAGTAACCTGATCGCGCAAGGTACGCTCATTTTCGGGTATTAAGGCAATCTGATCTCTAGCTTCCGCTAATTTCTTTTGAGTTTCGGGAATTTCACCGTACTTTATACGACTGGCCGTTGCAAGATCTGCTTCACGTTCGGCCGCCACAAGCTGCGAGCGCAGATCGTCAAGCTTTTCGGCATAGCGGTTAACCTGCGAAATCAGCTCTTTTTCGTGTTGCCATATTTTTGATTCAGCTTTGGCTTGCAATTTGAGCTGGCTAATTTGGTTATCAATTTCTGCCTTACGTTTTTTAGCACTATCCAATTTATCTTTTTTAAGTGCCGTCTGTTCAATTTCAAGTTGAATAATACGATGATTTAGTCGATCTAGCTCGATTGGCGTCGATTCAAGCTGCATTTTTAACGCGCTTGTCGCTTCATCTAGCAGGTCTACCGCTTTATCGGGCAAAAATCGATCCGGTAAATAGCGAGTGCTTAATTGAGCTGCTGCCACAATAGCTGCGTCGGTAATTTTTACGCCGTGATGCACTTCATATTTTTCCTGAATACCACGAAGAATAGCGATCGTGTCATTGAGTGTCGGCTCGCCAACATACACTGGTTGAAAGCGGCGCTCAAGAGCGGCGTCGGTCTCGATGTATTTTCGGTATTCGTTCAGAGTAGTTGCGCCAATCATATGCAGCTTGCCACGGGCAAGGAGAGGTTTTAGCATGTTACCGGCATCTACCGAGCCACCGCCACCACCGGCTCCAACAATAGTATGAAGTTCATCAACAAATAATAAGATTTCCCCAGCCGCATCTTCGACCTGTTTTAATACTGCCTTAAGCCGCTCTTCAAACTGACCTTTAAACGATGCACCGGCGAGAAGCGAGCTAATCTCTAAACTAATAAGCTGTTTATTTTTAAGGCTAGATGGTACATCGCCACTTATAATACGTTGCGCAAGCGCTTCTATGATGGCAGTTTTACCAACTCCTGGCTCGCCAATAAGAACAGGATTATTTTTAGTACGACGGCTTAAAATCTGCATTGTACGGCGAATTTCATCGTCTCGTCCAATAACAGGATCAAGTTTGCCCTCGCGAGCTAGAGCTGTAATATCTTGCCCGTACTGTTCGAGTGGTAGCTTATCTGATTGTTGACTATCTGGATTCATATCATCTCCTTTCATCTGAAAGACTACGATTTATATAATAATTATATAAATTTTAGCACTCGCACGTCAAGAGTGCTAACATTGCATTGCTGTTAAAAAGTTTATAGTATTTATGTAACCCCGTTCGTATAAAGATATGGGAGTTGTACATCATGATGACTCGTCAACGCGCCTATAGGATTCTTGGTTTTACTCACAAAGGTGTGTGCACAGCAGCTATGCTGCATACGCGCCTAAAGGGTACGTTTCGTAATGCAGAACACGCTGCCAATTGCTACATAGCCGCCCTGTGGTGTGCCGCCGATGCAAAGTTGCTCGACGTATCGATTGCAAAGCGCCTGCAACGTGATTACTGGTTTAACGAAGCCCCAAACTTAAGGGCAAGTATGCCAGCTTGCCGTGCTAAAATTGAGACGCTTTTAAGGCTCCTTGAGCCAATAAAGTCAGAAGAAGTTCAGTTTACTATCCAGGTGTGGAATATACGCGATCTATTACGGTAATAAAGAGAAGGAGCGTATATGACAGATTGTTATGATGACCCCGTTAGTGTGTTTTTCGTAGTTATACAAAAAATATACGGCGGGGTTTGTCATGTACTGTAGTTTTGGCGCGGCGCGTTAATCGGTGCGGCCAGGTCTTTACGAGTGACAAATTACTCTGTATAATAGCAATTATACGCCTCAAAAAGTCTTATTCAGGCTGGTTTAGGTGCGATATGTAATAAATAACAAGGAGATAATTTCCACAATGGCAGATTTCGATCGAAGCAAGCCTCATGTAAATGTGGGTACTATGGGTCACGTTGACCACGGTAAAACCACATTGACAGCAGCGATTACTCACGTTCTCGCTAAGCGCCTTCCAAGCGACGTTAACAAACCTCGTAACTACGAAGACATTGACAACGCGCCAGAAGAGAAGCAGCGCGGTATTACCATCGCGTCATCACACCAAGAGTACGAATCAGAAGTTCGTCACTACGCGCACGTTGACATGCCTGGTCACGCCGACTACGTTAAAAACATGATTACCGGTGCAGCACAGGTTGATGGTGCGGTACTTGTTGTGTCAGCAGCTGACGGCCCTATGCCTCAGACTCGTGAGCACGTTCTGCTTGCCAAGCAAGTTGGTGTGCCAAAGATTGTTGTGTTCCTGAACAAAATGGACATGGCAGACGAAGAGCTAGTTGAACTAGTTGAGATGGACGTACGCGAACTTCTTGACAAGAACGGCTTTGACGGCGACAACGCTCCAGTGATTAAGGGTTCTGCACTTAAGGCACTAGACGGCGAAGAGAAATACGAAGACGCGATCATGGAGCTGGTAAAAGCTATGGACGACTACGTTCCAGAACCAACTCGCGATCTAGACAAAGACTTCCTTATGCCAATTGAAGACGTATTTTCAATTAAAGGTCGTGGTACTGTTGCCACTGGTCGTATTGAGCAGGGTATTGTAAAAGTAAACGACGAAGTTGAAATTGTTGGTATTAAGAATACTCAAAAATCAGTTGTAACCGGTATTGAGGCCTTTAAAAAGAGCCTTGATCGCGGACAAGCTGGTGACAACGCTGGTGTACTACTTCGTGGTATTGAGCGCGAACAAATTGAGCGTGGTCAGGTGCTTGCTAAGCCAGGTTCAATCACTCCACACACCGAGTTTGACGCTGAAGTGTACGTTCTTAAGAAGGAAGAAGGCGGCCGCCACACTCCATTCTCTAAGGGCTATAAACCACAGTTCTACTTCCGTACAACTGACGTTACTGGTGAAGTTGAACTTCCAGCCGACAAAGAGATGGTTATGCCAGGCGACACTGTAACCTTTAAGGTTAAGTTGCTTGCTCCAATCGCCATGGAACAGGGTCTAAACTTTGCTATTCGCGAAGGTGGACGCACTGTTGGTGCTGGTGTAGTAACGGCGATTACTAAGTAATCACCTGTTAAACTAAAAAACGGCTCTCGTTATGAGGGCTGTTTTTTGTGCATAAAACCCTATGGCAAGCTATACTAAAAATATTATGACAACTTTTAGGCAGGTAGATATAGCTGAGTATGCCGATGAAATTAGCAGTCGGTTAGACCGTGCCTCAAAGCACGTGTTGCTAGAGACGATGTCAATAAATAACGATGGTGCTGAAATTGAACAAATTTGGCAAGGTGTTATAAAAGCGGTACAGAGAGGAGTGGCTGTAACGCTAGTATACGATCGTTTTAGTGCATTTGATGCGCTCTTATATAGCGGCGTGAGTGGCTTAAGACGACTTTCACGGCTAGAGCAAAGACTTGAGAAGGCTGGTGTGATGCTGCATAAGGTTGGCCGCGTGCGACTTAACCCGTTTTCGGGTCGTCATCATGCAAAAGCTGTTGTTATTGACGACGATATATATATTGGTGGCGGAATAAATCTTATGCAGCAATCGTTTGCAACTCATGACTACATGTTACATTTTAATGACTCTATTTTGGCGCAGCAGCTTTACACAACCTTACCAAAGTACGCGCTTGATCGTACGCACACACCAGAAATTTGTATAGATTCGCAAACTCGACTTGTGTTCGACCCTGGCGATACGCGCCAGTCGCCAATTATCGACAACGTTTTTGAGTCGTTAGTAGATGGTCGTAAAGTTTGGTACGCGTCAAAACTTATGCCGGATAGGGCGCTGCATAAATCCATGCAAGTAATTTCGAAAAAAATTTACAAATTTAATCGTATTAAAACTGCATCGCTTTTTGATAAGGTTGCATTACTGCTAGATGGAGTTAGGTATGGCACTCAAACGCAGTACAGGGGAATGCGACAGATTCATGCTAAAGCAATTGTTACGCAAAAACATAACGGAGAAAGTACAGTTATAACGGGATCGCATAATTTTAACTCGCGCGGTGTGCGCTTTGGTACTCAAGAGGTGGCGCTAATAAGTACTTCTAAAGAGCTGGTCGCTACAGTAGCTCGTTACATCGAAAACCTGTAGGCGTCGAAAACCCCGCTAATGCAGGCGGAGTACCGTTAGCAGGGTTCTCGACGCTCGTAGCGGGGTTGATTGTGGTGTAAATTACTGTGGCAGCATGTACACCAGGCGGATTCCCTTGTCGGGGTTGTAGTCGACATAGGACTTCTTGATGTTGATCTGGCCGTAGGTGCCGAGCCTGAAGCGCGAGCTGTGCATGAAGTGCGGCAGGCTGTTGTGCAGCAGGGTCTCAACCTGAAACCGCTTGAGATGGACGCCGTTGTAGGGGATCCAATCTGTCGTGATGCGGTAGAACTTCTTGCCGCCACGCACCGAGTTGTAGAGGCCACCACCACGAACGGTGCGTCCGCTTCTGATGCTCTCCATGAGGGTCTCGACGACAGGCGAGCACTTGGCGGTGAGGTCTTCGATGCTCATGCGCGGAGGCCCCACCAGGCGCCTGAGCGTACCGGTCTTGGGGGTAGAAGCTTGCTGGTTTCTTGAGGGGTTCACGGCCTATACCTTTCGTCGTAGAGAATACCGTACAAAAATTATAACACATAATTACTTTTAATCAATAGTAATTGTGTGTTCGCTATTTTAATGGTATACTACACAAGAATATAAATTTATTCCGAGAACTTATCGTTCCTACTGGGCAAGTTAAGGTTACGGAATTGTACATAATAAGGAGGAGCGATGGCTCAAACAAACGAAGGATTAAAGATCCGAATTCGTCTTAAGGCGTATGACCACAAAGTGATCGACCAGTCTGCAAAACAAATTATTGAAACGGCTATTCGTACTGGTGCCGAAGTAGCTGGACCAGTGCCTTTGCCTACTCGTAAAAGCACTTATACTGTGGTAAAAAGTCCACACGTATACAAAATGGGTGGTGAAGCCTTTGAAATGCGTGTTCACAAGCGTCTTATTGATATTACAAACGCTACCCCTAAAACTATTGATAATCTGCAAAACCTGAGCCTTCCGGCTGGCGTTGACGCAGAAATTCGTATGTAGTTTTAACTTATAACAATGCCCGCAGAGCTTTAAGAGGCTGTGCGGGCTTTTTTGGTATAAAGCGTAAGCCTTTTGGTATACTGATAAGAGTTATGTCACAAAAGTCCCGTACCTATGCTCGCAACCGAAACCGATCTTCGGAAATTTTTAGTCGTAAGGGGCGAGAAAAAATTTATGAGCGTGACAGTATGTTTTTTCTTAAGTTAATTATTTATATTATGCTAGGGTCGCTATGGGTGGCATTCTCGACGCCACTAATGTTTGGGGATTTTTTTGCATTAACGGGCATACCGGTTGGACTAGTGGTTGGGCTTGTGCTTGTAATGTATACCGAAAAGTATCAGTATAACCGAAAAATTTGGTACAGTGTACTGCCGATCGTCGCTATAATCAGCTATTTTTTGCCAACCGGAATTGTACTGTAAAAAAGGAAAAACCCGGCGACCACTTGTGTGGCAACCGGGGTTTCCGAAAGTCTCCTCTCTAAAATGTGTCGTTTACCTGCGCGTGGGTATTACCGCACGAACTTGTGCGTTACCTCACTTCGAAGATCAATGCGCAGCAGGCCGCCCACGCGCACGGCCTTCGCTACCTTGACCCAGCCATTGGGGCGAACACCGTGCCGCCTGACAGTCTCATCTACGCAGCGTTGAAACAGCTGAGATGCGTACTGCTGAAGCTTGGTGTGATTGATCTCGACATTGCGGTCGGAGCTGCTGCTCGCCTCGAGGGGGTAGTAGAACGTGTGGTTGTGGGGACGCGTGACGTTCATCAGGTGAACCTGCGTCTTGGCAGTGATGGCTTCGTTCGAAATTTCTTTCGTCAAGCCGGTCATGGCCTGACGAAGCGCGATCATTGCTTCAGTTTGGAGTTGTCCTTCGGAAGGTGCCATGACAGTGCCTCAATTCTGTTGATTAGAAAAAATAGTGTTGTCACGCATGTATATTTTAAACATATTATTCTATTTTAAGCAAGAACGGCTGTAGACTCACATAATATCAAAAACAACCTCTTAAATGTATTGACCTACCTCTATAAAAGTGCTACAATTAAATGGTAAATTATTACGTAATATAAAACTTTCTCTTGGTGAATTTACAGGTCTACCCCCGTAGAAACCGTATATCACCAAGAGTTTTAAGTGGGAGTAAGAGGGCAATGAAAGCACTTCTCGGTACCAAACTTGGTATGACCCAAATCATCAGCGAAGATGGGCGTGCAGTTCCTGTAACGCTTATTCAAGCTGGCCCTGTGACCGTGACTCAGGTGAAGTCTATCGATAAAGATGGCTACAACGCGGTTCAAGTGGCATATGGTGAGGGTAAGAACCTGAGCAAGGCCGTAGCTGGACATGTCAAGCCAGCTCAAGTGTCTCCGAAGACAATTCGGGAATTCCGTGTGGAAGAACTGCCTACCGATGTAAAGGTAGGCGACACAATTGACGTCTCAAAATTTAGTCTAGGCGAAATGGTCGACGCCACAGGCACAAGCAAGGGTAAAGGTTTTGCCGGTACGGTAAAGCGACACAACTTTAACACAAGCAAAAAGACTCACGGTGGTAACGGTAACGTTCGTAAGCCGGGTTCGATTGGATCAATGTATCCTCAAAAAGTCTTTAAGGGTAAACGAATGGCAGGCCGCATGGGTGCTGATCGCGTTACCGTTAAAAACCTAGAGATTGCATACATAGACCCAACAACTAATCTTATTGGTGTTAAGGGTGCTGTACCTGGACCTCGCAAAGGCTTGGTAATTTTAGGAGGTAAAGCGTAATGGCAACCACAAAACAAAATCTACCTAGCACCGTATTTAACGTAGAAGTTCAAAACCACGAACTACTTAAGCTTGCGTACGATTCATATCTTGCAAACGCTCGTCTATCTAGCGCCACAACAAAGCAACGTGGCGAAGTACGCGGTGGTGGTAAAAAGCCATGGAAGCAAAAAGGTACTGGTCGGGCTCGATTTGGTTCATCTCGAAACCCAATCTGGCGTGGCGGTGGTATTGTATTTGGTCCACGCGGTAACGAAAACTACACCAAGAAGCTTTCAAAAACTTCTAAGCGTGTTGCGCTTCGTCAGGCTCTTACTTTGGCAAATACTGCAAATAAAATTGTTGTAGCCGACGTAAAAACTACTGGTAAAACAAGTGAAGTTGTAGCGTTTCTAAATGAAAACAAGTTTACTCGTCGCACACTTATTGTGGTAGATGAAAAAACTCCAGAGCTACTACGTGCTACGAATAACATTCAAAATGTACTGCTTATTCGTGCTAACTACCTAAGCGTCTACCACATTCTAAATGCCGACACGATTGTTCTATCGCCAACAGCAGTGCCAGTACTTGAAACCTGGCTTGCAAAGGAGGAGGCGTAATATGAATCCTATTAGCGTAATTCCACTTGTAAGCGAAAAAGCTTACCTACAAAGTCAGAAAAACGTATACGTATTTCACGTGCCGTTAACTGCAAACAAAGATGAAATCGCACGTGCCATTGAAGCTCAGCACAGCGTAAAGGTTGGTAATGTATCAACCCTTGTGCGTAAAGGTAAGGCCGTACGATTTAGTCGCGGAAAGAATCGTTACCCTGGTACGACTACCCGCAAAGATACTAAAAAAGCATATGTGACGTTAAGCGAAGGCTCAATTGCCGTGTTTGAAACGTCAGAGCAGAAGGAGGACAAGTAATGCCCGTAACGCAGTACAATCCAACGACTCCTGCTCGTCGCGGCATGACGACACAAGACTTGTCGGAAGTAACTACTCGTAAGCCGCTTAAGAGCTTGGTTAAAAGTAAGAAGCAGAACGCTGGTCGTAACAACACTGGTCGTATTACGGTCCGACACCGTGGTGGTGGTGTAAAACGCCACTATCGCCTTGTGAGCCACAAACTTCCAGCCGGCTTAACTCTTACTGTTGAAGAAATTGAATACGATCCAAACCGTTCAGCGCGTATTGCTCGTGTAAAAGATCAGTTTGGTTTGTACCACTACATTCTTGCTGACACCAGCATGAAAAAAGGTAAAACTATTGCCACTGGTGAAGAAGCACCAATTGAAAGTTCAAACCGACTCCCGCTATCTAAAATTCCAGTTGGTACCCAAATTTACGCCATTGAGCTAACTGCAGGTAAGGGTGCGCAAATGGTTCGTGCCGCTGGCGCTCGCGCACAGCTTATGGCCAAAGAGGGTGACTACGCGCAAGTTAAGCTTCCATCAGGTGAAGTGCGTAGAATCCGTCTTGAGGCAACCGCATCTATTGGTGTAGTTGGAAACGTTCAGCACCAAAACGTAAAGATTGGCTCGGCTGGTCGTAACCGTCGCAAGGGTATTCGCCCAAGTGTACGTGGTGTGGTAATGAACGCCGCAGATCACCCGCACGGTGGTGGTGACGGTGGACGTCACGGTAGTGGTAAACCACCACGCACGCCGTGGGGTCAACTAACACTTGGTTATCGTACCCGTCGCCGTAAGAGCAGCAACAAGTTAATCGTTCGAAGTCGTCACGACGCGAAAAGGAAGAAGAGGTAAGTCTAAATGAGTCGTTCACTCAAAAAAGGCCCATTCGTTGATGCGAAGCTCGCCAGCAAAATTGCTGCCCTTTCGCTCGACGACCGCACAGTTATAAAGACTTGGGCGCGTGCAAGTACTATTACACCAGAGATGGTTGGTCGTACAATCGCCGTACATAATGGTCGCGTGCATGTACCCGTACTTGTTTCGGAAAATATGGTTGGTCATAAGCTCGGTGAGTTTAGCCCAACTCGTAAGTTCCGCAAACATGGTGGAAAGGACAAGAAGTAATCGTTATGGCACAAGAATATATCGTTCGTGCCTACGCGAAAGGTGTTGATCAAACTCCGCGTAAAGTTGGCCTAGTAGCTGCACTTGTACGAGGACGCACCGTCGCCGATGCACTTGTTATCCTAGGGCACGTTCCTAAGCGTGCCGCTCAGCCAGTTATTAAGGCTATTGAAAGTGCGCGCGCAAATGCTGCGAACAATCACGGCCTCGATGCATCAACGTTAGTTATTTCAACTCTATCGGTTACTACCGGAACCCGACTTCGTCGCTTTAAGCCTGCAAGTCGTGGTCGCGCGCTACCGTTCGAGAAGAAAACAAGTAACATTCTTGTAGAGGTAACAGGCGTAGAGAAACCTAAGCGCAAACCAGCTGTGGCCGCAAAGCCTGAAGCTGCTAAGGAGGAAAAATAAATGGGCCAAAAAGTAAACCCAATTAGTTTTCGTCTGCAAGTACATAAGAACTGGGATTCTCGTTGGTTCACCGCTAACAAGCGTGAGTATGCAACGTGGCTTGCAGAGGATCACAAAATTCGTGAGTTGATTGAAAAGCGTTTTAGCGCTCGACCAACAATCAACAAGGTAGAAGTTGAGCGTTCAGCAAACCTTATTACAATTACAATTCATACTGCAAAAGCAGGTGTAGTAATTGGCCGTGGTGGTGCTGGCGTAAACGAACTAAAAAGTCAGATTGAAAAGCTTGTAAGTCTGCCTATTCGCATTAACATTGAAGAAGTAAAGCGACCAGAAATGGCTGCAAAGCTTGTTGCCGAGAATATTGCTCGTCAGCTTGAGCGACGAATTAACTTCCGTCGTGCAACTAAAATGTCTGCGCAAAACACTATGAATGCTGGCGCAAAAGGTATTCGTATTGAGGTAGCAGGTCGACTTAATAACGCCGAGATGGCTCGACGCGAAAAAGTAATTGAAGGCTCAGTGCCACTACATACTCTTCGTGCCGACATTGACTTCCATTCAGCACGCGCTCAAACGCCTGCCGGCATCATTGGCGTAAAAGTTTGGATCTATAAGGGCGAAAGGAGCTAATCGATATGTTGTTACCAAAGAAAACCAAGTATCGAAAAGTTCGTAAAGGTAAAAACGACGGCAACGCTACACGCGGTAATTACATTGCTTTCGGAGATTACGCTTTGCAAAGCATGTCAAACAGCGATGTAACCTCTCGTCAGATTGAATCTGCCCGTCAAGCAATGACCCGTTACATTAAGCGTGGTGGTAAAATTTGGATTCGTATCTTCCCGCACATTCCTGTTACACGAAAACCCGTTGGTCTTAAGATGGGTATGGGTAAAGGAAACCCTGAATTTTTTGCCGCTAAGGTAAAAGCTGGAACAGTACTGTTCGAGATGAAGGGCGTTAGTGAAGAGGTAGCTCGCGAGGCAATGCGTCTTGCGGCACACAAGCTGCCAGTAAAAACTAAGTTTATTAAGCGCGAGGAGGCGTAGAAAAGTATGGCTGATTCTAAAAAAGCAGTTAAAGCCGCAGCTACGCCTAAAAGCGTAGATGAACAGCTTAGCGAAAAGCGACAAGATTTACTTGACTACAAGCGATCTCACGCTGCTGGCGAACTAGTTAATCCAACTGTGCTTAAGGCAACAAGGAAAGAAATCGCTCGCCTGCAAACCGCTAAAAGCGCGGCACGTCTGAGTGAGCAAAAGGAGAGTAAATAATATGGCCAAGACATTGACCGGTATCGTGACTTCAGATAAGCGCGATAAGACAATCACCGTCACTGTTACTAGTCGTGAGACTCATCCAATTTACGGCAAGCAGTTTACTGTAAGCCGCAAGTATACGGCTCATGATGAAAACAACGAGGCGAAAGAGGGCGATAAGGTTCGTATTAGCGAAACTCGTCCAGTATCAAAAACGAAAGCTTTTAAGCTAGACCTCATCGAAGAGAAATCTCGTGGAAGTTTAGAACTAAACGAGGAAGCACTGGAGGGCGAGGCCTAATATGATCCAGCAAGAATCTCGTTTAAAAGTTACCGATAACTCGGGTGCCAAAGAAATTCTTTGTATCCGTGTTCTTGGTGGAACTCGGCGTCGTTATGCTCGTGTTGGTGACATTATTGTTGCTACCGTTAAAGACGCCAATCCAACAGGTAACGTAAAGAAAAAGTCTGTTGTTAAAGCAGTAGTTGTTCGTACGCGTGATCAAATTCAGCGTAAAGACGGTTCGACTATCGCATTCGACGATAACGCTGCTGTTATTATTAACGACGATAAAAACCCTAAGGCAACTCGTGTATTTGGACCAGTGCCACGTGAACTTCGTGACATGGGCTATGCAAAGATTATTAGCCTTGCGCCGGAGGTACTTTAATTATGGCAAATATTCGTAAAGATGACACCGTAAAAGTACTTGCTGGTAAACACAAAGGCACAACCGGTAAAGTTTTACGCGTAGACACTAAGGCACAAACTGTACTTGTTGAAGGTATTGGTATTGGGCACCGTCACGTTAAGCCTAATCAGCTAAATCCGCGCGGTGGTAAAAAAGACATTCATGTTGGTTTGCCACTCGGTAAAGTTGCACTAGTAGTAGACGAAAAGTCTGGCCAAACTAGTCGTGTTGGTAAGAAAATTCAAGATGACGGCAGCAAAGTTCGTGTTGCTCGTCAGGTAAGTAATAAGGAGATTAAGTAATGGCAAAAGCCTCTACAACCGCTCCTCGCTTGAAAGCTTTGTACAGCGATACGTATGTCAAAGAACTACAGGCCGAATTGAACTTAAGCAACGTACACCAAGTGCCGCGCTTAGAAAAAATTGTGGTCTCAGTGGGAACCGGTAAAAAGAATGACGATAAGCGTCACCTAGAAGCTGTACGCAATACAGTTACTAAAATTACAGGTCAAAAGCCTGTTGATCGATTGGCGAAAAAATCTATTGCCGGATTTAAGATTCGTGCTGGCATGGGTAACCCAGTTGGTATTAGTGTAACGCTTCGCGATGCACGCATGTACGAATTCCTTGATCGTCTGGTAAACATTGCCTTGCCACGCGTTCGTGACTTTCACGGCGTTGGCGTAAAGTTTGACAAAGGTGGTAACTACAACTTAGGTATTACCGAGCAGTCAATTTTCCCAGAGCTAACCTTTGAAGAGACTCAGTTACTTCATGGTTTGCAGGTAACTTTTGCAATTGACAGTGAAGAGCCAGCTCATTCACGCGCCTTGCTTGAAAAGTTTGGTATGCCGTTTGAGAAAGAAGGAGGCAAGCGCTAATATGGCTAAGAAATCAATGATCGCTCGAGATGAAAAGCGAAAAAAGATGATCGAAAAGTACGCTGCTAAGCGAGCTGAACTAAAAGAACTTGGTGACCAAGACGGCCTACAGGCACTTCCAAAGAACTCTAGCCCAACTCGCTGGAAGAACCGCGATGTGCTATCAGGACGACCTCGTGGTTATATGCGTAAGTTTGGTCTTAACCGAATTAACTTCCGCGAAAAAGCCTCAAAGGGTGAAATTCCAGGCATTACAAAGAGTAGTTGGTAAGAAGGAAAGGAAATAGAATATGTCATTACAATCAACTGACCCAATCGCCGACCTTCTTACCCGCATTCGTAATGCGGCCATGGTTGGCAAAAGCGAAGTTCGCGTTCCTGCGAGCAAAATTAAAAGAGTTGTTGCAGAACAGCTAAAGAAAAATAACTATCTTGCAGACGTTAAGGTAGAGGCCGGAAAACCACGCGATACTATTGTGATTACGATTAACAAACCTGGCGAAAATTGTGCAATTAACGAAATTACACGATTAAGCAAGCCTGGTCGTCGTGTGTATGTTGGTGCCGACGAAATTCCTAAGGTAAAGTCAGGTCGCGGTCTAGTCTTGATCAGCACATCTAAGGGTGTTATAACTGGTCAAGAAGCTCAAAAAGCCCGTTTAGGCGGTGAGTTGCTACTTAAGGTTTACTAAATAATTAAGAAAAGAGAAGAATATGAGTCGAATTGGAAAACTACCAATTGAAATCCCATCCGGCGTGACAATCACAGTCGACTCAGATGTTATTGCAGTGAAAGGCCCTAAGGGTGAATTAGCTGTACCTCATCTGAGCGATGTGACAGTAAGCGTTGAAGATGGAAATGCAATTGTTGCTCGCAAAGATGATGAGCGAATTGCAAAGGCGCAACACGGGTTGCAGCGCGCACTTCTTAACAACGCCGTTGTTGGAATAACGCAAGGTTTTGAGAAAAAATTAGAGGTAAATGGTGTTGGTTTCCGCGTAAACGGCGGTGGCCAAGCTATTGAAATGAGCCTAGGCTTTTCTCACCCTGTTCACTACAAAGCCCCAGAAGGTGTACAGCTAACTGTTAACAAAATGGAAATTACTGTAAGCGGAACTGACAAGCAGCAAGTTGGACAAGTTGCAGCAGAAATCCGTGCGCTCAAAAAACCTGAGCCTTACAAAGGTAAAGGTATTAAGTATGCTGACGAAGTTATTCTTCGCAAGGCTGGGAAGGCTGGTAAGTAAACATGAGTGATCTAGCTAAAAAACTACTCAACAAGAATTTACGTAAGAATCGTGTTCGAGCAAAAATTACTGGTACCGCCGAGCGCCCTCGCCTAAGCGTAACCGTGTCGAATGCACACGTAAGCGCACAGCTTATTGATGACGTAGCACAAAAAACACTTGTGAGTGCAACTACTATCGGTCAAAAATCCACTGGAACAATGACCGAGCGAGCTGCCATTGTGGGTGCTGACATTGCCAAGAAAGCAAAAAAAGCTAAAATTACTACTGTTGTATTCGACCGTAATGGCCGCCAGTATGCTGGCCGCCTACACGCTCTAGCTGATGCAGCACGTAAAGAAGGACTGGAGTTTTAAGTATGGCTGAACAGACAACTCAGGCTCATGCGCCTCGTGCTCACAGCACTGACCGCCGTCCACGTCGCGACACTAAGCGCCGTGACGCCGCGCCTGCAGAGCCAAAAGAATTTGAAGAACTGGTAATTAACATCGACCGTGTTGCCCGTGTGGTAAAGGGTGGACGACGATTCCGATTTAAAGCACTTGTAGTTGTAGGAAACCGTAAAGGTAAAGTAGGTGTTGGTGTGGCGAAAGGTCAAGACGTACAGACGGCTGTGGCTAAAGCAACCGACGTTGCCAAAAAGCACCTTATTGAAGTACCAGTGCTAAATGGTACAATTCCGCACGATGCAGAGGTAAAAGTCTCGGGTGCGCAAGTATTGATTAAGCCTGCGGCACCAGGTACCGGTATTATTGCCGGTGGTGTGGTACGTCAAATTATTGGTGTAACCGGTGTAAACAATATGCTCTCAAAAAGCCTTGGTTCTACTAACAAAGTAAACATTGCTTACGCTACTATTGAAGCACTTCGAAGTCTTGTGCCTCGCGAACAGTGGCTTAATGCGCCAAAAACTAAAAAGTCTAACGCTAAAAAGGAGGCCTAAGTTATGAAGTACAATGAGTTACAAATTACTTCGAATAAAGACCGTAAGCGTGTTGGACGTGGTATAGCAGCGGGCGGCGGTAAAACTGCTGGTCGTGGTACCAAGGGTCAAAACTCTCGTACTGGTAAAAAACTTCGTGCAATGTTCCAGGGTGGTCAGCGTCCGCTAGCGCAAGCTATCCCTAAAGCGCGTGGGTTTAAGAGTCTTCGTACTCCTGCGCAAGTAGTGTACCTTGATCATCTTAATGCGTTTGCAGGTAAAACTGCTGATAACTTTACGCTTTTTGAAGAAGGCTACATTGCAACACCGTTTCATACTGTAAAAGTTATTTCGCGAGGCGAATTAACTGAAAAAGTTACACTTAAGGTGCAAGCTGCGAGTGCTTCTGTGCAAGAGGCACTTACGAAAGCTGGCGGTAGTTTTGAAAAAGTGGCAACACCTATTCAAAAAAGTGCTGAAAAAGCGGCCGCAGACGAAAAGTAACGCGCTACTTTAAAGAAATGCTTCATAGGTAAAACTATGGAGCATTTTTTATATGCAATTTTACTGTAATAGCTAGGCCGTAGCTAGTGACTGTAGTATAATGAATAACAGATTGTGGCTGCACAAAAAAGCAGCAATTAATACGAATAGGGTAGAGATTAAAATGAACTGGAAAACTATTTTTAAATCGTTTAAGAATAAGGACATGCAAAAACGTATTGCGGTACTACTTGGTATCGTAGTGGCGTATCGTTTTCTAGCTCATGTTCCGGTACCCTTGGCCGAGCCGACACAGCTTAGAGAAGCTATTTCTAGCGCGATTGGCACACAGGGCTTTGGTGGTTTTCTTAACCTATTAACGGGTGGGGCGTTAACTGGATTTTCGGTGGTACTTGTAGGACTTGGTCCGTTTATTACAGCGAGTATTATTACCCAGCTACTCACTAAAGCAATCCCAAAGCTTGAGGAGCTTCATAAAGATGGCGAGTCTGGACGCCGACGAATACAACAGTGGACGCGAATGATTTCTGTGCCATTAGCGGTAATTCAGTCAATTGCCTTTATTTATATTTTACGCGAATCGGTACTTGCAGGTAACGTTGCGGCGTTAAGCGGCACTACTCCAATGGAGTGGGTGGTGGCAGTTATGGCAATGACCGCCGGATCGGTGCTGCTTATGTGGCTTGGTGAGCTAGTAACAGAACAAGGTATTGGTAACGGAATTAGTATTCTTATTTTTGCTGGTATTATTTCTCAGCTACCAACTATGTTCGCAACTATCATTTCGTCTCTCTTTGATACTTCGGCTGGAGCGATGAATGTGTTTGGTTGGTTTGAGCTTCCAATTAACCCGCTCTCTTTCTGGATTACGCTTATAATTGCCCTTGTGTCGCTGGCTGCACTGTATGTACTTGTAAAGATTAATGAGGCTCAGCGAGTAATTACTATTAATTATGCTAAACGAGTACGCGGTAACAGCAGTTACGGGGGTGTAAAAAGCATTTTGCCAATTAAACTTATTGCCGCTGGTGTTATTCCGGTAATTTTTGCGGTAGCATTCTTAAGCCTACCGGCTTTTATTGGACAAATATTAAAGGCTACCGGTAACCCTGCCTATGCCGCATTGGCGGATAACCTTATTAACTGGTTTCAGGCGCCTAACCCGGGTGAATTTACCGGAGCGACCTGGCAGTCATTTATTTATCCGGCGCTGTACTTTGTATTAGTAATTGCGTTCACGTATTTTTATACAAATATTGTCTTTAACGCTAATGAAGTAAGTGAAAACCTGCAAAAGCAGGGTGGATTTATTGAAGGTGTACGACCAGGTTACCAGACAGAAGTATTTCTTAAAACTACGGTTAACCGGCTAATCTTGTTCGGATCAATCGTACTAGGTCTTATTGCTATAATGCCGTTTGTTGGTGAGTACTTACTCTTTCAATTTGCGGGCGTAAGTGGCACTAACCTTACAATTGGTGGTACTGGGTTGCTCATTGCAGTGACGGTAGCGCTCGAAGCGCTTCGACAACTCAATTCGCGCGCATTAATGGTAACGTACGACGAGTACAAATAAGAAAGGTGCAATCTAGCTCGCCCCTTTACATTGACGTAAAGGTGCGATATACTAGATTCTGTATATTTATGGCTGGACAAAAGGAAGTAATCAAAATGGCAGGCAAGGTAGTGGAAGCACTGCCTAATACTCAATTTAAGATTGAACTTGAGAATGGTCATAGTATTATTGCCCACATTAGCGGAAAAATGCGTAAGCATTATATTCGTCTTGTGCCAGGTGATAAGGTGGAAGTTGAGATGACCCCGTACGATCTCACGAAGGGAAGAATCATCTACCGCCTCAAGGATTAAATTTAACGGGAGAAGGAGTTTTTGTAACGCTCATGAAAGTTCGTGCGAGTGTAAAAAAAATCAGTCCCGATGACCAGTTGGTGCGCCGTAAAGGTCGCCTAAGGGTTATCAACAAGAAAAAACCTAAGAATAAGCAAAGGCAGGGTTAAGCATGGCTCGAATTGCTGGAATCGTTATTCCATCAGAGAAGCAAGTTCAGATCGGTCTTACCTACGTATATGGTATCGGTCCGAAATTTGCACGAGACATCCTTGCGGAGGCCAATATTGAGCCTACCACTCGGGTGAAAGATCTCACCGAGGCTGAAGAGCAAAAAATTCGTGAAATTATTGACGCGAATTATACCGTAGAAGGTGATCTCCAGCGCTTGGTGACAAATAATATTAAGCGCCTAAAGGATGTGAACGCCTATCGCGGTTTGCGTCACAAAGCCGGTTTACCGACCAGAGGCCAGCGCACGCGTACGAACGCACGAACTCGTAAGGGTCGCGCGGTATCAGTCGGCGGATCACAACCTAAGTCAGCATCTAAGACCTAAAAGAAAGGAAATTGTATATGGCAGAGCAAAAAACGACAAGTCGCAAGAAGCAGCGCCGATCAGTTCCTTCTGGTCAGCTGCACATTCAGGCAACCTTTAATAACACCATCGTTACTTTTACCGACAAAAAGGGTAACGCGTTGGCCGCTTCTAGTGCTGGTGCGTGTGGATTTAGAGGTTCTAAAAAAGGTACCGCCTACGCATCTCAGATTGCCGCTGAAAAAGCATCTGAAGCAGCAGCATCACTTTACGGCCTTAAGGCTGTTGACGTGTACGTTAAAGGTGTGGGCCTTGGTCGTGACGCCGCAATCCGTGCGGTTGGTGCGTACGACATTTCAGTAGAAAGCATTAAGGACGTTACCGGTGTTCCACACGGTGGTACTCGTCCACGTAAGGCACGGAGGGCTTAAAGTATGTCACGTGATACTACTCCAATTGTCAAACAAAGCCGCCGGGAGGGCTATGCACTTCACCCTAAGGCACACAAAGTTATGGCGCGAAAAACTGGTATACCTGGTCAACACGCGCATGGTCGTCAGAATAAGCCTAGTCTTTACTCGACGCAACTTCGTGAAAAACAGAAAGTTCGCCGTATTTATGGTCTTGTAGAACGTCAGTTTGCTCGACTTATGGACGAAGCCAACCGCGCAAGTGGTGCGGGTGTTCTTCCGGGTGAATTGCTACTGCAACTCCTTGAGCGACGAATTGATAATGCTGTGTACCGAGCAGGATTTGCAACCAGCCGCCGTGCTGCGCGTCAACTTGTTGGACACGGTCATTTCGAATTAAACGGTCGTCGTGTTGACATTCCATCTATTCGCCTTAAGGCGGGAGACGTACTTACAGTGCGATCTAAAAGCACAAAGTCTAGCTACTTTGCGGCAATTAAAGATGTATTTGGCAACACCGATCAGGCGCCACTTAGCTGGGTAAAAGGTGATATTAATAAATTACGTATTGAAGTTACTGGTTTACCTAAGCGAGAAGAAGCCGAAGCAAATATTAACGAGCAGCTCATTGTTGAGTACTACTCACGATAAGGGTAAGGGAGCAAGAATAACGTTATGTCAAAAGCGATTTATAATCCGACTTTAGCTGGAATTGAAGAACATTCAAGCGATAGTGCAACGTTTACGATTGAGCCTTTGCAAGCTGGCTACGGAAACACACTAGGAAACAGTATCCGACGTGTCCTACTTTCAAGTGTTGAAGGTGGAGCGTTGGTTGCCTTTAAGATTGAAGGTGCTACACACGAATTTACTACTGTAGAAGGTATTAAAGAAGATGTTGTAGACATTATGCTAAACCTTAAAAACGTACGATTACGCGTTCATGGCGACAAGCCAGTTGAACTTCGTCTTGAAAAGAAGGGTGCGGGAACAATTACCGCCGCCGACATCAAGACAACAGCTGACGTTGAAGTCATTAACCCAGACCAAGTTATTGCAACTGTTGACGATCCAAAGAAGACCGTTGTAATCGATCTTGTAGCTGAGGCTGGACGCGGTTACCGCACAATTGAAGAGTCAAGTGAAGCTCGGCTTCATAGCGACATGATAGCACTTGATGCCGTATTTACACCGGTACTGCGTGTTCGCTATAAAGTTTCTGGTACTCGTGTAGGCCAAGAAACTAACCTAGACAAGCTATCTATTACTGTTGATACCGACGGTATGATTTCACCAAAAGAAGCGTTTGAAGAAGCAGCTGCGATTTTGGTTAATCAATACCAAGCACTTGCTGGCAGTACAACTGTAGAAGCTGCACCATCTATAGGTGGCGTAGCGGCAGATGATGATAGTGAGCTTAACACGCCTATTGAAGACTTAGATCTTTCATCGCGCACAGCCAACGCGCTTATCAACAACGATATCCGCACCGTACATGATCTTGTTACACTCACCGAACAAGATTTGCGTGAACTAAAAGGTTTTGGCTCTAAGGCACTAGACGAAGTAAAAGATAAATTAGCAGAACTGGAGCTGTAAACCATGCATCGACACGGATACAAGGGGCGCAAGTTCGGTCGCGAACGTGATCAGCGTCGTGCTCTTATGAAAGGCTTGGCGACAAGTCTTGTAGAGCACGGTCGTATTGAAACGACACTTCCTAAAGCGAAAGAGCTTAAGCGCTACATTGAAAAATTAGTCACTAAGGCCAAAAAAGGCGATCTTCATAGTCGTCGCCAAGTTATTGCCAAGCTTTCAACTCAAGCAGCAGCATTTAAACTAGTAGATGAGATTGCTCCAAAGCTCGCTCATCGCACTAGCGGACACGTACGTGTAGTACGAACTCGTTTGCGAGTAGGCGACGGCACGCAACTTGCGGCTATTGAATTTGTCGATGATATTTCTGCAACTCAAACAGAAGAGGAGAAGAAATAATATGAAGACATATTCTCAAAAACCAACCGAAATTCAGCGACGATGGATTCTTGTGGACGCTTCTGAAGCACCACTAGGCCGAATCGCAACTCAAATTGCAACGTACCTTACCGGTAAATACAAACCTAGCTACACTCCTCATATGGATGGTGGCGACTACGTGGTTGTTATTAATGCCAAGCACGCGGTTGTAACCGGAAACAAAGAGACTGCAAAAGTTTACTACCACCACACAGGATTTCCTGGCGGTATTAAAGATGCACGACTGGAAGAAGTTCGTGAGAAATTCCCAGAGCGAATCATTGAAAATGCAGTTAAGGGTATGCTTCCAAAGAACAAACTACAGGCAGAACGTATGAAACGTTTACGTGTATTTGCCGAGGCTGACCACACTCACGCTGCGCAGACTCCAGAGAAAGTTGAGGTAAAATAATATGGCTGAAAATACCTATCTATACGGTCTTGGTCGTCGCAAAAGCGCAACTGCTCGCGCGCGGCTTTACAAGGGCAAGGGAACGATTACAATCAACGACAAGACAGCAGAAGAGTATCTTTCTGGTAATAAATCTATGTTAGCTGAAGTAACTGACCCACTTGCTGTTGTAGGTAAGCAAAAAGATTACGACGTTACCATTAAAGTTGGTGGCGGCGGTCTTGCAGGACAAGTAGACGCTATTAAGCTGGCAATTGCTAAAGCAATTACCGTTGGCTCAGCTGATCTTCGACCAGTACTTAAAAAAGCCGAACTTCTCTCGCGCGACCCACGAGAAAAGGAACGCAAGAAGTACGGTCTTCGCTCAGCCCGTAAACGCGAACAATTCTCAAAGCGTTAATTGCTTAAAGTTACAATATACCGTCCAATACTTATTTGGGCGGTATTTTGTATATAAATATGACAGCGTATACTTAGTAGAGTGAGTATGAAAAAATATGATAGCCGCTGGCAAACTCTTTTACATGACAAACTAGGTTTGCCATATATCTTGCACGTGTCAATTAAACGTAAGCCAAAAAAGCCGCGGGCTACAGTGGTGTTTTTACATGGAATTGGCAATAATGGTGAAGCATGGCGTTCGGTTATTTCGCAGTTACCAGAAGATATTCGAATTATATCAATTGATCTTTTGGGCCACGGACGCTCTCCTAAGCCGCAATCCATGGCATATAACGTGCAACTGCAGGCAAAAGCGCTAATTGCCACACTTCTGCAGCAACGCGCGCTTGGTAAAGTTATTTTGGTTGGTCATTCGATGGGGGCGCTAATATCTATCGAAGTAGCTAAGCGTTACCCTAAGCTTGTGACTGCCCTGGTGCTATGTAGTCCACCGCTATACGGTCGAGATGACGACGCATCGGTACCTTTACGCGAGCGCTCGCTTAAAAAATTTTATAATTACTTACATAAAAATCCGGAAACTTTAACTAAGTTAGCAAAGCATGCACATAAGTTTAATGTAATGAATGAAACGTTTATTGTAGATGAAAATACTATAAAACCGTTTTTAGGAGCACTAAAAAGCAGTATCCTTGAGCAGACGTCACTAGATGACGTTCGTAAATTAAAGCGTCCTTTTGTTATTATTCACGGAATGTACGACCCGCTTGTACTAAAGTCTTATCACTATCAGGCGGTTAAAGACAACCCTCAGGGTAAGTTTAAGCAAATTCTTGCCCACCATGATGTACGTGGCAAAAATTACATAAAAACTGTGGTTAAAGAGATTGAGCGCCACTTGCCAGAAAGCAGTTCAACAGAGTAGCTTGCGCTATAGGGCACAAGCATTAAAGTGTAGCGGCTAAATAAGGTATACTAAGGATAGATATGACAAAACCTGTAATTCTTACTGGCCTACGCGCCAACAACGACCTAACGCTTGGTAATTACTTTGGCGGCATTTTACCAATAATCAAAATGGCTAAAGATTACTCAAGTGAGTTTCAAATTAATATGTTTATCCCCGATCTACATAGCTTTACTACGCCAATTGATCACACTAAACTACAGGCGCAAATTTTACACAATGCTCGACTGTTCGTGGCTGCCGGCTTGCCACTTGACAACCCTAATATTCACCTTTATCGTCAAAGCCATGTTTCGGCACATAGTGAACTAACATGGATTTTGGACTGCTTTACCGGCATGGGTGAAATGGCACGAATGACTCAATTTAAAGATAAAACTAGCCAAATTGGTGAAGACAGGGTTAGTATTGGCCTGTTTAACTATCCGGTGCTTATGGCTGCCGATATTTTACTGTACGGCGCGCGTTACGTTCCGGTTGGCGAAGACCAAACTCAGCATTTAGAGTTTACGCGCGATATTGCCGAACGTATGAATAAAAAATTTGGCAATCTGTTAACCCCGCCAGAGCCAGTTGCAAAACAGTATGAATTTTTTGGCAAAAGCAAAGGCCTTCGTATTATGGACTTGGTTGATCCAACTAAAAAAATGAGTAAGTCTGATGAGCAGGGGCGTGGAGTAATTTTTCTTGGTGACGATCCACAGGCTGCGGCTAAAAAAGTTATGAGCGCAACTACCGATGACCTTGCCTATGTTCGCTACGATAAAACCAATCAGCCGGGCATAAGCAATCTTTTAGAAATACTGTCTTTACTACGTGGCATATCGCTTGAAGATACAGTGAAAGAATTTGAAGGCCACAATAAATACGGTGATTTTAAGCGTGCAGTAGCAGATGAAGTAGTCATTTTTCTGACTAATTTTCAAAAGGCTCTAGCGGAGTGCGATGACAGGTTAATTTCCGCTAAACTAAAAGCCTCTGAAGAATTAATGCGTCAACAGGCGCAGGCCACGCTTTATCGTGTTCAAAAGGCAATAGGTTTAAGGTAATATGATTAAGTTTGACGTAAAAGATGTTATTGCGCTGCTGCGTAAGTTTAAACAGGCAGATGATAATGATGGTCGCCGAGAGGTAAGTTTTATAAACGTTACAGCACCAGAGCTTCACTCTACACTTATTGGCTTTAGGTTTAAAAAGCAGCAATTTTACGCACTGCTCGATGAGACGGTTGAAGATAATCAGGCTCGGGTAGAGCAAGCAATAGCAGGCACGTACGGTGATGTACACGGCGAGTTACTACGCAATCCTAAAGATGATTCGCTATATACCTATGGTATGCCGTACAAAGGAAAAGAAATGTATCTTTACAAGGTTACGCCAACAAGCAAGCGTCTCGACTCGTACTTAGCCGAAGTGTACCCGGAGCGCTCGCGTAGCGCATGGCAAAAGCATGTTAGGGCAGGCCACGTAAAACTTAATGGCGAAATATGCTTGTCAGTAAAGGCAGAGGTCAGCCTAAACGATCAAGTTTCTATGGAGATACCAAGTGCTGAAATTCATAGCGACAAAGTGTTACCAATTCTGTACATAGATGACGATATTATTGTAGTAAATAAACCCTCTGGCGTTTTAACGCATGCTAAAGGTGGCATAGTTAATGAATTTACGGTTGCCGATTTCTTTTCTCGTTACACTAAAGGTAATTTCGCCTCTAATAAAGCGGGTATTGTTCATCGTCTCGATCGTGATACCTCTGGAGTAATTATTGGAGCTCGCACGCCAGAAGTCTACTCTATGCTTCAGCAGCAGTTTGCTAATCGAAGCGTTAAAAAAGAGTATGTTGCAGTTGTACAAGGGCACCCTAGCCGACAGAGTGCGATTATTGATATACCGATTGGTCGTAACCCTAAGGCTCCTAGTACCTTTAAGCCAGATACAAACGGCAAGGCAGCCCAAACATCATACAAGGTGACACAAACCTCTGATACCCGCAGTCTAGTAACGTTGCAGCCTAAAACTGGTCGCACGCATCAATTGCGCGTGCATCTAAAGCACATTGGTACGCCAATTGTTGGCGACAGAGTGTATGGAACGCCCGATGAGCGCCTTTACCTACATGCACACATGCTTACAATTACTCACCCAAACGGTGAAACAATGACGTTTACGAGCCCTGTGCCGTCGACATTTAACGCTGCACTTTAAAACATTATGTCATTACTATTGCCATACCATTCAGAAACGTTAGAGGCTCAGGCTGCGGCAATAAAAGCTAAGCCGCAATCTTTGCTTATTGTGGGCGAAGACGGGTTGGGGAGTGATGAATTTACGGATAAAATTGTCGCTAGCTATTCAAAAGAAATTATACAAGTACATCCAACGGCAAAAACAAAAGGGGTGCGCGCCATTATTTCGGTAGAAACTATACGCGAGCTGTACCAAACAACGCGTGCTAAAACGGCAAATGAGACTGGGCGAGTGATATATGTACGCGAAGCACACACCATGACGCATCAAGCGCAAAATGCCTTCTTAAAACTTCTTGAAGAGCCAAGTAGCTCAACCTCGTTCGTATTAGTCGCCGCATCACTCGACACTCTGCTGCCAACTATTATTTCTAGGTGTCAAATTATTCGTATGCGCCCATTATCTCGAGCAGCGTCGCTTAAGTTTATGCAAACATTCAAAGCAATTGATCCAACGCGAGCCGCCCAAATAATGTTTATTGCGAGTGGCAAACCAGCCTTAATGAGCAGATTAGCACGCGACGATACTTATTTTGAACAGCAAAAAACGTACGTACAACATGCAAAGATACTTCTTGGCAATGACACATACTTAAAATTATTACTTGTAAACGAGTACAAAGATTCACGACCAAGAAGTGTTGAACTACTACTTTCAACCGCCCGCATGGGAGAGCAGCTTATTAAAACTGGTAATCACACCGATATTGCCAAAAAAATGAATGCCTATATTGCAGCCGTTGAACAGATTGAACGGAACGCCAACCTACGCTTAGTGCTTATTAACTGTATGTTATAATAATACACATATGTTTGGCTTATTACTTATTGTAGCGTTTGGAACTTGGGCAATTTTACAGCGACAAATGATATCGGAGGCGGGTGAACTACCGGCTAAAATATCTGATAAAATGGATCGACTATGGTCAATCGCTCAAGAATCTTTACGAGAAAAAAAATATTTACGAGCTGAAAAGGCTTTGCTTACTATTTTGCGAGTAGATGAGCGGAATGCAACTGCGTATAACCGACTAGGAATTTTATACGCCAAACAGCAGGCGTTTAAAGATGCAATTGAATGTTTTGAGATCGCTCAAAGTTTAGAGCCAAGTGCTTCTAGTTTGCATAACGTCGGGCTAATTTACTACGAAACAAAAAATTACGATAAAGCCTCGCTTGCATTTGAACAAGCGCTAGAGATGGAAAGTGATGTGGCGCCGCGACATGTAGCTTATGCTAAAGTTCAGGATAAACTTGGGCGGCATAAAAAAATGGTTGAAGCACTTGAACATGCAGTTGCACTCGATAAATCGCCGCAAATGCTTAATTACTTAGCCGAAGCTTATGAAAAGACTAATCAACAAGCATTAGCCCACGATTTACGTGAGCAAGCCGCAAAAATGCTTGTTCCAGCTCAGCCGGTTATGGCAGGCAAGGTAATGGGTGGCCGATCACAACAAAAACGCTCTAAAACGCGTAAAATTATTTAATATACTTAGCAGAGCGTAGACAGTGTACATTTGCGCCTAGTCTTATTTTTTGTTAAAATACACTCTAGTGCCGCGATAGCTCAGTTGGTAGAGCGCATCCATGGTAAGGATGAGGTCTCGGGTTCAAATCCCGATCGTGGCTCCATATTACATCATATCTTTACGGTATGATTTTTTATTTACTAAACAAAACGAGAAGCGTGCTGGCTCTAGTCAAAAGTAATATTCTATGCTAGAATTATAAAGATTGATTAGTATTAAAGTAAGGTAAAAGTGAGATGGCTAAAAAGAATACGAAACGCAAGCTAGTTGGACTCGTAAGTGAGCTAACCGGTCACCGTACATATTACACCAAGAAAAATACCCAAAACACTCAAGGTAAATTAGAGTTACGAAAGTACGATCCGATTGCTCGTACTCACGCACTGTACGTTGAAACCAAGAAAAACCTCGGTCGCAACGAAGTAAAAGCTCGCAAAGGCTAAATTAATTTTGCGTATTTACACCTCTACGTTGTAGGGGTGTTTTTTATATAAAAACATAAATTATAAACAAAAAACCATCTACACGGGTAAATGGCTTAACGTCTATGTGGTACTGGGAGTAGGATTCGAACCTACGAAGGCATATGCCAACAGATTTACAGTCTGTCGTGTTTGACCGCTTCACTATCCCAGCTTATATCTGGAGCCGCTTCAGGGACTCGAACCCAGGACCTGCTGTTTACAAAACAGCTGCTCTAACCAACTGAGCTAAAGCGGCATAAGTACTCTCCAAGGATATCAAAAATAACCAATCATTGTCAACGATATTTAGGCTTAACCTATCCGTTGGCGAAGTGAATTATAGGTGGCGTCTAGCGTGCTAGCTAACCATACGGCATTTTTTAATAGCACCTCAAGCAATTCTGCGGTTAGCTTGGGTGCATCAGAATAAACGATAACATGATCGTCGAACAACTCAATATAAAGTGGAAAATAATGGTTAGCAATTGTAAGCGCTGTGTCAGGTGTTATAAGTTGCTCTATATACGGTTGCTGCGTTTGAGTGCCGTACACGGCATAGTTTAGTGTAAATTGATTTGGATACGCATGGCTTAGACCAAGCTGTAGTGAATGTCTAGTTGCAAGCATGGCAAACACACGCTCGTACCACTGTTCGTTGTGGTTTTTCGGCCCTAAAAAAATGTGAGGTAATCCTTCGGGCGATTTTATGTCAACTTGCACCATATGAAGCGCATGACGAACCGGCTGCGTATGTGGCGGATGCTGTGTCGTTTCCCGATCAACAAAAACCACATCATAGCCGCCGTAGGTGCCAATGCAGTAGTGATTGTCGCTATTGCTGCGGCTGGCTGTAAGGCCACGAACCAATGCTGTCTCTTCGTGTTGGTAATCTGCGCGGCCAAAATATACCATGCCATACTCATCGGCAATTGACTGCACAATTTTTTGTGTCTTGTAGTGCCTGGTCATGCTTTTTGGTGCGAGCGACTTAAGCAGTTTAGTGGTTTTAGTAGAATGTTTTGTCATAAATTACGTTATGGTATCCAGTAGTGTTGAAAGAATTTCAGCGGCATCGCTAGGGCTTTGTGGCTGACAGCGAACAAGTGCGTGAATTTGCTCTGTTGCGAGCTTAGAGTTGTTTGTTTCTATGTAATATTGGGCAAGCCAGCAATGAATTTTTAAACGATGCGGTGAGTCTTGGGATAGGCGGCCGGTGTACTCGGCGATTGTACTAGCTGCATCTACCAAAATGGTATCGTTCGCACGAACCACACCGTACATAAATAATCCGTAAAAGTTTTGTGCCGACTGCAGAAGATCCTGTTCGGTTTGATTGTGTACCGAAAAAGGCAGTTCGGCAGCAGATTCGTGAAGTGCTTCGGCTTGTGTGCGCCACGCAATCATGTTGGCGCTGTCTTTAAACGCCTCTGCTACGTCAGCCATTGAAGCAAAACCAGCCGAAAGTAAAGCCAAGTCGTAAATAGCAGCCGGAGAAGAGAGCTGAGTTGATTTTTTACCGTGTTGCGCATCAAGCATTCCACTTAACTGGGTAGTTATTGGACTCGAAAACTCTTTATATATGGAGTGTAGTTGCTTTGGATGTGAATGTAGGTGATGCAGCTGGCCAAACAAAAACAGCAACCCACCAACATGGCACTGCGAATTAGAGAAGGTAAGTATGCCCTTGTCTATATCAGGTGAGCCGTTATCGACTGCTCGTCCTGTAAGATCGCAGTAGCGACTAGGAGGCTGGTTGGTCTGAGTGTATTTTTTTGCCATACGTTCAAAATATTGTTGAACTTCTGATTGCTTACCGAGTCGCAAAAGAGGCCACAAACTGTAAAGAGTTGCGTGCGTGTCATACACTAACTCGCCTTGGTTGCACTCGACCACTCCAGCCTTAAATAAATGTGTGCGCACAAGTAGTAGGTAGGCGATAAAGCGTTTACTTAAAGATGGGGAAAGACCTGCAATTACTTGCGTCGCTGGATCAATCCACTCGTGCCAATGTGCGCCCGTAGCTTGGTAGGCATGATTAAAGCCTTGTTTGCGAGCATACGTTTGCAAAGAGTAAGCTTCAGTTGGCGTGCGAGCCAATGAGAGATGGTAAGTAAACCTGTTCGAACTAAGCCCCGGAATAAATGCCGTCATACGAATTGTAGAGTCGGCCACGCCAGACTCATAGGAATTTTTAGCAAGCTCACCATCGCTTGCATCAACATAGGTTCCCTCAAAGCCATCGCGCTTATACGCACCGACGCTCCAGTCGTCAAATGACGATCCATCGTAATGCGATGAGGCAACAAATGCCGTAACACTGGGCGAGTAATGCATAATTGCGCGTGCAGATTTTATATATTCAGCGCGTATTAGGCTTGAAGGGGCGCAAAATTTGAAACCCTGATGGGCAAATACTCGAACTGTACGAAGTTGTTCACTATGGTTAATAACATGCAAACTACGCCAAAAAACATTTCTACGCGAATCTATAAAACTATCAATTTCAAGGGCAATTTTAAGTTGTCGGTGAATTGCCGACGTATGCACAGCAAGCGTTGGTATGGCATATTGCTGAGAGACTTCCCACGCCCCATCATCTAGCCACGAAAGTTGACCGTCTACATATACACCTAATTTATGTACCGGACTATCGCTCTGTTCGCCAAGTAAATTACCGGCCGATTCATTAATAAAGTATAATGCGGTTACTTCGCCAAAGTTGTTAATTTGTGCTGCTACTTCATCGTTGCTAACTACGTGTATCATGCGTTAGATTCCTTGCTTGAATGTGTGTCGAGTCGCCAGCGCATATCGCGCACCGCATTCATATAATAAATAAAAGCGTCGTACGGAGAGGAGTAGGGACTAAAGTACGCGTGAACGTCACCGTCCTTAAACCATTTTGTACACATATAATAAGGGTTATCAGAGGTTTGAAGGCGTCGCCAATCTTCAATAAGTTTGGGGTCGTGCGTTGCAAGCACGTCACTACCAAGCGCATACACATGTCGCATAGCTTCTTTTTGCATGTCATTGCCAAGCCATGCCGTAAGATCGCGTTCACTATCGGCCCACGTAACGGTTGCAGGCATACTAATTTCGCCAACAGGTTGGTGTGTAGCGATGGCTTCTGAAGCGGTATAAAAAGTGTTTGTTGGTGTAGAGAGCCAATTTTCAACAAATTTTTCAAAAAAGTCAAAAATACCAGTTTCTGCCCACTGGTGTTCACCAAACGTTTCATAGTCCATAAATAAATTAATCAGTGGGCTGTCGTTAATGGCGTCATTTGTCCACTGGGTGTAGCGATCGTGAGTAAGCGGCCATTCGCTCCAAGCTTGGTTACTAAAGCGAAACGCTAAATCGTCGCTAAGTCGATAATTTTTTAAAAGCAATTTAATGCGGGTTGTTGCGGTAGGTCGATAGACATAATTTGGACTCCGCCATTTAAGTATCGGATCCCAGCCTTCGGCTAATATGCCGTCAAACCCTTTTTCGTCGGCCCACCGAGCCAGTTCGTCGTTATATGACAGTTCGGTGTTGCGAAACACTTTTGTTTCTACGCCAAACAGTTTTTGTATGCGTGCTTGGTGCATTTCTACTTGGCAATTAAACTCGTCTCTATCAAAGAAAAACGCAAGTGAATGGTGATAAGTTTCGGCTATAATTTCAACTCGGCCGGTAGCTACAAGTTTTTGTAGCGTAGCGATAATATCGGGTGCCCACGCTTCGGCTTGGTCTAAAAATGTGCCGGTAATGCTTAAAGAGATTTTAAAATCGTCGTGGGTTTCAAGTAATTTCTCCAGTAAGGCGTTCATTGGGCGATATGATTTATGCGCAACCTTATCGAATATGGCTTTATTATCCTGTCCGGGGTGCGAACTGTCACTAAAATAATTGTGCGCCGTAGCTGTGTCGAATACACTATACTGACGCACTCGCCAAGGCTGGTGCATATGAAGATATAAAACTATGCCTCGTTCAGCCTGTCTCATAGTGTGGCCTCACTTGTAACAGGGGATTTAAGTTGAGGAGCTGAAAATATTTTTATACATTTGCGCGCTACATCATGCCACGAAATCGAGGCGTATTCTTTATGAGAATTTTGAATAAGTGTAGGTAGTAGCGATTGATTTTGCGCAAGATTAACAAGTTGGTCTGCTAAACGCTCGGTATCCCAAAAGTCGTATTTTAATGTATTGCGGACTACTTCGCTTACGCCGGATTGATGAGTGAGAACGAGCGCACAGTTATAGTGTGCCGCCTCTAGCGCGGTAAGCCCAAACGGCTCACTAACAGAACTCATTACAAATACATCAAGTACGTCGTAAGCGTCTCGCCACTGTTTACCGCGCACAAAACCGGTAAAAAAAACTTTATCGGCTATGCCGTAGTGGGCGGCAAGACTAATAAGTTCATCTCGTTGCTCGCCGTCACCCGCTAATAAAAATACAAATTTATTGTGTTTTTGACTGGCACGAGCAGCAGCTTGCAAGAATAGTGACAAACCTTTTTGAACTGTAAAGCGAGTAAGTGTGCCGACAATTGTGTGTCCGTTGTTGCGTAAATGCTGTAGGTAACGATAAGTCGATTCATCACGAGATTCAACCGCCTCAAGATGTGTCGCGTCGAAACCGTTATATACTACGTCTATTTTGTTAGCTGGAATATGATATTTTTCAATAATTATTCGCTTTGTGGCTTCGCTTACGGCAATAATTTTATCTGCCATCATTAATGAGGTTAGTTCAATTTCGTGCACGAGCGGATTGCCATTTTTCGCTCCAGCCCTGTCATACTCAGTAGAGTGCACGTGCAGCACTAGCGGTGCGCCAGTCAGTTCTTTTGCACGAACCCCAGCCTCCATTGTAAGCCAGTCGTGAGCATGTATGACATCGTGGGTATGGCGAGAGGTTAGTCCCTCTACAAACTTCACATATCTTGCCTGAACGCCGCGAATTGTCGTATCTGGTAAATCGTTGTGAAGTTCTTTAGTGGCAACTTGCTTGCCGGCATTGTAAGCGCCAAAGCTACCATACGGCTGAGGTTTCTGCGGTGTAGCAGCATGTACCGTCATGTGATTGGTATTGGGGTGCGAAGCGCTATACGGCACTACAAAGTCTATAGTTGCACCTTGTACGGCCATGGCTTTAGACATGTGATAACAAGCAATACCGAGTCCGCCACTATTGTGCGGCGGTAATTCCCACCCAAGCATTAATATTTTCATACCACTTCAGTCAAAGCTAAGAATTATTTCTTTGCCACGCTCCCCGTATCATGTTTGTTATAGTATACCTAAACCGCTTATGATAATGCAACAACATTCATTAAATTCTGTCTTCATGAATGTAGTGCGCTTTCCATGCCGCTCGTGCTTTTTTAGCCGGTAAAAGCGCTTTGTAACCCTGAAGCTCAATCCAGCGACGCAGTTTAACGCCAGATTTTCCGCTTGCATACACACCATGCCATTCAACATAGGCCCAATTGTCGCCCACCGGAATACCGCTCGGCGGTGAAGTAGGGCGTCTTGATGAAAGGGGTAATCCTAGCGACTTTCTTGAAAGATGTCGCGCGACAAATACTGCATCATCAAGCGCATTCCAGGCTAGTCCGCTATATGGTGTGGCCGCATTGTCGCCAATTACGTACACGTGCGGTAAAGCTTCTAAGTATTGATTCACTTCAACTCGTCCATTTTTTGCTAACTTAAATAAATCGCTATGGCTGGCAAAGAATGGGTGATTACTTACGCCAGACGTCCACACTACAGCGCTAGCTGGTACTTTCTCACCGGCGATTGTTACGTGCGTACTAGAGAGCGCCTCCACCGGATGAGAAGTAATAACTTTAATATTCATTTTTTCTAGGCGATGATGAACCTTTTTGCTTGCAGTTTTAGACGAGCGAGGCAAAATTCTATCGGCCGCCTCAACAAGCGATATTTCGACCTTCGATTTTGTATGTCGACGCTGTGTAATAATCCAGTCGGTATATTCACGCAACGCACCGGCAAGTTCTACTCCACTGGGGCCAGCACCAACAATCACGTAGTGGCGACGCTTATGCGAATCAAGTTTTAAATCGTCAAGCACTTTAGCATGAAAATCATTTACTTCATTTAGTAACTTAATGCCGTACGAATTCTCGGCCATACCTTTTATGCCAAAATACGTAGTAACGACACCAAGTGACAGAATAAGCTCGTCGTATTTATAGCTTTTTTTAGCACTGCCTACTAATTTTCGAGTGGTGTCTAGTTTAGTTATTTCATCGTGCACCACACGCACGTTAGTATATGGCGTTAAAATTTCTTTTAGCGAAATTACCGATTCATCTTTGCTTCGACCGGTAGCCGTAGCATACAGTGTTGCATGATGAAGAAAGTAGGGCTCATTAGATATGAGCGTAATTTTGCCCAATTGTTTTTTACTCAGCTCAATCGCCGCTTTAATTCCAGCAAATCCGCCGCCAACAATAACCGTATGCATATTTCCCCCTATTACTGACTTCATAGTACCACAAAATGCTTTTGCTATAAGACACTTTAAATGCGCGGGTAAAGTCGCTATAGTTAATGAGGTATGAATCAAGTTTCTTTAGATGCAGCAATTTTTGAACTCCGTGAGTTTGTCGGCCAAGCTAATGCCTTTCGCACTATGCTTATTTTGATTGGTCTTATTATTGCTTCGTATATTTTAAGTAAATATTTGGCGCGAGGAATTATCCGATTTGCACAGTTTATAGCCCTGAAAGCCGACAACACCCCAAACGAAGAACGGCAAATTAAATATCGCCAAATTGAAACCTATCTAAGTATTGCTGTAGCGGTAGTGCGCGCGTTAGTTGTGGCGTTGGCGGCGTACATTGGCTTTAGAATACTCAGTCCCATAGAAGAACCGAGCGGATTGGCAGCGATTGGTGCCGGTACTTTCTTTATTGTGTTTGCTGGACAAACAATTGGTATGATGCTCCGCGATCTAACAGCTGGCACGTTAATGATTAGCGAGGGTTGGTTTACGGTTGGCGATTTTATTAAAGTAGAGCCGTTTATGGATGTTTCTGGTGTGGTAGAGCGCTTTACTCTTCGTTCAACAAAAATTCGTAGTCTTAGCGGTGAGGTAGTATGGATACATAATCAACAAATGGCGGCCGTGCATGTAACGCCGCGGGGCGTGCGCACTATTGCAGTAGATGTTTTTACGGCCAATGTGCAAGAGGGAAGAAGGGCGATTGAAAATATTATTCATACTATTCCAACCGGCCCAACGCTGTTAGCTAAACCTATTCGTTTTACGCGTGAAGAAAAGTGGGGTGAAGATTTGTACCGCATAACTGTAAGCGGGCAAACTACTCCGGGACGCGAATGGCTAATTGAAAAATTTTTGGTAAATGCAATTATTGCGATCGACAAAGACAAACCAGAAAGCCAACGACTATTTACCTACGAGCCTATTGCACGCTATGCCGATCCGGTTACCGAACGAAAATTCCGCCGTGCTGTTCGCGCCCGCAGCGATTCATAAGCTTCACAACCTCAAAGATAGTATGGTATACTTGTGAACGTCTAGGGGCATAGTACAACGGTTAGTATAGCGGTCTCCAAAACCGTAGATTGAGGTTCGATTCCTCATGCCCCTGCCAAAAAAAAGCTCTGATCATATGATCGGCTTTTTTTCTTTATAGCGCAGTGTAAAGCAGAAATTGATATTTTCAATTTGCGGCATCTATAATAGACTCACGTTTATTAGGGGTGTCGCTTGGTAATTACAGTATATTTTAATTAAGTGAATAACTGTATTATATCTAAATAAAGCTTTGTCTAATTAAGGTAAAATATAACCTATACATTATGTTACAATCTCTGTATGAAATTAGGACAATACCCCGACGCCTTTTATCGTGTTTCTGTAAAAGCAGTAATCAAAGATAGCACTGGTAGTGTACTTGTCGTGCAGGAAAATAAAGACTGGACGTTGCCCGGAGGTGGTATTGACCATGGCGAAAGTCCGCTTGTAGCATTAAAGCGTGAACTCAGCGAAGAGGTGTTAATAGATACTCATTTTTCTGCATTTTTTCTAGGAACCGAATCGTTTTATGTAGAATCAAAAAATATGATGGCACTTTGGTTACTGTATGAAGTGATTGTTGCTGATAAAGAGTTTAATTTTGGTGCTGGTGAAGACGCAGATGATGTAAGATTTCGTAAACCAAATGACTTTAAACACAGCCAATCACTTTTCGAGCAAATTATTTATAGGTATGCCAAATAGAGATATGACATAAACTAAATATATCATTGATATATTTAAATATTTCTATATACTTATACTATGAACACAAATCAGCAAGTAGTAGTATTAAAAAGCATTGCCGACAGTACACGTCTTGCAATTGTAAAAAAATTGGCGCAAAACTCATGCGAAATTACCGGAAGTGAAATAGTAAATAGTTGCGCATTCGCACTCAAGCTATCGCAGCCAACAATGAGCCATCATTTTTCTAAGCTAGTGCAGGCAAACGTTGTACGCGAAAAAAAACTAGGTAATGAAAAGTGTTACCAATTGAATATAGCTACGCTTACCGCCGCTGGCATTAACATAACAAACTTTCTAGAGGAATCATAACATGTCTGCATCTAAAAAAAATAAATCGCATAACGTGCTATTTGGACTCGATACATTTGGCGATTTACCAACAAACGAAAAAGGCGAGTTATATTCTCACCCGCAGGCTATTCGGCAAGTGTTAAAAGAGGCAATCTTAGCCGACAAGCTAGGCGTTGATATATTTGCAGTTGGCGAGCATCATCGCCCAGAATATTCAATCTCTAGCCCCGAAACAGTTCTTGCTGGCATTGCAACTAGTACAAAACGCATAAAACTTGCTTCGGGAGTAACGGTGTTAAGCTCGGACGATCCAGTACGTGTGTTTCAGCGTTTTGCCACACTCGATGCACTATCAAATGGCCGCGCGCAAGTTATGTTGGGACGCGGTTCTTTCACCGAATCTTTTCCGCTGTTTGGCTATGATTTAAAAGATTACAATACGTTGTTTGAAGAAAAAATTGAATTATTCGCGCAACTTTTAAATGAGCAGGCAGTTACGTGGAGCGGCACAACTCGTGCCTCAATTAAAAATATTGAGGTATATCCAAAAACAGAATCTGGTAGATTAAATACAGCTATTGGAGTTGGCGGATCTCCCGAGTCTGTTATACGAGCGGCGCGATACGGATTCCCGATGATGTTGGCTATTATTGGCGGCTCCCCTGATAGATTTAAGCCGTACATAGAATTATATAAGCAAGCCGCCCAGCAGCTTGGTATGCCTGCGCACCCGATTGGCATGCATTCGCCAGGATTTATTGCTAATACCGATAAAGAGGCGCGCGATATTGCTTGGCCGCATTATAAAACAAGTTACGACAGAATAGGCGCGTCTCGTGGCTGGGCGCCGTTTAGTCGCGAGCATTATTTACAAGAAATTGAACATGGTTCAATGTATATTGGCTCGCCAGAAACTGTTGCACAAAAAATAGCAAAGGCTATTACTGCACTGGGTGTTAAAAGATTTGACTTAGTGTACGGCGGTGGTCCAATGGCGGCGCACGATAGATTGCAAATGATAGAATTATACGCAACCAAAGTAATTCCGCGCGTAAAAGAGCTACTAAAAAATGGATAGACAAAATAATATCCAGCGCATTGGCATACTTGGAGCCGGCAAAGTTGGTATTGTGTTTGCGCAATTAGCCTTAAAAGCTGGCTACGAAGTAGCGATTGCTGGCTCGGGCGACATCAGTAAAATTGCTCTTAGTGTTAAGGTGCTTGCGCCTAATGCCAAGGTTTACAGACCAGAAGAAATTGCCGCGCACAGCGATGCGGTTATATTGGCACTTCCGCTTGGTAAGTACACAACTATTCCTAAACATACGCTTGCAAATAAATTAGTAATTGATGCCATGAATTATTGGTGGGAGACAGACGGAAAGCGGAGTGATCTTTCGGCCTCTGATGTATCTACAAGTGAAATAGTGCAGTCGTTTCTTGTAAATTCTCGTGTAGTTAAGGCCTTTAACCATATGGGTTATCACGCATTGCACGATGAATCAGCAGAACCTAACGCCAAGCAGCGTAAAGCAATTGCGCTAGCTGGCGACAATGAACACGATATTAATAAAGTAAGTAATATTATAAATAACTTTGGCTTTGATGCCGTGTACGTTGGTCCGCTTGCAGCTGGCGCAATATTACAACCCGGTAACGTGTTATTTGGAGCAAATTTTACTGCTCAAAAACTTCGGGCTACTGCTGCACAATTGCATGAATTACTCATATTTTCAACCAGTTTGCTTAGCCTAACCAAACCAAATCCTCAACTCGATGCACTACAAGCACACGAATGGTTTAAGTGTGACAACAACACCACACTTACGCTTATGGGTAATGCACCTCACGAAATAAAACCCTCAACTATTGAGAACGAATTAAATACTTTTAAAGAGTTTGTACAACTAGAAAGCCTCGGCGCACAATACACGCGCCTAATTCGTTACGGAAGCCGGGCAATTGGTGTAATATGGATTGAAACGTACGACACCGCAGAACTTAACGGCCCAAGTATTCACATTATGATTGGTGATAAAAAATTTAGAAACAAGGGTGTCGGACAATGGGCGCTTGAGCGCATGCTCACTTTTGCAAAAAATTCGCTACATTACACAACTATGCACTCACGCCATCTATCTTCTAATGCTGCTGCCGCGCAGCTTTTACAAGGTGTTGATTTTAAAAAAAGCGGCAAACCTTACCTCGATACTAATGGGCTTACGTGGCAAAATGTACATAAAATAAATTTATAAAGTGTTTAAGTTGATATAGTAGAAGGCATGAATAGTCACCCTCATCAGCTTAAAGATAACGTTAAGCGTTCGCTAGAGTTAGTAGCAAAGCACGATCCGCTATCGCTTGAAAGTGTTGATAGAACGCTCAATAATCCAGCAATGTTAGCATCAAAATATAAAATTCCGTTGCAATATTTTAATGAGATTGAAAACCGTGTTGAACAAAATACTAAGCAAATTGCCGTACTTTTACCGCATGCCGATGACCAGACTAAAGAGTTTATTGAGTTATGGGAAGGGCAAGAACTTATGCACGGAGCAATTTTTGAACAAACGCTTTTAGACATTGGGCTGGGTGAAGTGGATTTTAATGCCAACCAACTAGGCGCTGGTATAAGAATTGGTGGCGCACTCTCTTCGCTGCCGGGCATTCACGATACACTTATGTATTTGTATCAAACCACTGGGGCAATGCACGAGCGCTTAACCGCTAAAGGGTATCTTGCGTTAATAGAGTCGCTAAAACGCGACAACGAGTTTGCCTTGGCTGAAACCGCTATTAAGCCAATCCTTAAGCAAGAAGGTTCGCATCTTGGGTACTATAAATCAGCCTCGTTAGAGCTGGGTAACCGCCTTGCGCCATGGCAACGCAAGCTGGCAGTTGCTATTAAAACCCATGGTTACAAACCTGTTGGAGCGATTGATAAAGAGCACGAGGCAAGATTTGGTGCAACCATGGAAATAATTCGCGGCGAACAAACCATGGACGAAATTGCTAGTCCAGTTCAAAAAATAGCCGAAGAAGTATTACTGGCAAAGCAATACGGGCTTGAACTGCCAAACTTTGTGGCTAGTGCACTAAAAAGTAGCATTAACGAGGCACGGGCACAAAAACTATTACCTCCCGATGAGGATGGCTTGGCTGTACCGGTTCAATAAGTTTGCTATACTATACATATGAAATCGCTTACGCCCGCAACTCCCCATATGGTTATACTGGTAGGCCTACCGCATTCAGGAAAAAGCCATCTCGCAACACAATTTTCTCGCACTTTCGCCGCGCCACTTGTTTCAACAGATGATATTGTAGAGACGCTACTGTCTCAAGTAAGTACAATAACGCTTAACGAGGCAAATAAAATTGCCGATAAACTTGCAAAACAGCATTTGGAAGAATTTGCTAAAACACAGACTACACTTATTGTAGATACCTATAGCGCGCGGCGAAATGAGCGGGCAGAATTAGCTAAAATTGCGCGAGAGTACGGCTATAAGACTCTTTTTGTATGGGTGCAAACAGACGAACCAACTCGAAAGCAGCGCCAAATTAAAGCCTTGAAAAAATATCCCGAAACGCGACGTCAAACGTGCGTCCGATATACTGAAGAACAGACTAAACACTTTTCTAATCCGCACAGCAGTGAGCCGCACGTTGTAATTAGCGGGAAGCACACATTTGCCTCTCAGGCTAAAATAATTTTAAAGCGCTTATCGCAGCCACGCAGCACAACTACTCAGCCGGTTGAGCGAGAAACAAAATCAGCAGAACCTAGTCGGTCGGCTAAAATAGCGCCTCGTAAAAACCGTATTATTGTAGGCTAGCAATTAGTCATATGCCCGAGCTCTACAGAGACGATGAGTTTGGTGAAATAACCCTGCGCCACACCACTGGCTCATCTATACGCGTAAAATTGTCGCCAGATGGCACATTTAAAGCTAGCCTGCCTTACTATTGCGGCGTGCCGGCTTTTCGTCGCGCATTAAATTCTATGCGTGAACAGCTGCGTGAAACCTATTTGCAGCACAAAACTAGTACTGGTAATTACAGCGACGGCGATAAAATTGGTTTTCGTCACCATATTCATATTCGGACCACTAGTATCTCAGCAATTAACATCAACACTGAAGGCAGCGTAATAACGGTAAACCTTCCGCAAAAAATAACAAGCGACAACGAGGTAGTACAACAACTTATTCGTCCACACATTGTTAAGGCTTTAAAAAAAGAGGCTAAAATATACCTACCAAAACGCCTCGCGCTTTTAGCAGAAAACCATGGATTTTACTACGAAAGAGTCCGTTTTTCTCACACTAGTAGTCGGTGGGGCAGTTGTAGCACCAAAGGAACCATCAGTTTAAATATTGCACTCATGAAATTACCGCTCGAAATAATTGATTACGTACTTATTCACGAACTTTGTCACACCGTACACATGAATCATTCCAGCGAATTTTGGAAAGCGGTACAACTAGTGTGCAATGATTACAAACTATTGCGCCAAAAACTTAAAAATTATTCACCGTATATTTAAGCTGTTTGCACATGTTGCTTATGGTATACTACAAACAATGAAACTCGAGGGCAAAAAAAGTATTTTTGGTACACATACGTTTGTACGCTGGTACGCTCTTTTTATACCTATAATAATTATTTTGTACGGCCTGCTTATTCAGTATGAGTTTTTAGATGGTCGCCGCCTACTTACAAACGGTCAGATGATAGTTTTTGGTTTGTTTTGGATTGTACTATCACTGTTTAGCTTTTTAGCACATAACAAAAACAAGCTTTATACCAGTTTACGCATAATTCTGCATACGTTTTTTGGCTTAGCTTTTATGTTTTGTGTTACCGGTACGGCAAGTCCAATACTTATTTTATGGATCATACCAATATTCGCTGCCTTATATTATTTTGGCCATTACACACTCCTTGCTATGCTCGCTAGCGTTCTGCTAGTTATTTTGCTCGATGCAATTACCTTTCCGAACAGCTTAGAATATGTGGTTAATAGTCTTATAGGATTTATATCACTAGTAGTGCTGTCTCTTATGGCGCTACTTGTATATCGCGAATTACAGCAACAACAGTCCGACTATGCGCAGTTGTTAGAAAAAGGTGAGCATGAACATGATCGTCTTTTGGCGCTCGTTAATAATTTAACCGATCCAATTATTAGCGTAGATAAAAAGGGAATAGTACGCCTTTATAATGCGGCGAGTCTTAATTTAGTTGATACAAATGGCAGCCTTATTGGCCACCACATAGACGAAGCTCTACCACTTAAAGATCGCGACGGTGCGCCTGTTGAGCTATTTTCAATTATTCAGTCGCATAGCTCCTCGCACACGCAAGATGATCTTTACTACGACATAAGCGAAGACGACACCTTGCGCATCGAAATGACTACTGCACCAATTCGCTCGGCTTATCATAATAGAGATGATGATGACACCAACGCAGGCTATGTGGTAATTTTGCGTGACGTGACAAAAGCTAAAAGTCTTGAAGAAGAGCGCGACGAATTTATTAGTGTAGTTAGTCACGAGCTTCGTACGCCAATTACTATTACCGAGGGGTCAATTAGTAATGCCGAGTTAATTGTTGAGCGCAAACCAGATGACACTAAAAGTGTCGCCGCCGCTCTTAAAGAGGCGCATCATCAAATTATTTTTCTTGCCCATATGGTTAACGATCTTAGTACGTTATCGCGGGCTGAACGCGGCGTAGGCGACGCCTGCGAAGATATAGATGTTAAAGAAATGGCTGAAAAGCTCTACCACAACTATCTTCCGCAGGCACAAGAAAAAGGTCTAACGCTTAATCTCGATCTTGGTAGTTCGCTAGGCAGTGTAAATAGTAGTCCACTTTATCTCGAGGAACTACTACAAAACTTTATAACTAATGCCATTAAGTATACTCAAGAAGGTGAAGTAACACTGCATATCAAAAAAGTTAAAAACACCGTTCTATTTAGTGTTAAGGATAGCGGTATTGGCATTTCTAAGACAGATCAAAAGAAGATTTTTGAAAAATTTTACCGAGCCGAAGACTACCGTACGCGCGAAACAAGCGGGACTGGTCTTGGCCTTTATGTTTCAAGTAAGCTTGCACGAAAACTAGGGTGCAAAATTGAAGTAACAAGTCGGTTAAATCACGGCTCGGCCTTTTCGTTTACATTACCAAGCGCCTAAATTTTTCTACCTTTCCACGTAATACTGTGCGTGGCATAACCATAGGCACTTTTTATAAGAAGAATAAGTTCTTGCAATAAAACCACAGGCAGCATAATGGCAGCGAGTGGCCATGCGTGCACCCACATGGCGCGTGCATACGAGATGTATGTAGAGAGTGCAATTAACGCAGCCGGCAGTAGCACCAGTGCCCACACGTATGAATTAGTAACAGAATACACAAACAGGCCAGCAAATGGCCAAAGCAATGTTAAAATGAGCGCTACGCCCAACATAAGCCCGCGGTTATTTGCTCCAAAACGTGGCCATAGCAAGCGCGTAGCAGTTTCGTGCTGTGAAGGTAGCTTTTTTTCAAACGCTACCCCAAGTAACCTATCACTTATTACGTAGCGATATTCACTTGTACTAGCAAGCGCCTGCGCAAATTTAGTTTCTGGCTGTACAATTTGTTTCATATTCTGAAAACTATCAAAGTCATCTAGCAACGTTTGACGATGAATTGCCCATAGGCTACTTGAACACGGTGGCGCAACTGAACGCGCAAAAAGCAGTTCCCAGTAATAGCGTAGAGTAGAAAGCCATACACTTGCACGCCAACCGTCGGCACGCTGCGGAAGCACCGATACCATTTTGGCGCCACTTTGATGAATATAGGCCACAAGCTGCGAAAGGCTATCAGGCTCAATTCGAGTATCAACATCTAAAAATATTATGTAACTACCGCTAGCTTGCCGCGATAATGATTCGAGCGCATGGTTTTTTCCAAGCCAACTCTCATCAATTGGTGCGCCTTTTACAAATCGCACACCAGCGTGCGCAAACGATTTAATAACAAACGACGTGGTGTCTTTAGACTGATCATCAAATACAATAATTTCTAATTTAGGGTAGCTCGACGCGATAACTCGCTCTAAACACAGGGTTAAGGCGTCCGATTCATTTCTTGCCGGAATACACACACTAATGCTTGGCAGTTGGTCGCTGTGACTTGCGGGTGTATATAAATTACGGCTTTGACCGCGGCGAACGCCAGCACGAATTTTTACAAACGAATACGTCCATAGTGCAGTGCTGGCAATAAGCGCCGTACTTTCAAGAATTAAAAGCATAACTAGCTTTATTGTACCACCTTGACATACCAGCACCAGATAATTATACTTTGTATTGACAGTCTGCTTAGACAGACTTTTTTAATTGGGAGAAGATCGACGTGGCAAAAAAAGACATTTCTAGCGAAAAAACGACCGATCAACCGGTGGTAACCCGCATTAAAGCAAACGATTCTAGGGCGAACAAAGTAAAAACGATTGAGCGCAAGAAGCCGGTTTCAAAAGCTACTTCAGAGCAGAATCAGCGCAAAATGACCGATGATAAACTTTCAACCGAACGTGGGGGTAATGTGTTTGTGCGATTTGGCCGTTATGTACGCGGTGCATGGCACGAACTAATGGAAGTTCGCTGGCCAACACGTCGAGCAACATGGAGTATGACCGGCGCTGTATTAATATTTACGGCATTTTTTGCTGTTTTTATTTTATCGCTAGACGCACTATTTAACTGGCTATCGCAGATGGTACTTAACTAAAGGAGTTTAAATACAATGGCAAAACGATATGATGACACCCGTGCGTGGTATGCAATTCACACCTACAGCGGATACGAAGAAAAGGTAGCCGACAGCATTCGTCAGCGAATTAATGCCGTAGATATGGCAGATAAAATTTTTGATGTGCTTGTGCCAAAAGAAAAGCAAATTCAAATTAAAAACGGTAAACGTAAAGTGGTTGAAGCTAAAATTTTTCAAGGTTACGCACTTGTTGAAATGAAACTAACCGACGAAACTTGGTACATTGTACGAAACACCCCAGGCGTGACTGGCTTTGTGGGCGCAGATACTACTCCAACACCAGTTTCCGACCACGAAATTCGCAAAATTAAAAAACGCATGGGCGTTGAAGAGCCTAAACACCAGATTGATTTTTCTGCTGGCGAAGTAGTTTCAATTGTTGATGGTCCTTTTAAAGGATTTGATGGTGCGATATCAGAAATTGACGAACAAAAAGGTAAGTTGCGCGTTATGGTTAGCATGTTCGGCCGCGATACTCCAGTAGAACTAGACGCGTTGCAGGTTAAAAAAGTTTAGTTAAAATGCTAAAGTGGTGGCAACGAATAAGCATTGAGCGACCAAAGCTCGTGCTTATTCTATCTAGCGTAGCGATAGTTGGACTTGGCGTGTATGGCACTGGACTGTTTAACGAGCTTTCTTCAAGCTCAAATATGAATAGCGATACTACCGAGGCGGCTAGAACGGCAACAGTAATTGAAGAGGCTTTTGGTGCGACGCCGTCGGGTGAAATATTGTTATTCGAGCCAAAAAATAACGCACTTTCTAGGGTAACCGACCCAAACTACCAGACGCAACTAACCGAAATATTAGCACCGCTTCAGGATAATGGCGCACAAATTACCTCGTACCAAAATACCGGCTCCGAGTCGTTTATATCTAATGATGGTACAAAAACTTACGCGCTTATAACTATTAATGATTCTAACAAAGAGATTCTCTCAGTACTTACGCGCGCAAAAAAGTCGGCTAGTAATAGCGACTTAGCGGTATCTATAGGTGGCGAAACTGCCATTAACGATCAGACAAATGCAACTGTTAGCTCAGAACTTGCTCTTATTGAGCTGATTAGCTTGCCGATATTGCTCATACTGCTCTTATTCTTTTTTAAGAGTGCCGTAGCTGCTGCTGTGCCAATTGGCATTGCACTCGCCACCATTATAGGCGCGCTGGCAATTGTGCGACTTTTAAATACCGCTATTAGTATAGATACGTACGCAATAAATGTTATTACTATTTTAGGTATTGGTCTCGCGATTGACTACGCCTTATTATGTGTCAATCGCTTTAAAGAAGAGTTGCCTCACGGTGTTGCCGTAGCCGTGCAAACCATGATTGCAACCTCTGGCCGCACAATTATATTTAGCGGCATAACTGTTATAGCTTGTTTGTTGGCATTGCTGGTGTTCCCGATTGAAATTATGCGAAGCATTGCCATTGGCGGCACATCGGCAGTAGCAATGGCGGTTATTGTAACGTTGGTTATGCTGCCAGCCAGCCTCGCCCTTATTGGCCCGCGTATTAATAAGTTGTCTATTTCGTCAATCATTCCACAACGTTTATCGCCAAATGGCGGCGTATGGAAAAAAATTGCTATGTTTGTAACCAGCCGTCCAATCGTTTCACTAGCTGGCGGTACAGTAGTTGTGTTGCTTACGCTTATTCCTTTAAGTCAATTTAAGCCTGGCACAATGGATTACAATTGGATTGCTCGAGGAAATGAATCGCATAATGTTGCGCAGGTACTCGCTACGGAGTTTCCGGCTTCAACTACCGACATAACGCTCGCCCTGCAGTTACCGTCCAATACCACGCCAGAGGAACGCATACTGCTTTCTTGTGATATTACACATAAACTTAAGGCACTTAATAATATTTCAAATGTGTCTTCCGGCACGCCGTCTAATTCGCTCAACGAGTGCACAAACACACATTTAGCGCTTGTTTCTGCACCCCAAAATGCAAACCCGCTTCAGCAGCTGCAAACACAATTTATTAGCGAGTCTGCGCTGCAATTTGCTATAGATATTACCTCTGCCAATAACACAACCGAAGCTTACGCAACACTAAAGGAAGTGCGCAATATTACACCCGTAACAGGTTCACTTTTTGCTGGTGGGCAAGTAGCCACAGCGTACGATAATAATCAGCTATATATTAATGCCATACCGTACGCAATTGCCATAATTGTTGTAGCAATGATTGTGCTTCTTAGCTTGGCGCTACGCTCGGTTGTTGTGCCATTACAGGCTATAGTAACCAACGCTGTCGGCTTATTGCTTTCAACGGCCGCTATTGTTGGCGTATTCCAGCTGGGGTGGTTTTCTAACTTTACAGGCTGGCCACAGGTTGACGGCTTGGCACTTGCGGCACCAATTTTGGTTATCGCTATAGCATTCGGCTTAGCTATGGATTATTCCGTATTTTTATATGCGCGTATGCGCGAAACCTACGACAAAACTAACGACCCAATCGCTGCCATTAGAGAGGGTATTATTAAAACCGGTCCAATTATTACCGCTGCAGCGCTAGCTCTATTTGTAGTGGTTGTTGGTTTTATGTTCTCTAGCGTAGTATTTATGCAAATAATTGGCCTTGGGCTTGCCGTGGCGGTAATAGTTGATGCATTTTTTGTACGATTAATTTTAGTGCCAAGCATTATGACGCTTATGGGTAAGAAAAGTTGGTACGGGCCAAAGTTTCTTGATCGCTTTGCTATTCGACATGATTAATTTTCGTGTAAGTCGCGAAAATTTATAAGTTCTCTTTGGCGCAGCTCAAGCGAAATTTCCTCTATAATGTTTGCTGCCGCCTTGTGTCCAGATGCTACCGCGACGTTTACTTGCTGTACAATGTCAGTCTGATCACCCGCTACATATACGCCCGGTACGTTAGTTTTGCCGCAATCATCGCGCGCCACAGTACCTTGATCGCTGCGTGTGCAACCTAAACTTTGCGCCAGTGTATCTCGCGGCTCAAGGCTCGGGCCAGCAACAACTGCCTTAAATACATCACTCGATCCATCTTCAAAATAGGCTTTAACACCTTGAGCGTCATCAAATAAACTTTTAACGACCGAGGTAATTACACCACCCGAAGCCTCTATTTGCTCACGTGCTGCATGGTTTAATTCGCCTTCGGTGCAATACCAGTGCAAGTTCTTACTCCACGTAGGTAAAAGTTTACTGGTATGTATAATCGTGTCGGCGCTTGCAATAACCAAGAGCTTTTGATCGCTATATTCATAGCCGTCACAAAAAGGGCAGTGCCAAGCTTTTGTGCCCCACAGTTCACTAAGTCCCTCAACCGCGGGTAGTGTCATGTTTACACCTTGGGCTAAAATGACTTTTTTGGCTAAAAGCGTATCAATCCCTTTGGCGGTAACTGCAAACTTATTGCCAACTTTAGTAATGTTCGTAACTTTACAGCGGTGCGTTGTTACGGTTTTATAGCGCGTTAAATCTGCGTGTGCTTTTTTATATAAGTCGTGCGGCGCTTCGCCATCACGCGTAAATACGCCGTGCGAGGCATGCGAAACCCGATTACTTTGCCGTTCTTCGTCTAATAACACTACAGTAAATTTTGCTCGCCCCAACACCAAGGCTGCCGACAGCCCCGCGGCTCCACCTCCAACTATTACTACATCATACGTATGTGTCATGGAGCTTATTATAGAGCATTGACTTACTGTAATTATTGTTGTAGAATATTTTTATCGTTTCATAACGATTCACACCCCGCACCTAGTCATCAGGAGCACGCCATGCAACTCGTCACAGACTCGAGCACGCTAAGGGTGAACGATTTCATCATCATTCACAACTGCCGCACCAGCCGTGGGCACGACATGCCAATCATCGGCATGATGATCGAACCGCCGGTCAGCGACGGCAAGCTGCAGTTCGTCGAGACGGACTACATGATGGGCGTTCACAAGTTCCGCACCCTGCCTCTCACCGAGGCAGGTATCGTGGCCGACGAATCCGGCAAGATCAACTCGAGGCTTCGCACCAGCACGGTGGCTGACTCGCGCGATCTTTTCGACGAGTTCATGAGCGTCCTCGACATCTACACCGAACATCGCGACAAGGTGCAGAGCAAGCGCTAGACAAGCTGCGGACTATACCCGCCGATTACGACTCCCACATTAAATTGTGGTCAGAGCCGTATCGGCGGGTCGTTTTCGTTATGTATTTGCAAAAAAATAACCCGCCTTAGCACGCTGCTACAAACGGGTATATCACCTCCTTAAAGTAGAACGCCTACAGGCGACTAGTTGCTGTTAATTGTGCGGCGACGCGGACGTACAAACGTATCGATTGTTAGAAGGGTAAAAAACACCAAACTCGCAACCGGACCAATCACTCTTACTTCAGACCACCACGACATCATGGCGGTAGGCATAAAAATTACTAGCACGGCCATGGCACGAGGCACAAACGAGTCGTCGTTATTCATGGGGTGGCGAATAATGTTTATTAGTAACCACACTCCAGCCAATACGCATGCACCTGTTGCCATTAAAAACATGGTGTCAATGTCGCTTTTTAGTTCAAATACTGCCGAGACGTACTCCACAACAACTCCCTTACTTTAGGCGGTGAACAAACTATACTATATAACAAATTTACCTACATTGCACGCGTGGTACAATGAAAGGTAATTATGAGTAATCTTTCCTGGAATGAAATACAAGACCGCGCCGATGAATTTGCCAGCAAGTGGCACGGAGAAGTGTACGAAAAGGGTGAAAGCCAAAGTTTCTGGAGTGACTTTTTGCATATTTTTGGCGTTGACCGTCGTCGACACGGGGGTGTCATTGACGGCTACGCCGCCAAACTCGACACCTACGCCAGTAAAATGGCCGCTATGCAACATAAAATTGATCGTCTTGAAAAATATATACAAATTTTGGCGCAAAAAACAGGCGTTGATTTAGACGCGATATATATTTAAACATTTAAGGAAATAGAACAGCTCCGGCAATAACGCGCGGAGCTGTTCTATGACAGCTCTTTTAATGACGCGCGCGGCCAGAGCAGAAGGCTTCTACAGCTTGGTGAAGGCGAAATTGCTGTTCTCGTAACCACTCAGCTGCAAGCCAAACTCGTTCGCATAGCGTTCAACCAACTTGGTCAAGTGCGCAATACTTACACCGCGCGGCACCGTAACTTGCACCATTCCCAAATCGCCTCGCTTAAGCCTCTCGGCTTGCTGCGCAGCCGCCTCAAGCACTTGCGTAGCAGCATCTGTAGCGTTGCCGGCATAGATGACAACGGATAGCGGATTGCAGGGAACATCACGGGCGTTGTTTTTTGCCTTTGCCCAGCTGGCAATGTTCGACTCCAAGCTGTGATGAGGTGACGCTAGCCAGTTTTTTAGCCAACCCAACATTAACTTCACTTCCTATCTGTAGAAGATAAAAAAATAATACAATAAAAACAGCCTAGGCGCAAGCGTAAATATATTTTATTTAATAACCCTAAAATAATTTAGCCCAACATTATTGCCACGCATTTTTATGTGGCGTTCGCCGTCTGACTTTTGCGTTGCGTGAGCGCGCATAACGCTAATAATTTGCTCATTATATTCCCGCGCATCTACTATTTCATCTATTTCATTATTATTACGGCCGGCTTCCATATAAATCCAATCCACATTAACACTTGGCGCATAATGGTTAGGCAAACAAACTAGCCTTAGACGAGAAACTAACTGTGGGTATGCGGCTTTTAGCTTGTAATACGCATATGCCGAGGCACGCGCTGCTACAATATGATCGATATGTCCGGTTACGCCATTTAAATCAATCGACATTAATTCTATCGTGTCGCCATTAGCTAACGATGTAGCCTTATCTGCAATTAACGCTATTAACTTTTCGCCAATCTCAACCATGCTCTGATTACACATCGTACCATCCCTATAGCCTAAGTAATGCAAGCTTGTAGCTCCAATTAAATCGCCAGATAACCGCCATTCTTTTTCGCGTACGCTTGCTAGGTTTTTGCAGCCGTTTGGATTACAGCCGGCATCGCCTAGCGTAAGAGAGATTAAATGCACTTCGCTGCCTTCGCGAGCCTCTTTAATAAGCGTTCCGGCTGGACCGAAGGCTTCGTCGTCTGGGTGGGCGAATATACCATAGAGTAGGCGTTTCATGCCACTAAGTGTAGCTTATTTTTTACATTATGAATATAAATAAATGGTATACTACAGGCACTATGCATAAGCAGAACACACCTGCGCCCCATATACGTCGTCGCTTTTTGGTAATTTTAGCTGTAACAACGGCGGCAAGTGTTATAGCCACGAGTATCGTTATGTGGTGGTTAACGCAGGCACCTCAAACGCCGCCAACCCAGTTTAAAAATCAAACTAATTTCGTATCTGGCGAGCATGAAAAACTCGTTTTACAGCCCGGCAGAAAGTTGCCTAATACGTTTTATGGCATTACGACTGAATCAGTTGAAAATATAGACAGACTTAACTACGCGCTATCTTTACACAAAACTTCTCCTTTTACCCGCGTAGTTTTTCAAAAGAAAACTGAGCCAGCACACTACAGCGAACCTTTACGCAGTTTGCGCCAAAATAGTTACGTTATGGGGCAAATTTACGACTCTACGGCAGTTGCAGAATCTTCGGTTAGTCAATATCGCGAGCGAACACGGAACTTTGTAAAAGAATTTGGAAACTCTATAGATATTTATGAAATTGGCAACGAACTTAACGGCGAATGGCTGGGTGAGCCCGATGAAATTAATCAAAAAGTAATGGCGGCGTACGAAGTAGTAGAGAAAGAAAATCAACATGCCAACTTAAATTCAGCAATTACACTCAATTGCTGGCCGAGTAGCAATTGCTATGCAAAACCATGGGAGGAAACTTTGCGCTACGCCCAGGCATTGCCTACCGAATTACGCAGTGGCGTTGATTACGTGTTTTTAAGTTTTTACGAAACCGCCTGCAACCCAAGAGCGCAGCCTAGCGAAACAGAGTTTATTGCAACTTTTAGCGAACTTAAAAATATATTTCCAACGGCTAAAATTGGCGTTGGAGAAATTGGCGCTCAGGGTAAAGTGGATGGTTTAGATAAAGACCCAACTTTTGAAGAAAAAAAGCGTATTGCTGATCGGTATTATGGAATGCACAAAAATCTTAAGGTGGCGCTTGGTGAACGGTACGTTGGTGGTTATTTTTGGTGGTATTACTATCAAGATGTAGTTGAATCGGAAAATTTTGCTATGTGGCAGGTAATTGAAAATAATTTTAACAAAATGAGAGAATAAGCATGGCAAAGAAAGACGCAAACAAAATGCAAAAAGGCTTTACAATTGTAGAACTATTAATTGTAATTGTGGTGATAGCCATCATATCTTCTATTACCGTAGTGGCATATGGTGGTATTCAAGACCGTTCGTTAAATGCGGCACGGCTATCGGAAGTAACGGCATGGAGCAAGCAGTTTCAACTTCATAAAGCTACGCACGGTCACTATCCGCAAGTTCCAAGTGACGAATACTGCCTTGGCAGTGGCTTTCCTGGCGGTAAGTGTCGCGACTACCAAGCCGACGGCGCCGATCCGAACGCCGTTGCCTATAACGAGGCCGACTCCGCCTCGCTACATACGGCGCTTTCTAGTGTAGGTACGCTTCCGAGTGGACCACGAAAACCTGTAGGCGGCGTAGTCGGACCATACATTAATTATTGGAACAGTGGTTATTATTTAGAGCAGGTGTTTAAGAGTTCATCAAATCAATGTCCAGATGGCATGCGTTTGTCGTGGTTCGACGCTAGTAGCGACCTTTTGATTTGCTATATACAATACATGAATTAGGCGCGAAAAACCGCCGGCGGTGGCTGCGAGGGACAGGCTATGTCTTGTCTCGCAGCCACCACACACGGCGGTAGTGTTTACCTTTGCCGGCACACGCGCTCACGTGCTAAGTGCCGGCTCCGAAGGGAAGATCGTCTTGCAGTTGTCGAGTACCCGCCCGAGACCAGTGACGCGTGGTGCGCCCGGCTCGGAACGACGATCTTCGAACAGCTCACCGTCTCGGTACACCCGAAGATGAACCGAGTAGTAGCTCTCACTCACACCGGGGCGACTGAAAATGATTCGGAAGCTCTTGACGCTCTTGAAGCCGTCTCGGTTGGTTGTTGCCACCCACTCCAGCGTGAACTCCTCGAAGCCGACGAGCTGACGCCACCACGGTGTCGATCTGGTGACCGTGACCTCGTAGTCGACATCGCCAACCCGACACGAAGAAGCTTCCCACACCCGCTTCTTCACACCTAGCGGCATGAAGCTCTTGGCGAGCGTGAACAACTCCTTGAGATCTTGGCTGTACGAATCGACCTTTACGGTTTCGCAGTACTCCATAACGTTCTCACGTCCTTCGTTTGAAATGTATACACACGTGCATGCAATTTTTGCCTGCGTAATGAAATACTATATCATAATACTATTAAAAAATCCACGCTAGTGGCTGCAACCGGTATACAATCCAACTGCAGCCACTAGGCGTGGGGATATCATTGCCCGTGCTAGCCGCGCATCGACAACTCAGTCATCTGGTGCTCTGAATCCATCGTCTCGATCAACGACTTGATGTCGTCGAGAATGAAGCCCTTAAGCTCATCGCGACGAATCTGCTGCAGTTCAAGACGGCCAGTAGCGGCGTAGTATGAAGCAAACAGCTTCCATGTTCGAACACAATCTTCCGGGCACGTCACCGTCAGCAGGTAACGTGACTCCAGAATTTGCTCATCCCTGCCGGTGGCGGCAAAGGTATCGACGTGAATGTTGACACCGTACGGACGCTCCTTGGGCGAATCGGTGTTCGAAGAAAACCGCTCGATGCGCACCACTCGCTGCTGACGCTCGGTGGGGTGAAGCGACCAGTACTGCCGAGTTACTCCTTCCGGCATCTTGGCAAAACCGAGTTCGATGATTTTTGCGACCATGTCGATATTCATGGTATTTCAACCTCTTTTCGGGTAGATGAGGGTTAAAACTTGCTTGTTGTAGCTGGCACCTACTCGGCGCGCACGCACCTCAACGCGGTCTTCGTTCGAGCGAAGCGTCACACCGCTTGTATTGTCAATTTTCCAGACGTCCCAAGTATAGCCTGGGTGTCGAGATAAAAAACTCTTCAAGTCGGCAAACTGCTCGGCCGCGCTTGCGCCTTCAGCCTCGAACCGCTGAAAGGCATGCGAATGCACACGTCGGCGTTCTTGCATAACTAACACTCGCTTTCACTATTGCAAAGAAGGACGGGGCTGCTAATGTACAATGATACACTGTAAGTATATGACATTTATTGACAAAATACAAATAACGTTGTATATATAATACATGTCCGAAAAGCAATCTTTTGATTTTTCAGCTGTTACCGCCGACGTAAGCCAACAACCGGTTAGTTTTGCCTACGAACACATAGACGCAACATTTAAAAAAATGCGCGACACAGTAGCCGAATTTATTCCTTACCATACCAGAGGCCTACTCGATGCCGACGAAGTTACTCAACATAAGCAACACCTTGCTACATACGTTGCGCGAGTTGGCGGCTTTCATTCTATTGCGTCAACTAGTATTCTTGAAAGTTTTGAATACGACAGGGATTTACAAAGCGGTATTGCACTAAAAGAGGCGATTGACCTTTCCACAAATGAGTTAACTGGACTTCGCAACTGGTGCCTAGGAAGATTTAGCACCATTCTTGCAAGTTACGGAGCCCAAGCAACACCGTACAATGCCGATGCTAGTCGAGCAGCAACAGAGATTCTCGCTACTCAATATTATGCAAAACCTGGTCAACTAGAAAAAGATTTAGCTCGAGACCGCGTAGATATGATTACACGCGGCGTACTGTACAAGCATATCGACCAACTCTAACACTTGCCTGTATAGATTATAAAATGGTATAATAAAGTTCGTTACGCTACTAAATGCTTCTGTAGTAAGAATAAACTTTATAAGGAAAATTATGGCTAAGAAAATTATCGGAAATCTAAAACTACGAATTCCTGCCGGTCGTGCCACTGCAGGTCCACCTGTTGGTTCAACACTAGGTCAATGGGGTCTAAACATGATGGATTTCATCAACCCATTCAACGACGCAACTAAAGATCTAATGGGCAAGGACGTTATCGTTCACCTTCAGGTTTTTGAAGACCGAACATTCACATGGAAGAGTCTTGGTCAGCCAGTTGACGATATGATCCGTGAACGCGCTGGCATTAAAAAGGGTAGTGGCAAGCCGCACACCGAAAAAGTTGGTAAAATTTCACGCGCTCAGCTAGCAGAAATTGCTGAAATTAAAAAAGATCAGCTTAATGCAATTGACGAAGAGGGTCGTATTAAAGTAATTGCTGGTTCTGCACGATCGATGGGTGTTGAAGTAACCGAATAAATCTTTTTACTTATAAAAAAGCCGCCACGCTGTATGTGGTGGTTTTTTTATTCCGCTACAACAAAAGTAGTGTTATGATGAAGATGGAAGCGGAAATTATTTCTTGTTAGTAGAATAGGGACCCCATGCTTTCGATCGCAAAACCGATTCTTGACCGTTCGTCTCGCAAAGAATCCTCGCGGACTCTTGAAAATGCCGTAGCTATGTCGCGCCGAATTTTTGTCATTCATGCCGACATTGAACAGGCATTCGAAATGGCTGAACGGCAATCGTGCCCCACAGAAGCGCAGATTGGCATACTTGGCCTTACCGCCAGACAGCTCGATACACCTGTGTCGATCGTTATTTCAAACTTGCCGCAGCTGAAGGCACAGCACAACGATGTTTTTCAGAACCTTCGGGCGTTCATAAGCCAAGGCGAGACTGTTCGCTTGATGGCACACATGACTTACATCACTAAAACAACGCCGTATTTGTCGTATAAAAACAACGCCAGCAAGGTACTCAACAGCTACGCAACCCTCAGTAGGGAGGTTCGTTTTTGTAAGTAATGCTACGTCTATCAACCATTCGCGCAAGTCCGCTCCACCACTATAGCTGCGCTTTGCGGGGAACGTTACGTAATACGTAATTAGTACCCCGGGCGTGGCTATGGAATATCTATAATTATGAAGCACAAAAAAACTACTCATCAAAAGCGAGCAATTAAGCGTCAAACGTGGTTAGAACGCACGGGGCGAATTTTTAATATTTCAGACGATGAATCTGAGCGCTTACTTTCGCAACCTTTCGTTCAAAGCATACGCATTAATACGCTGCGACCGTCAAATGCACGCGAACTACTGCTAGCGAATGGTTACACACCTATCTCGTGGTATGGCGATGGGCTGCTGCGACCAACAGTTTACAGCCGCGAACTAGAAGACGCGCTTGCTCGTGACGGACATATTTATATTCAAAATGCCGCAAGTTGGCTTCCGGCGCTTGCTTTAAACCCACAACCAAACGAAAAGATACTTGATATGTGCGCAGCGCCAGGCGGTAAAACCAGCCATATTGCTGCGCTTACAGATAATAAATCTTTTATAACGGCCAACGATAATTCACACCCGCGACTATATAAATTGCAACAAAATTTGCAGCGCTTGGGGGTAGAAGAGGTAGAACTTACTCTTAGTGATGCTACAAAACCAAAATTTGCACCGCCAATTTACGACGCAATCCTGCTTGATGCACCATGCAGCGGCGAAGGAATGATGAATTTAAACAATCCAAAGTCATTAGATTCGTGGTCGGTGGCACACATTAAACGGCTACAGTCGCTACAAAAACAGCTATTAAATGCAGCTTGGCGGCAACTTAAACCAGGCGGACGACTCGTGTATAGCACCTGTACTCTTGCGCCCGAAGAAAACGAAGCCATTATTCATTACGCCTTGCAACGATTTGAGGATATTTCGATTCAACCTCTTACCCTGCAAGTGCCAACACGTGCAACCACGCTAGGGGAATGGAACGGCAAGACTTACGACGCAAACACAAGTTTTGCCATGCGCATAAAGCCAACGCCTTATAACGAAGCATTTTTTGTGGCATTACTTAAAAAAACAGCTTAGTATAGTGAGCGTTCTTCACGCGCAGTTGCTCGGCCATCTTGAGCAATTGAATATACTACGGCCGTGTCGTGTAGCATATCAAGATCACCAATATCGCGGTGTGAAATGTTTTCGATATATTTAATAAGCGAGCGCAGGGAATTACCATGCGCCACTACAATAACGTTTTGCCCATGACGCAGACGCGGCAATATAACTCGCAAATAATAGGGAACAACTCGGTCGTACACCTGCTTAAGCGATTCGCCATCTTCAATAATTCCGTCCCAACTACGACGCAGTTCGTTGTAGGCGTCGTTGCCAATCAACTTTTTAATTTCATCTTTTTGCATTCCTGTATAGACGCCGTAATCACGTTCGTTAAGTGCGTAACTCTGTTCGTAAGGGACTTCAATTTGCTTCATGCCGCTTTTTACAGCCTCTAGGGTTTCGCGTGTGCGAATTTGCTCAGACGTGTACGCAAAGTCAAAAGATATATCGCCAAGTTTTTGGCCAAGTTTTACCGAATTATCGCGACCGTTATTTGTTATGTGCACATCGGTCGTTCCGGTCCACTTTCCCAGTACGTTCCATTCCGATTCGCCATGCCGTAACAATACAAGCTTGCCGGTTTTGGCCTGCAAGGCGACCTTGTTAGGAACTGAGCCGTACCAAAAATCAATAATGTTGCGTGCCGTAGTATGATTAATTCGCTCCAGTGCCTCGCGCGTATTAAAGGCGACATGCGGCGTAATAATTACTTGCGGTAATTGCTTAAGGGCAGCAAGTTCGGCTGCTGCTACGAACGTCGATGGCGCCACTGCATTGTCGCGAATCGCCTCAAGCAGGGCAGGTGTATGGAGAAACGTTTCGCCTTCTACTGTGTCTAAACCGGCGGCAGCTATTTTACCGCCACGTAGACCGTCTATTAGCGCCGAAGTTTCGATCAAGTCGCCGCGACCAGTGTTAATAATAATTACGCCAGTCTTCATTCGCTCAATAGACGCGTGATTAATAAGGTGATATGTCTCGGGAAGCGACGGAACATGCAGCGAAATAACATCGCTTTCTTGCAGTAACTCTTCTAAGCTTACGTAACTAAATCCCAGTTCGCTCGCCATTTTTTCATCGTGTGCCGCATCGTAAGCAAGCACGCGCATACCAAATCCCTTTGCTATGCGTGCAACGTGACGGCCAATTTTGCCTGCGCCAATCACGCCTAGCGTACGCGACTCAATGTCAAATCCTGTCAACTCATTCATGACAATGTTGCCTGTTTTTGCGGCCGTTTGCGCCTGAACAACTCGCCGTGCAAGCGAAAGTAGCAGCGCAAAGGCATGTTCGGCAACCGTTGCCTCGCCATAAGTTGGCACATTAACTACTGTAATGTCGTTGCGACTGGCATATTCCATATCAATATGGTCAAATCCAGTTGAACGAGTAGCAATAAGTTTAAGCCCGGGCATTTTCGCCAGCACATCTGCTGTAAGTCGGCTTCCTATAAACACCGAGATAACCTCGGCTTCGGGGTTTATGTTATTTTTTCCTAGCGTCGCTTCATGAAAGTACACCCGATGATCTGTCTCTTTAAAAGCCTGTTCTAGCTCAAACCTATCTTGCGGAGTCGTTTCAAAAAAATCTATTTGCGCCATAGTTATTCCTTTACGCTGTTAGGTTACCAAATGGATTTTGTAGCGGTAAATGCGGTGCTGCCTCGGCAATACGTAAAAGTTCGTTATACTTTGCCATACGATCACTACGTGAAAGCGAACCGGTTTTAATTTGACCCGCCCCTAAACCAACTGCTAAATGTGCAATTGTAGAATCTTCTGTTTCACCCGATCGATGAGATATAACAGTGTTCCAACCGGCTCGTTGCGCCATCAAAACCGCATCAATAGTTTCGCTAAGCGTACCAATTTGATTTGGTTTTATTAGAATGGCATTTCCAGCACCGCTACCTATAGCACGTTCTAATAGTTTAGTATTTGTTACCAATAAGTCATCGCCTACTAACTGCACCGCCGCACCAAGCGACGTTGTAAGCTCAGTCCAATTGCGCCAATCATTCTCATCAAGTCCGTCTTCAATCGACACGATAGGGTACTGACGCACCAAATGATCATACATAGCAATTAACTCCATGGCGTGAAGCTGCCGATTTTCGGTGGCAAGTGTGTAGGTGCCATTGTTAAACAACTCACTCGCGGCCACGTCGAGCGCTAGGGCTACATCGCGACCGGGCATATATCCAGCCAGCTGAATCGCCTCCATAATAAGCGCGAGTGGCTCGCCGTTACCATTTTGAACACGCGGTGCATATCCGCCCTCATCTCCAACTGTAGTAGGGTAGCCTTTTTGTTTTAAAACCTTTGCCAGCGCATGAAAAACTTCGGTACCAATTTGTAGAGCTTCTGGCATGGTACCTGCCTTCAAGGGAACAATCATGTACTCCTGAATATCGGTTGCACCAAGCGCATGCTGACCACCATTCATTACGTTCATCATTGGCATAGGTAAGCGTTGCGACTGATGAGTAAACGCCGTTTCTGCAATATAATTATGAAGCGGCGTATGCTTAGCCTTTGCAACCGCTTTTGCGAGCGCCAAGGAAACCGATAAGATTGCATTAGCACCAAGTTTAGATTTATTTTCAGTGCCGTCGATACTGTTCATTAGCCTGTCGAGTCCACGTTGATCAATCGGGTTTTTACCAATTAATTGCGGCTTTATTATACGGTTAACCGCCTCCACCGCCTTTAAAACACCTTTACCACCATAGGCTCTGTTATCGCCATCGCGCAACTCAACCGCCTCCTTAGAACCTGTGCTTGCGCCTGATGGAACGGCCGCTCTCCCCATAGAACCATCACTTAAAAACACATCGGCTTCAACCGTTGGATTACCACGTGAATCAAAAATTTGTCGAGCGTGTATATCGAGAATTGTGAGACTTTGCATACTTTTAGTGTAACAATTTTTTGCAAGCTTAAACAGTTTGATAGTATACTATCAACTAATGGGCAATAAACAAGGGCTTTTAGGCACGTGAACTTACGTTTTAGTAAACAAATTAATCGTGGCTTTACTATAGTAGAGTTACTAATTGTTATTGTGGTGATTGCAATTCTTGCGGCAATAACTATTGTGGCGTATAACGGTATACAAAACAGAGCCCACGATACAGCCGTGCAGAGTGACTTAGCGCAATTTCATCGTAAAAATCAAACAGAAAAATTAACACGATCCGACGACGGCTTTTTATACGCCGGTGATTTTGCTGGCTACCGGGTAAAGTTTAATAAGTCGGCGTACGATCTATCGCTTAATAACCTTATGTACTGTCGAAGTAATGACGGCCAAGAGTATGGACTCGCAGCCGTGAGTAAATCGGGTAAAGCTTATTACGTTAATACGGCTGGCGCTGTTCGCGACTACACCTGGAGCTGGACAAGCGCCGCAGCATCTACTTGCACAAACGTCATAAATTCTTCAGAGTATGCTCCAAGTTGGGGTAATCATAATGCTGGAATGGGCTGGGTGCATACACTCTAATACCGCCGCTGGTAAAAACTGCCGATCCGTGGTATATTATTAAGTACAATTTTAACCAAGGTTGGGAGGCTTTAAAGGCCGCTTGTACCACAGAAAGGACTTAAACCTTATGGCTAAAAAAGCCGATTTACTAGAGCGAGCTAACGTTTTAGGTTTAGACGTTACAGAAAAAAATACGATTGCTGAAATTGAAGCAGCAATTGCAAATGTAGAAAACACTACCGAAGCACCAGCGGCTATTGAGGCTGAAGCCGAGGAAGCCAAAACTGCTAAAGCTGGTAAACGTAGTGCAAAAGCACTTAAAGAAGCCGAAGAAGCAGCTGAAAAAGAGGCTCGCAAAGAAGCTGGCGACACTACTCCAGTTAACGAAGATGGCGAAGCGATTGTAAAAAAAGGCCCTAAGCCAACCGTACGACCAAAGCTAGAGCGACGCGGTAAAAAGTACCAAGAAGCAGCGAAACTTGTTGAAAAAGACAAAGTTTATACGTTAAGTGAAGCGCTTGATCTTGCGACTAAAACCAGCCCAGTGAAGTTTGACGCATCTGTTGAAGTTCACGTTCGCCTTGGTGTTGATCCTCGTCAGGCTGACCAAAATATTCGTTCTACTGTAAGCCTACCAAATGGTACCGGTAAAACTGTTCGTGTAGCCGTATTTGCACCAGAAGATCAACACACTGCAGCTAAAGATGCCGGCGCAGATGTAGTAGGTGACGAAACCTTTACTCGCCAACTTGAAAAAGAAGAACTTAACTTTGACGTGCTTATTGCAACCCCTCAGTACATGGCTAAGCTTGGTAAATTTGCGCGCTTACTTGGTCCACGCGGCCTTATGCCAAACCCTAAAAGTGGTACTGTAGCAACCGATGTTGCAAAAGCTGTTACTGAAGCGAAAGCTGGTAAGGTAGAGTACCGTGTTGATAAGCAAGCAATTGTTCATCTTTCAATTGGTAAAGTAAGTTTCGGCGCTCAAAAGCTTGAAGAAAACGCGCGTGTATTCTTTGATAGCCTTCAGGCGCAAAAACCTGCAAGCCTTAAGAACGTGTACGTTAAATCTGTTGCAATCGCAACTACCATGGGTCCACGTATCACCGTAGATAACGCTGCTTAATTTACGTAGCTACATAATTATCACCTCGACTAAACTATTTAGCGGGGTGGTTTTTTTATGCCACAACGGCTATGCTAAAAATATGAAACAGTACATAGAAATGCTTGACCTTGTTCGCAACCACGGCGATGATAAAAGCGACCGCACCGGTACGGGTACTCGCAGTATATTCGGACTACAGGCGCGATACAACTTAAGCGAAGGCTTTCCGGCGGTCACAACTAAAAAGCTTTATATGCGCAGTATTATCCATGAACTGTTATGGTTTTTATCGGGTAGTGGCAATATAAAATATCTAGTTGATAACGACGTTTCGATATGGAACGAATGGCCCTACAAACATTATCTTACGTCGAATGGTAACCCGGTACCAAACTCGGATAGCGACGAGTGGCGGCATGGAATGGCAAATTTTATTGAAAAAATAAAGACGGATAATGAATTTGCCAAAAAATGGGGCGAGCTTGGCCCAGTTTATGGCGTGCAATGGCGACACTGGCCCGACGGAAAAGGTGGTGAGATTGATCAAATTAAGCGAGCCATTGATACCATTAAAACCAATCCCGATTCTCGCCGCAATATTGTAAGCGCGTGGAATGTAGCCGAGATTGAGGAGATGGCCAAAGCCGGATTGCCACCATGCCATACTTTGTTTCAATTTAACGTGCGCGGTGATTATCTTGATTTGCAACTATATCAACGTAGCGCTGATATGTTTTTAGGTGTGCCGTTTAACATCGCCTCGTACGCATTACTGCTTTGCATGGTGGCGCAAGTAACTGGCAAAAAACCGGGGCATTTTGTGCATTCCCTTGGCGACGCGCATATTTACTCTAATCATTTTACCCAAGTAGATGAACAGCTTTCTCGTGAGCCGTTTGCACTGCCTACGCTTTGGCTTAATCCAAACGTCACCGCGATTGATGAATTTACATTTAGTGATATTCGCCTCGAAAACTACCAGTCGCACGGCGCGCTAAAAGCCCCGATTGCTGTATAGCTTAACGCTTTAGCATGTAGCGATAAAGTGTACACGCGTAAGCGTTGTGCTCGTCTTTATTGATATGACCGATTTGGTTTTTTTCGTACTCGTTTTCGTTAAAAACCGGAAAAAACTTATCAGCATCAAATTCTCCGTGAACATGCGTAATAATCAATTCGTCTGCCACCTTGTTGGCAAGTAGCTCACTAAACATTTGCACGCCACCAATTACACAAGCGTTGTCACCCGCTAATTGTAACGCCTGCTTTAACGATATAGCCCATTGCACGCGTGGATGCAATATAAGAGGTTCACCTGACGTAACAACAATATGCTGCCGATCAGGTAGTACACGCGGCAAAGATTGGAATGTTTTTCTGCCCATAACAAGTGTGCGACCGGTAGTTACTTTTTTAAAATGCGCTAAATCAGCCGGCAAAGATCGTCCCCATGGCAAATCGTTACCAAAACCAAATTCACGGTTATTTCCATAGGCGGCCACTAATGTAATCATACAGCTATAGTAGCATATGCATAATGCGTGGTATAATTTCGTTATCTACTAAGAGAGTAAGGGGAAACACGTTGCAATGCCGAATACACTGATTGGGCCGTCTAGCCGTACGCGCAAACATCAAAAAATATACCAAAATTATCTTCGCGAACATCCGCAAACAAATGCATGTAGTTTTTGCACGCTTGCAACCGACTCACGAAATAAAATTATTAAAGAGACCAAGCATTGTTTTGTAATAAAAAATCGCTTTGCTTACAATACCTGGGACGATTGCGCGGTAAACGAACATCTTATGATAACCCCAAAGCGCCATATTGTTAGTTTGCACGAACTCACCAGCGACGAAAAAGACGAATATTTTAGTTTAGTGTGCGAATATGAGGCCAATGGCTACTCGCTATATGCACGCGCGGCATCTAATATTACAAAATCCATCGCTCATCAGCATACACACTTTATTAAACTCGCCCCAACCCGTCATAAATTTTTATTTTATCTACGCTCGCCACACTTACTTTTCTTTAAATAATTTAATATTAGAGTACCCATATATGAACGACCGACTAAATTACCAAGCCATTACCAATCCAGAGTTAGTAGAACGCACGTTTAACACCAGTGCATGGGATAATGATAAAATTTTATATCCGCACCCTGCAACTGCAGAAGATGAAATTGTGGCACGACTAACCAGGCAACGCCAAGCCGGACAAGCAGATATTATTACGCTTGTAGACGGGGCGTTTGATGTGCCGCACCCTAATCACGAAGAATATTTAAAACATTGCAGGTTAGCGGGGGCATATAATTATCTACTTAGCCGAAATAGCGAGGCGCCAACAGTTGAGCAGGTTGGTTCGCTTGCTACTTCATCGGCGTTACATTTAGTGGTTACGGTTGATGCCGATGCAAAAGTTTCTGAAAAGAAAAGTGGTGCAAGCAGTAAAGGCGGCGTCGCTCGGCCAATTTATCCGTGGCATGAACGGGCACGGCGAATTGCAAACTACACCTTCGACACAGCTGAAGGACCGCGTTATTCAGCCAATACAGTAACTGTCGAGGGCGATCCGGCGCACGTAAATACAGCCTATTTCTCGTCGCTTAGCCTAGCTAAACACTTACAATCCGCTAATTTACTCGACACATTAGTAGTATTTGGAGAGCATGATACAACAGTTGGGCAAGCACAAGATTTAAACCTTAATCCGACTGTTATGCCAAGCACAAATGTATACAGCATCAATCCGCAAACTGGCCGCGGCTATACAAGTAGTGGTATTATTCGACGAGCTCAGGGTCAACCTGTTGAGTACCCAATTACATCACCCCTAATGCCGCAAAATACGGAGGTTTAATTTATGTCGGTTTACAGCAACACGCAAATTACAGCAGCGATAGATGACGGTACGATCGTGTGCGTACCGTTTAATCCAGCTAACGTTTCCGAAGCCAGTCTAGATTTTACGCTTGGCAACTATTTTTATAAACAAGAGTACCAAGAAGACGCTAAGGTTTATAACCCGTTCGATATTGATGATGTAGCACGGTATTTTAAAGGCCCACTTGAGGCAATGCCACATAAAGAATGGTGTGATAAACATGGCTATAAACCGTTTAACAATATTCCCGACGATCACCCAATTATTGTGTTGCGGCCTGGCGAACGAATTTTAGCGCATACGCATGAATTTGTTGGAATTCGAACACACGGTGGCGCATGCGAGGTAAAATCACGCTCTAGTTGGGGTCGAAATGGTGTTGCAGTATGCTTTGACGCCGGCTGGGTTGACCCTGGATACATAAACCGTATTACATTAGAAATTTACAATCTTAACATGCACGAATCAGTAGTACTGCCGGTAGGCGAACGGATTGGACAGCTTATTTTTCATACCACCGGCCCAGTTGAAGGTGGCTACGCCGAAGGCCGCGGCGGTATGAGCGGCAAATATCAACATACCGATGATTTAGACGAACTGATACGCTCTTGGGAGCCAAGCATGATGCTACCACGCGCCTACAAAGACAGCCGCGTTACGCCCTTGCCAATTTCTGGCCTTTCTAAAGGTGTGAAATAATGGCAGCTATGTCTACTCGCGGCCATTCGATTGTTATTGAAGGCCACGACGGAACAGGTAAATCGACTCAAGCGGCACTGCTTGTTAAGTGGCTGCAAAATAAAGGTATTCAAACTTTTGAGGCGCATGAACCAGCCGGCACACCACTTGCCGATAAATTACGTGAAATTATAAAAGACGGCACACTTGAACGCGACCCACATACCGATTTACTGCTTTTTACTGCCGCCCGCATAGAGATTGCGAAACAAGAAGAGGCTGCTTTAGCGAGTGGAAAGTGGGTAATAAAAGCTCGCAATTGGCTTTCGACGCTTGCATATCAGGGTAGTGGAAGCGGCGTAAGTACAACGACTATAGAATCTGTAACAAAACAATTTTTGCCTAATTTTTACCTACACCCCAGCTTGCAAATTGTGTTGTATGTACCGCAAGAAGTGCGAAGGGCGCGAATATCACTAAGAGGCCTTAATGAACCAAACGACACGTTTGAATCAAAAGATGTCATGTTTCAAGAGAGAGTAGCGAATGCGTACGAGACCATCGCTCAAGATCGTAATGCGCTACTGCTCGATGCTTCGCCCTCAATTGACGAATTGCACGCAACAATTACGCACATTATCGAGACTCAATTTAACGTTTAACCCTAGCGTATTACACTAGCGTCTGGCATACATACTGCGCTATTTTATCTTCTCTATCGACTAATGCATACAGCTCGCCTGTGCGAGTAGTTGCCGCCTGATGGGCATACGATTCCTGCGCCCGTTTGTTGTACGAGTACACCATAAAAGATATTGGCTTAATTATGCGTTGATCATCACGCGACAACGCAGCCACCATATTGGTATAAAATGTACCTTTTGCTGCATAAAGAATTTGTTTTTGCCAGTGCGGATTGTCTTTCGCGGATACTTTGCGCACTTTATCGGCAACACGTTGGTTAAACCCACTTTCACAGCTCATATCCAAAACATACCATAATTTTTCCATTACATACGCATCTTCTGGCGATGAATCGGTACCCATAGGCACTACGCCCAGCAGTCGTCGCCGCGAAGCTAGCAAATAATTCTCTCCGTGGTATGTATCGTCATCTTTACCAGCGCGCACAAGATCTACCTGCATACTATCAAGGTGTCGAATACGAAAATCTTCTGCTTCGTCTTGTGTAGCAATTCTGCCGCCGCGTTCGGTTATAGCCTGATACGCACGCATTCTCATGTCTGCTTGCGCCTCGTTCAGGCCTTCGCCATACGGAGTAGTCGCGTTTAATAGCTCGACCGCCGGAATGTGCAGATCGGCCTGTGTCGTTAGCAGTTCGCTAGGCTCACTATAGCCATGTAAACCTCGGTACAGCCTATCGGGATAAGTTTTAATATAGTCGCCAGTTATTTGCGTCGCTCCAATCGACCAGTTAGCATGCGCCTGTTGTGATTGTCTGGCAAAATTCATATCGAACGCTGATTGCATATACTCGTGAAGCGGTTGCGGCACAATAATACCTCGTTGTTTTAGCGAGTCGCGAGCCGTATCGTAACGCGCAAGCAAAGTTTCGCGAACCAGTCGCTGTACGTTAGCCTCATCTTCAATATAAGGATAAAGCGGAGTAGGGCCGTAACCCTCAAGATGGGGTCGCATAATTTCGTTATAGCGCTTTTCGTCAAAGTGTTCCGAAGATGGATCGAGGGTGGCTTTAAAATCAACATACGATGGCACATTGTGCGCATTTGTATTAGTAGAATAGATTTCAGAGTTATACGACATAAATTTGCTTACAGTATTATACCATAATCTAATTTGTGCAGCAATTTTGAGGGGCTTGAAACAGCAAGCGATACAGTGTATAGTTAGCATTGACATTACCAAAGACAGTAGCTGCATATTATGCTTAATTCGCTACCGAGGATTCACTTATAATCTTGGTCTTTACGTGGTGTGGAGTTTTTTCGTCTCTATGGGCTTTAAATAACCGCATCATGAATGTTGCTCGTTTACAATTTGGTCACGAAACACGTATCAATCAAAGAAAGGGAATTTTATGGCAATTTCACGCGATAAAAAACAAACTTTGGTTGCTGAGCTTCAAAACACACTTGCAGATGCAAAAATGACTGTTTTTGCACAATATCAGGGCTTAAGTGTTGCCGACATTCAAGAACTTCGTCGCAGTGCGCGCGAAGCAAACGTAACAATAAAAGTTGTAAAAAACCGACTTGTTCGCGTCGCTCTTGAAAGCATCGACACCTACAAAGACACCGATATGTCACGCCTTCAAGGACAGCTTGTCTACGCTATTAGCAGCGAAGACGAAGTTGCTCCAGCACAGGTTATGGACGCATTTGCAAAAACACATCCCGCCCTGCAATTTGCTGGTGCATTTTCAGGAGAAGGCAACGCGCTTTCAGCTGAAGAAGTAAAGGCGCTTGCTGGCCTTCCAAGCAAAAATCAACTTATTGCAGAAGTCGTTTCTCAGCTACTTTCACCGGTACACGACATTACAAATGCACTTTCTGGCAATTTACACGCACTACTTGATGGTGTTGAAGCAAAAGCTACCAACTAATTATTAATTTTTTAGCATAAAAGGAGTCTCTCATTATGGCAGACGTAAAAAAACTTGCAGAAGAGCTAACTAAGCTTACTGTACTTGAAGTAAACGATCTTAAGAACGTTCTTAAAGAAGAATACGGCATCGAGCCAGCTGCTGCGGCAGTTGCTGTTGCCGGACCTGCTGCTGGCGGCGACGCTGCGGCTGAAGACGAAAAAACTGAGTTTACTGTAACTCTAACTGACGCAGGAAGCCAAAAAGTAGCTGTTATTAAAGCAGTGAAAGAATTGACTGGACTTGGTCTTGGTGAAGCTAAAGCTATCGTTGACGGCGTGCCATCACCTGTAAAAGAAAAGGTTTCTAAAGACGAAGCCGACGAAGCTAAAAAGAAGCTTGAAGAAGCTGGCGCAAGCGTAGAAGTTGCCTAAGGCAACCTGAAATACTATTTACTGTTCGCGTGACCAAATAACGAGCTTAAGTAGTCGTCCATAGCATGGGCGGCTATTTAATTTCAAATACAAAATATACAACGTTATTTAACTTACCCCTGATAACTATGTGGATAAGCATAGATGAGATGTTGACAACATATAGGTACACTTGCTATAAATGAGAGTAATACTTATAAAAATAGACAAAAGGGAACTGCGAGAAACTCACATAATGTCTGAATTACCAGAAAAACAAGTTAAGCGCCTGAAAATGCTTATCTCAGAAGCCGAAACAAATCTAGCAGCCGCCAGCGAGCTTCTTATTAGTATCCTAGGCGACGACGGACATGTGGTTACTCCACGTTCTAGCACCGAAGATGTATCAGGAAAAATTATTGAAGGTGTGTTCGACGGTCAAACGATGATTGGACCTGACGGCAAAAATTATCCAATTCCAGCAAACTACGCCTCTAAGTCGAAGCTAGTTGAAGGTGATATTTTAAAGCTAACGATCGCCGACGACGGCAGCTTTGTCTACAAACAGATCGGTCCGGTTCCGCGCAAACAAATTATTGGTACTCTTGTACAGCACGATGGCATTTACTACGTTGAGGCAAATGGCGTTGAATATCGAATTTTACTTGCAAGTGTAACGTACTTTAAAATTGCGATTGGCGACCAAGTTACCATTATTGTACCTGAAGACAATCCAGACGCCACTTGGGCAGCTGTTGAAGCGGCACTATAACTAAAAACTATATATAAAAATAGTTGTAGATTTTATCGACACCCTCGTCATTCACGCTTTAAGCGCGTACAATAGGGTGAGACTATATGAGTAAAAAAGCCCTATATCGTAAGTATCGTAGCACCTCGCTCGATGAAATTGTCGGTCAGCCCCACGTGACCGATATTCTTAAAAAGTCGTTAAAGCAAGGAAACGTTGCGCACGCCTATCTTTTAACGGGCCCGCGTGGAGTGGGAAAAACATCAATTGCCCGCATTTTGGCTCACGAGATTAACGGCCTCGACTACACCGATGAGTCGACTCATCTTGATATTATTGAAATAGATGCCGCTAGTAATAACGGCGTAGATGATGTACGTGATTTGCGCGATAAAGCCATGATTGCACCTTCATCGGCTGCCAAAAAAGTTTATATTATCGACGAGGTGCACATGCTCTCAAAAGCGGCCTTTAATGCGCTGCTTAAAATTCTTGAAGAACCACCAGAGCACATTGTATTTATTCTTGCTACAACCGACGTCGATAAACTTCCGGCTACTATTATAAGCCGAACGCAGCAGTTTCACTTTAGGCTTATACCCGCAGCTGCCATTAAAGATCACTTAAAATTTGTTGCCGATAAAGAATCTATTGCAATTGATGATGAAGCGCTAGAACTAATTGCCGACAGGGCAGAAGGCGGCTTTCGCGATGCACTAAGTTTACTTGATCAACTTTCATCGCTCGCGGGCGATGGCACAACTATTTCTAAGTCAATGATTGAAGAAAACTTAGGCCTTGCTCATCACGATATCGTAGAAAAAATTACCGACGCATATCTTTCTGAAGACTCACAAGCTGCCCTAGAATTACTTCTTTCGGCGCGCGATGAAGGCATTAGCGCCTCACTGCTTATCTCGCAGTTGCTACTTCATGCGCAGTCACTTGTTCGCACTAAGCCAGCAATCTTGTCTTTAATAGATGCGCTTATTTCTGCCGCTGACTCTTCGTATCCGCAGCTTAAACTGTTAACCGTATTTGCGCTACCAACCGCACCAATTTCACAACCACCATATACTAATAATTCAGACTCTTTGTTACAATCTTCGGGCACAGCGCCTCGATCCACCACCGCGGCTCAATCTACTACACACGCACCAACAATAACTAAGCGCACACCTGTTAAAAAAAGTTCAACCACAAAACAGATTAAACAAGATGTACCGCAACCCGTAAACAAACCGCTTGCTAACGATGACGTACCCAAAACTCTTGATTGGGAGGGAGTGGTTAATTACGCAAAAGCCAATCACGTAGCAATTTATAGCGTACTGTGTAAATGTGACTTTAGCTATAGCTCACCAAATCTTACTATTCATGCAGCTAACGCGTTCTATTCACGCAAACTCGATGACAGCAAATATCGCATTATGATTGCCCACTCGCTTGCCAGCGTAGGTGCGGGGGGCGTAAACGTTACTATAACTACAGAGCCTAAACCGCCAGCCGATGCCAAACTTGCTGCAATTGCCCAACTAATGGGTGGCGGAACCGAAGTATCACTCAACACCTTAGAAGAAGGAGCATAGCATGGCCGATATACAAAAAACTGCCGGAAAAATTCCACCTCAAAACCAAGAAGCCGAAAAGAGTTTGCTGGGTGCCGTACTTATTGATGAAGATACGTTGGCTGATATTTCTGAAATTGTGCATGCCAAAGATTTTTACGAAAAGCGTCATGCCACTATTTACGGGGCCATGATTCGCCTATACGAAAAACATAAACCCGTCGATTTGCTAACTCTTACCGAAGAGCTACGCCGTAAAGACGAATTAGATATCATTGGCGGCTCTAGCTATCTAACCGAGTTAACTAACTATGTGCCAACTGCTGCTCACGCTGCGGCGTATGCCGATATGGTTGCACAAAAGGCTGTTCGTCGTCGCCTTATTAAGGCGAGTGGTGAAATATCAGAAATGGGCTACGACGAAGAGACGACTACCCAAGAACTTTTGGAGCGTGCCGAGGCTGAATTATTCTCGGTAAGCGATCAATCGCTTAAACAAGATCTTGCTAGCATTGAAAGTATTCTTAACGACAGCTTTGATCGCATGGAAGAATTACACCGCAATAAAGGTGCAATGCGTGGCATTACCACGGGCTACCGAGACCTTGATAACATGACCGCCGGTCTTCAACGTTCAGATCTTATTATTCTTGCTGCTCGACCAGCTATGGGTAAAACGACGCTTGTTACCAATCTAGCCTATAATGTAGCGACACTCGCTAAATTACCAGTACTATTCTTCAGTCTGGAGATGAGCAAGGAGCAATTAGTCGACCGTATGCTGGCCGATGCTTCTGGCGTAGATAGCTGGAACATTCGCACTGGTAACCTTAATGACGAAGATTTTTCTAAACTTTCAGAAGCCATGGGTGAAATGGCCGAAGCTCCAATTTTTATTGATGACACGCCAGGACTTTCGGTACTCGAAATGCGCACAAAAGCACGGCGCATTGCCCACGAACGGCCGCTTGGTCTAATTGTGATTGACTATTTGCAGCTTATGCAAAGCAACGGCAACCATAACGGCAATCGCGTACAAGAGGTGAGTGAAATATCGCGTGGATTAAAGCTTGTTGCCCGTGAACTTAATGTGCCAGTTATTGCACTTTCACAGCTTAGTCGTAGCGTCGAAAGTCGTACACCGCCAATCCCAATGCTCTCCGACCTTCGTGAATCGGGATCGATTGAGCAAGACGCCGATATGGTTTCGTTCATTTACCGGCCAGCATATTACGAACCCGACAATCCCGACGTAGCTAATATTACTAAGTTAATTATTGCTAAACACCGTAATGGACCAGTTGGTGAAGTCGGCCTTTATTTTCACCCGGAACGCCTGCGATTTATGTCACTCGACACAAAGCACGAGTAGTACAAGGCGACTATATGCTATAATCGTACAAGAATATGCAAAAGTTCAGCATTCAGTCTTCACTCGTTTATCGCCGGCGTTATGGCATTGCCATCGGCATGACGCTAGCACTTTTAGCTGGACTACTTTATATGGCGTGGCTTTTTGTACCAGGCGGCCTGACGTACCACGAAAAAGATTCTGTTACTACCAGCGCAACCATACTTTCGCAGCTTACAAGCCTTAATTGGGTTATAGATGCGCCATATCATGCATTTCAGTGGCTTGTACTGCAAATTGCTGGAGTCAGCCTTGCCTCGATTAAACTGCCGTCTATAATCTTGGGCTTAGCTACGGCCTTTTTAATATTTACGCTTCTTCGACAATGGTTCCGATCAAATGTCGCCATTCTTACTTCAATTATTATGCTTGCTACCGGCCAGTTTGTGCTAATTGCCCAAAGCGGCACGCCATATATTATGATGATTTTATGGCCAGCACTTCTGCTTGTATTAGGCTGTGCATTTATTCGTGCAAAAACCGCGGCAAAGCGCTATCTAATTGGATTGACACTTGGCGTAGCTCTTGGTCTTAGCTTTTATACGCCGCTAATGATTTACTTTTATATAGCGGTAGCTATTTCGCTTATATCTCACCCGGCTCAGCGCCTACGTATTCGCCGTTTTCCAAAAATTTACCTACCATTGCCGCTACTTGCTGCCTTAATTGTAGCGCTTCCGCTTGTTCTAGCTAGTATCAAAAATCCATCGCTGCTTCTAAACCTTGCGGGAGTTTCGTGGCCACTACCTAGTATTTTGCAAAACTTTATGACGGTTACTATGCAGTACTTTAATGTCGTTTCTCCAACTGCTGGTAGGTTTATGGCACCTATGTTTAGTATAGGTACGTTGGCGCTAATTTTAATTGGCGTTGTACAAATGATTCGACATAAACATTCATTGCGTGCGCACTTGTTTATGCCGTGGCTTGCACTACTAACATTACCAATTTTGTTTAATACCGATCAGGCTTCGGTAGTGTTTATACCTTTGGTTATCCTAGCGGCAACCGGACTTAGCTTTATTATTTCAAACTGGTATCGACTTTTTCCAAATAACCCTTACGCACGCCTTGCAGGCTTAGTGCCGCTTGTTATATTCATTTCGGCGTTAACTTTTGCGGGTGTTGAACGCTTTATGTACGGGTATCGCTACGACCAAGAGGTTGTCGGCCAATACTCCAAAGATGTTCCGTTGCTTCATCGTGAATTAAAAGACCATTCGACCACAACGGCCGTACTGGTTGTACCAACCAATGAACGAGCTTTTTACACACAGATGATGGCCATTAACTCTGAGCGTTACCCAAGCGTGCAGTCATTCCGCGTTACCAGCACACCACCGCCAAACATTGCTTCAGGCGAGACAATAATTGTTGCCAACGAATTACACACTCAAGCCTCTAACAACTACTCCCAAGCACAGCTTCACAGTATGCTTGTCAACAGCCGTTCATCAGATGCCGCTCGTTATTACCTCTACAAAAATCCTTCATAGTAACGTATAATTAGCCCTAGATACCAACAACGAGAGGGAATTACCGACATGGCTATGGACCAAATGAAAATGCTTAACCAGCTTCGTAAAGCTCAAAAAGATCTTGGAAAAGAAATTATTGAAGTAGTTGCAGGCGACAACGATGAGGTTGTTATGCAGTTTACTGGCGAACTAAAAATTAAAAGTGTTGAAATTAAACCTGAATTTTTGAGCCCAGAAAACGCCGAAGACCTTAACCACTACATCGAAATTTGTATTCGCGATGGTCTTGCAAAGGCGCAAGAAGTTGCAGCCGAAAAAATGAAACCGCTTATGGGCGGACTTGGTAACTTGCCATTCTAATTAAGGCCTATAGTTAGGCTATAAGGACACACGGTGACGGATATTTTACCCGCAGCCTTACGGGATGCAATTGATGAGCTGGGGCGACTACCAGGAGTTGGTGCGCGGACTGCGGAAAGATACGCTTATTTTTTGCTGCGCGCTTCTACCGATAAAAATACCTCACTCGCCCGTGCAATACAATCATTAAAAACTCGTGTAAAAGTTTGCCCAATTACCTTTGCACTTATCGACATAGACGAAGACGTGTCGCCGCTTTATAGCAACGCTAACCGCGACAAAGGCCTCGTTGCAGTAGTAGAAGAGCCACTTGACGTAGTGGCGCTAGAGCGTACCGGCCAATTTAAAGGTACCTATCATGTATTGGGCGGCGCTATCAGCCCTATAGATGGAATTGGCCCAGATGAGCTGCACGTACCAGAACTTGTAGAGAGGATTAAAACCGATGAGGTTCGCGAGTTAATTATTGCAACGAACGCTTCGGTTGAAGGTGAATCTACCGCGCTATTTTTACAGCGCTACCTGCAAGATAAAAAAATAGAAGTACAAATGAGTCGATTAGCGAGAGGAATTCCGGTAGGTGTCGACCTTGAATATGCTGACCAGATTACACTTTCGCATGCACTGCAGGGGCGGCGCTCAATTTAGAATGCTATACTAATGACAATGTTTACAAATTCTATATCTACAATCGAAGCGGCAAAAAAAATTGTCATTGTTCAAGCCGAAAATCCAGACGGCGACAGCTTAGGTACAAGTGTGGCGCTTGAAGAGATACTGGGCGACCTTGGCAAAACCGTTGTACTGCATTGCCCAGTAGAGATTCCTAAATATTTGCGCTACATACAAGGCTGGGACAGGGTAGAAAAAGATTTTCCGTATGACGCCGATTGTGCGATTATTGTTGACACCACTGCCGAGGTACTACTTTCAAAAACGCTAGCTATTCCAGCGGTACGTAATTTTTTTGAGTCACACCAAGTTATCGCAATTGATCATCACCCCGAAACGTCGTCGCTTAATTTTAGCCATGAACTTATTTACAAAGACGCGGTTTCAACATCGGCGGTTGTGTATGAGCTTGCACTATCTGCCGGCTGGCCAGTATCGGCTCGGGCGGCCGAAAATATGCTGATTGCCATTATGAGCGACAGCCTTGGTCTTACGACGCCTAATGTAACCACTCGCACCTTTGAAATTGCTACCGAACTTATTCGCGCCGGTGCGTCTAACGCAGTCATTGAAGAGCGACGGCGCGAATACATGAAAAAATCGCCAGAAATATTAGCATACAAAGGCAACTTAATTGGTCGAATTGAATATCACCTTGATGGCAAGCTTGCCATGGTACATATTCCGTGGGAAGATATTCAAACCTATAGCGACCAATACAACCCGAGCGTACTAGTGCTAGACGAAATGCGCTTAGTAGAAAACGTTGAGGTGTGTATTGCAGTTAAAACGTATCCAGACGGCAAACTAACCGGCAAGCTAAAAACTAACCTACCTATAGCAGGTAATATTGCCGGTTATTTTGGCGGCGGCGGTCACGACTATGCAGCTGGATTTAGAATTTACGAGCCATACTCATCTGCTAAAAACGAAATAATTGCAGCAACAGATAAAATTTTACGAGACTTTAATGAAACTTTATAATTCACGCACTCGCCAAATAGAAACATTAACGCCACTTCAAGATAACCGTGTATCTATTTATTCTTGCGGGCCAACAGTTTACGATTATGTACACATTGGCAACCTAAGTGCCTTTATTGCCGCCGACACGCTTCGTCGGGCCGTAACACTTCATGGCTACACAGTACACCACGCTATGAATTTTACAGATGTAGACGATAAAATTATCAAAAAAAGCCAAGCGCTATACAGCAACTTACCGCCAGAACAAGCTCTTAAAGCCGTAACCACCGCCTATAGCGAGGCATTTATTGACGACATGAAAGCAGTGGGCAACGATGTGGACGCCATGGAATTTATTCGAGCCACCGACGCATCGGTAATACTAGGTATGCAAGAACTTATTCGCAAACTTGTAATCGCAAATTTTGCTTACCTTACCGATGATGGCATTTATTTTTCGATTGACTCCTACACTAAAAGCGGCAAAACATATGGTCAACTGGTTGATCTCGGTGGCTCTCGCCGATCGAGTGAGCGCATTGCTAATGATGAATACGACAAGTCATCAGTACACGATTTTGCATTATGGAAGTTTAAAAAGCCAAACGAGCCAGCGTGGGAGTTTGAGATTGAAGGTAAGAATTGCACAGGGCGACCGGGTTGGCATATTGAATGTTCTGTTATGAGCCAGCAAACTATTGGCTTACCATTTGATATTCACACCGGTGGAATTGATTTACAATTTCCACATCACGAAAATGAAATTGCCCAAAGCACCGCACTACAAAGCAGTCCACTTTATGCCTCAATGTTTGTACATAACGAACATATTTTAGTTGAGGGTAAAAAGATGAGTAAAAGCTTAGGTAACTTTTACTCGCTTAAAGATTTAGTTAAGCAGAAAATTAACCCACTTGCGTTTCGTATGCTGGTGTTGCAATCTCATTACCGAAAAAGCACCATGTACGGACATGAAGCTATTACAAGTGCTGCAAATCGTCTGTCTCATTGGCGAATGTACGCAAGCTATCGTCATCAAATGAGCGACACGACCGACGGCATGGCCGAACAACTACACGCAAGCATCCAACAGGTGCTCGCGGCACTCGGCAGCGACCTAGACACACCAGAAGCCTTACGCATAGTAGATTCGGTATTTACATCACTAGAAGCAACCGATATCACGCAGATATCAGGTGTAGCTTTTGGTGCGTTTATTTCTTTTATAGACAAGGCACTTGGGCTTAACCTTGCCACCTCTACTCCGCGGCCTTCGCAAGAAGTACTACAAAACTTACAGGCGCGCCTCACTGCTCGCAAGCAACAAGACTGGACACGCTCTGATGAGTTGCGAGACTGGCTAACAAACCATGGCATAGCGGTAAGCGACCGAGCGCAAGAAACTCGCTGGTATTGGCTGTAACTCGCTACTATTAAAAACCGCATCAACTTTATAGATGCGGTTTTTATATGTAGGACGCGTAGCTCTATTCGGTTACTCGTTCGGTTTCCTGAGAAATTTTCTTAAGAACTTTTCGGACTGGCGTTGAGCGCTTATGTCGCTCTTCTTTGGCGCGAGACACATATTCTTCAACTAAAATTTTTATACAGCCAGCGATTGGAATGGCGATAATACCACCCGCAATACCAAACATATAGGTACCCACCGTTGCCGCCGTTAACACTACAAGTGCCGTAAGATCAATCGTCTTTGACTGAATGGCTGGCGAAATAACGTTATTTTCTACCTGCTGGTAAATTACAAAGTATATTACGTAAATGATGGCTGCCGGTACATCGTTTAGCGCCAAAAGCACACCCGCAAGTACACCTGCAATTGTGGCACCAAACATTGGGATAAGTGATAGCACAAACGTAACGGCTATAATTGGCATAGCTAAGTTAGCCGGAATAGGCGTAAACAAGCTAATAACAAATACTGCAAGGCCAGCACTAAGTGCGCCAATTGCTGATACAAGTATTTGTCCAGTTACATAACTCGTTACGACGTTGTACATACGTTCAGATAATCGTTGATGGTACTTCATTAAATCTTTATCTTTGTACAGTAGCCATACGCGCTTTACCCACATTGGTCCTTCAACAAGCATTAAAAAGGTAAGCACTAACACAAGTAGCGTGGCAGTCAGGAAGGCAGCTAAGGAGCCAATACCACTTATTACGCCGCTACCAACATTTGCTGCCCACGATGAGGCATTTTCGCGCACAGAGTTTACCGCAGAATCAACCTGACCCTGCAAGCCATAACGATCAATCACATCACTCAAACCAACCCACTGAACCTGCGCGTTATCTACTAGCGTAGGAATGGTGTCGGCAAATTTTGCGCTCTGCTCAATTACTGGCGGCACCACCAGCAAACCAAACACTCCAAGTGTTGCAACTACTGCTACAAATGAAATAGCTGTACCACCAACTCGGCTTTTTCCTGGTAATTTGCTAGCGATTGCCGCAACTGGCTTAGAGAGCGCCAGGGCAAGGAAAAACGAGACGCCAATAATAATAAGTGCGGTTTTTGCGCTATATAGCAGCCAACCAAGTAGAGCAAAGCTAATTACTACAAGCCAAAAACGCACAAAAGTTTCTGTGTCAATTTGTATACGTACTTTCATATATGTAGTGTAGCACTCTTATGGGGTAAAAACTATTGCATTTTACGGCCATTCTTGGCGTAATATAGCGATAAAAATTTTTCTTTACACTCGTAAAATGTATTGTCGTTAATAGACTGGCGAATATCATCGACTAAGCGCACAATAAACCGCTGGTTATGAATAGTTGCAAGCGTACTTGCCAGCATTTCTCCGGCTTTAAACAGGTGATGAAGATACGCGGCCGTGTAGTTTGTACAAGTATAGCAATCGCAATCTGGATCGAGCGACGAAAACTGCTCTTTGTACTTGCGATTAGTAATGTTAATTCGCCCAGTTGGCAAATAAAGCGCGGCATTACGCCCAACCCGCGATGGCGATACGCAATCAAAGGTGTCAGCTCCGTTTTCAATACAGGCAAAAATGTCATCGGGCTCAGAAATACCCAACATATGACGTGGTTTATTCTCCGGCAACTCATCACACATCCAGTTTACAATTTCACCAATGTTTTCTTTTCGTAACGCACCACCAAGACCAAAACCGTCAAAATCTCTCTCGCCGTAAAAGCGTGCCGATTGACGACGTAAATCTTCGTAATCTGCCCCCTGAATAACACCAAATAATGCTTGGTACGGTTTGTTGTAACGCTGAGCGGTTAGCGCTTTATGCGCTGCCAAACTGCGTTCAGCCCACGGGTGAGTACGCAGTCGCAACGACTCAACTTGGTATTCGTAAGAGTGGTGAAGGGTCGTTAACTCGTCAAAAGAAAAAATTATATCCGCCCCTAAACTATGTTGAATTTGCATAGAAACTTCTGGGTTAAACCGATGTCGTGAGCCATCAAGATGTGACTTAAACGTTACGCCGTCGTTATCAATCCACGCTAATGAATCTTTTTTAGCCACCGGAGCGTCATCGCCTGTGCCGTCCATATCAATTACTTTTTTAAATCCAACGCCCAAGCTCATTACCTGAAAACCGCCACTGTCGGTAAAGGTAGGCCCACTCCAGTTCATAAATGTTCCAAGTCCGCCGGCAGAATCAATAATTTGCGAACCCGGACGTAAATAGAGATGATACGCATTTGCTAGCACAGCTTGTGCGCCCGTAGCCGCCAGCTGCTCTGGCGTAAGCGCCTTAAGTGTTGCCTGAGTGCCAACTGGTATAAAAGCTGGTGTCGCAATTTCTCCGTGCGGCGTTGAAATTACACCGCTACGGCCATGCGCATCTAAAAGACGATTAGTAATTTTAAACGAGAATGGTTTTGACATATATTTTAGAATACTACATCGTTAGCCGTCTGTCTCGGCGCGCAGTTATAAAATACACTGTTTGCACCAATTCGCACAGATTGCTACAGTACTACTATGACAAAAGCGCAACCATCGCCACTTGTTGAAGTAAAAGATTTCTCAATGAAGTTTGGCAAAACAACAGTTATAGATAGTTTAAATTTTGAAATTATGAAAGGTGAAACGTTTGGCCTATTAGGCTCTAACGGATCGGGAAAAACGACCACTATACGAGCACTGCTTGGCATATATAAGCCCACAGAAGGGAAACTATACATTGAAAACAAAGCCTATACCGTAGACAGCGATGTAACGCTCGGGTATTTGCCAGAAGAACGTGGATTATACCGCAATGAATCTGTACTTGATGTAATGATTTACTTTGGCACGCTAAAAAGAATGCGTCCGAATGAAGCAAAAGAGTGGTCGCTCAATTATTTAAAGCGCGTAGGACTTTTTGATAAAGCTAATGTTAAAATTGATAAACTTTCTGGCGGACAGCAGCAAAAAGTACAGCTTGGCGTTACCATTATGAATCACCCGAAACTGCTAATTCTTGATGAACCAACTAAAGGTTTCGACCCTGTAAACCGCAGGTTGCTTATGGATATTATTGAAGAGCGTCAAGCAGACGGCGCAACCGTTGTGCTTGTTACGCACCACATGGAAGAAGTTGAAAAACTTTGCGACCGACTAATTCTTTTAAAAGACGGCTCGGCTGCCGCCTACGGCACCGTAGAGCAAGTGCGCGCCGCACATAATAACAAGTCGCTTGATGACATATTTGTCGACGTTTACGGGCACCATGCGCTACAAGGGGGAGAGCAACATGTTTAACATTGGGACGGTTATTGGATTCGAAATCAAACGTACGCTTAAGAAAAAATCTTTTTGGATTGGGGCGCTATCGGTACCTGCACTGCTTATTGGTGTTGTGTTCATTATTTGGCTCTCCAATAAGTCGGCTAGCGAAACAAGTGATCAATTTAAAAACGAGCGCTACTCGCTTGTCGTACTCGATGAAAGCGAGCGGGTAAATCCTGCGCTACTTAGCCAGTTTGGCGCTCAGACAGTTGAGAATAAGCAGAAAGGGATTGATCAAGTTGAATCCGGCACAACCGATGCTTTCTTCTATTATCCGAACGATGTGGCCGAAAACCCTGTTGAGGCTTACGCCAAAGACACCGGTATGTTCGAAAACAGCAAATACCAAGCTGTGGCTGAAATGCTTCTTGAAGAGTCGGTGGCAGCTACTGTAAATCCAGCCGACCGCGAAGTACTGCGCGGTAACGTAGCGTACGAAACCACTACGTATCGTGATGGCGAAGAGTATAATCCGCTACTCCATATGATTGCTCCCGGCATTTTCTTGGTGTTGTTTTACTTTTTAATCGCTATGTTTGGCAGTCAAATGCTTACAAGTACTACCGAAGAAAAAGAGAACCGAGTGATTGAAATGCTTCTTACCACCATTGAGGCTAAAAGCTTAATCGTTGGTAAAATAATCGCGCTAATCCTTCTTGCGTTTATTCAGGCGCTCGTGGTAATACTGCCAATTTTGGTTCTATATTTACTGTTTAAAGACCAGCTTAATTTTTCGTTACCGGTTGAGTTGAGTGCAATTCCAATCGACGGAGAACGCATGGCCTTAGGCGCGCTAATTTTTATTGGAAGTTACGGACTATTTACCGGCCTTCTTGTTGCTATTGGCGCTGCCGTTCCAACAGCAAAAGAGGCAAATGGCTTTTTGGGCGTGGTATTTATGTTGCTATTTGCACCGCTATACGCTGTATCGCTCATTATTTCATCACCAGATTCGCTCGCGGTACAGATACTCTCGTACTTTCCGCTTACTGCCCCAATCCCGCTTCTACTTCGCAATGCCGCTGGCACCTTACCGCTTAGCGAAGGTTTGGTTGCAGCCGCAATTTTAGCCGTTTGTGCCGTTATTGCAATGTGGGTAGCAATTCGCTTATTCCGCTACGGTGCAATAGAATACAGCAACCGGTTATCGTTTAAAACATTGTTTAAATAAATTAAAATACCCCGTAACCAAGCGGGGTATTTTAATTAAAATCTAGGTATATTTAGTAGACTACCATAAGCGCTAAAAGCACAAGACTAGCGCCAGCAAGTGCCGATACAGCAACGGTCATTTTATTAGGATAATAATCAACGGTATCACGCGACGTGGCTTTAGGCGCCGGTTTTGCGACTTTCTTTATTGAGGTGGTTTTGGTGCGTGGAGTGGTTGACTTATTGCTCATACCCTACACTATACACCCCACACGTACCTATCGACAAGAAGATTATGCTTAGCTATAGTAGAGACATGAAATCACCTGCGACACAATTACGTGCACAAATTGATGGCACGGTTCACACCGATACGCAAACCACCGAAACGTATTCTCACGATGCTAGTATTTACGAAATCTCACCAGAAATGGTCATAAAGCCTGCACATACAAAAGATATTAAAAAAATAGTACGTTTTGTTCGTGATAACAAAGCACACTATCCTACACTAGCCATAACGCCTCGTTCAGCTGGTACTGATATGTCAGGAGCCGCTATCGGCTCTTCAATTGTGCTCGACATGACCGCGCATTTTTCTACCCTGCATTCGGCCACAACTAAAAGTTTGCATGTTCAGCCAGGTGTTTTTATGCGCAACATCGACCCAATTTTAACCGAAAAAGGCGTTATGCTGGGGTGCGTTCCAGCTAGCCGAGCGTTATGTACTATTGGTGGAATGGTAGGAAATAACAGCGGCGGTGAACAGTCTCTGCGCTACGGCAATACTGAAAACTTTGTTCGCGAACTGGAAGTAGTACTGGCAGACGGCAACGCCTACACCATTAAGCCGCTCGATCGTCGTGCACTGCATATTAAAATGGAGCAGGGCGACTTTGAGGGTGAACTATACCGCAAATTGTACCATTTAATTGAAGACAACTACGACCTTGTACGAAATGCGCGGCCACACGTAAATAAAAATTCAATGGGCTATAATCTTTGGAGCGTATGGGATCGTGACACCGGCGTATTTGACTTAACGCGTTTATTTACCGGCAGCCAGGGAACACTTGGCGTAATTACCGACATTAAATTAAACGTCGTAAAAAAAGCCAAACATTCTGGTTTACTGGTGTTGTACTTGCCAAACATTAAACAGTTAGGCGAAATCATAAAACTAGTTATGGAGCATCATCCGGCAACGTTTGAAGGCTTTGACGATATAACATTTAATCTGGGAATACGGCATTTTAGTCTTTTTAAGGCTGCACTTGGAGCGAAAGAATGGGCTAAACAGCAAGCGAGCCTACTGTCATCGGTAGCTAAATTTAAAGGTCATGTTCCTAATATGGTATTAATGGTTGAATTTGAAGGCGACACACTCGACGAAGTACACGCCAAAATTAACGAACTATCTAATAAATTAAACGGCTTTAAACTTAAAAAAGAAGTTGCCGGAGATGAATCTGCTAGTAGTAAATTTTGGCAAATACGCCGTGCCAGCCTTGCATTACTTAGACAGCGCATTAAAGATAAGTACGCCTCGCCGTTTATTGACGATCTTACCGTACAGCCGCAATATTTACCAGAATTCTTGCCGCGTCTTCGTAAAATTATTAGAAAATATAAACTACCAGCCACCATTGCCGGGCACTTCGGCGATGGAAACTTCCACATAATTCCCCTTATGGACATTTCTAGCCCCGAAGATCAGGCGAAGCTAGAGCCGACCATGCGTGAAATAGTCCCACTCGTTCTCGAATATAAGGGCACGCTTGCTGGCGAACATAATGACGGCATGGTACGCGGCCCTTGGTTGCCAGCCGTGTTTGGCGAAGAAATGTACGGTATATTTAAACAGACTAAAGTTATATTCGATCCACAAAATATTTTCAATCCCTACAAAAAAACCGATGCTACCTGGGAATACAGCATGGATCACATTCGCTCAAACCATGATCGTAACCTTTACAAGGTTAAACTTTTAAAGTAGCTTCAGGTTTGTTTCAGTAAGAATGTCGTATACTTATATAATGCGACTTTTAGTAATAGAAGATGAACAAAAAATTGCTCGTAGCCTTAAGCGGGCACTAGAGACCGAGCATTACGCAGTGGACGTTGCGTATGATGGCGACGAAGGCTACGCCATGGCATCATCTGAAGAATACGACGGATTGATTGTCGATAGAATGTTACCCGGATCAAAAGATGGCTTGGCTATTGTTTACGAGTTACGAAAAAACAGTATATTTACACCGGTTTTATTTTTAACCGCGCTGGGTGCTGTGCACGAACGAACAAAAGGACTTGACAGTGGAGCAGATGACTACTTAGTAAAGCCGTTTGCATTAGATGAATTTTTAGCTCGGGTTCGCGCTTTAGTTCGTCGTCCGCCGCAACAATTACGCACAACGCTCACAGCGAACGACCTAGAGCTTGATACCGTAGCCCAAACAGTTAAACGAAGCGGTACAAATATCGCTCTAACTGCTAAAGAATTTTCATTACTTGAATATCTTTTGCGCAACAAAGGTCTTGTATTATCTAAAGATCAGCTTACGGCTCACGTATGGGATTTTGATGCCGACATTCTACCCAACACCGTAGAAGCGCATATTAAGCAATTGCGACGAAAAATTGACAAGCCTTTCTCATCGCAACTTATTCGTACAGTGCGTGGATTTGGCTATAAGATAGAAGGTTAAAAGGTGAAGTATCTTTTTGAGTCGGCAACCGTAAAATTAACACTTTGGTATTTGCTTATTTTAATGGCTGTAAGCATATTATTTAGCTTTGCTATATTTTCAGCCGCAACAAACGAAATGTCGCAGCGGCTAAAAGGTTTTGAGGTTGGAATAATTGGTAGAGAAGGAATTATATTCGAGCCGACATCGTACCCGAGTTTACGATCTCACCAAATGGAACAGGCAGCAAAAAATTTACTAAGCAGCCTCGCTCTTATGAATTTGATTATTTTGCTAGCGGGTGGAGTAGGGGCATACTTGCTCGCAAAACATACCTTGCGCCCAATTGAAGAGGCGCTTGATGCTCAGGCGCGTTTTACAAGCGATGCCAGCCACGAGTTACGCACGCCACTTGCAGCCATGCGCATGGAGACAGAGCTCGCTCTTAAAGACACTTCTATGAAACCAGCGCAATTACGCGAAACACTGCAAAGCAACCTTGAAGAAATTACTACGCTTACTGAACTAACTTCTACACTTCTTTCGCTGGCGCAAAAGAATGACCAATCTTTACAGGTAGAACCTGTGAGCATCGAGACACTTGTTACAAAAGCTGCTTCACGATTTCCTGCTTACAAATCTCGGATTGAAATAGAAAAAAACGACAATAGTAAACCGCTTATTGCCAAAATTCACCCCGGAACTATTGAAGAAGTAATAACAATCTTGCTTGATAACGCCATAAAATATTCGTATCCGTCCTCAAAAATTACCATAAAATTTACTAAAAAAGCACCTTACAAGGTTGCGGTTCACATAGAAAACAGTGGTGACGGCATTGCAGAAAAAGATTTACCGCATATTTTTAGCCGATTTTACCAGGCGAATAATGCCCGCAGTGGAGCAGATCATGGCTATGGATTAGGATTGGCGTTGGCAAAAAAATTAACAAAGCTTAACCGCGGCAATATTGACGTAAAAAGCACTCCTGGAAAAATTACTCGCTTTACACTTACACTGCCGCAGTAACTTTATTTAGTTTTCTTCATCTCCTTTTCAGCTAAGCTTGTCATTATAGTGATGAAGCAGGAAACGAGCGGCTGTGAACACCACTTTTCACCACATACTATTGTCATAGCCGCCGTACCGCTTCATTACACACATATAGACAACTAAACAAGGAGAAGGTGTATGAATACAACTTACCTAAGTAAGCGTGGTTACAAAGAACTACAAAAAGAGGTAACGCAGCTAGAGCGTGAACTGCACCAAATAACTGCTACTCTTCATAATCTTGATAAAGGCACTAGTCGAGAAGAAAGATTAGAGCGCAACGAAGCCCTAGGGCAATTTGAAAATACTGAATATGAATTACGCGAAAAAAATCGACTACTTGCACAAGCTAAATTATATCCAGGCAAACGAGATCGCATTAAAGTAGCCTTAGGTTCGGTAGTCGATCTTATAGACCAACAAGGTAGGCTTGTGCAATACACCCTTGTAGATAGCATAGAGGCGAACCCAAGCGACGGTAGAATCTCTATACATAGTCCTCTTGGACAAACATTACTTGGGCGAACTCTTAAAGACACGATTGAATGGTCTACACGGCATTATAAAAGCCAGATGCAACTTGTTGCTATTTCATAATTATATACATACGCACTCCACTGCAATAACCCTCTAGTCAGCACTAGAGGGTTTTTAGTATAATAGCGCTAATGCTTTACTATACTAATTCGCCACGCGCCGTACTTAAACACTTAGAATCATCTCAGTCAAAAGGTCTTAGCGAAAATCAGGCGAAAATTCGCCTTAAAAATTACGGACCAAATGAAATAAAAGTTAAAGGTACGCCGTTTTGGAAAAAACTAATCGCACCTTTTACCGATGTATTTACGCTAGTATTATTTGGCGCCGCCGCCGTAAGTTTAGTGCAGCAACAATGGATCGAGGCCCTTGTTATTTTTATAATCGTAGGAGTGAGTGCCGTAATTTACTTTGCGCAAACGTTTTCAGCTGAGCGCATATTAAAATCGCTCGCGCAAAAAAATAGTCAGCAAGTAACGGTTTTACGGACAGACTCAAACGGCGCTTCTTCGCTGTACAAGTTAGCCGCCGGCGAGCTTGTACCTGGTGATATAATTCAACTTAACGAGGGCGAAAAAGTACCAGCCGATGCACGAATATTGCTTGCTACTTCTACAAAAATAGACGAATCAATGCTCACGGGCGAATCTGAACCTATTGATAAAACTGCCGAGACACTAAGCAGCAAACAAGAAGTTTATGCCCAATCTAACATGCTATTTCAAGGTTCGTTTGTAGTATCAGGCGAAGTAACAGCTGTTGTAACTAATACCGGCAATACTACAGAATTTGGTAAACTTGCTTTACTCTCTAAACCGTCTGCCGATCGTTCTCCGGTGCAAAAAAAGATAGATCGGCTTGTTAAGCAAATTATTGGCGCGGTTGGCGTTATTGCAGTTGTAACTTTCTTGCTGTCAATAAGTAACGGCGTATCCTTAGGCGAAAGCATACGATTTGTTATTGTGCTGGCCGTAAGCGCCGTACCCGAAAGCTTACCGGTCGCTATTTCGGTAATATTGGTATTAGGCATGAAACGAATGGCTAAAAAGAAAGCTCTTGTGCGCAATATGCGTGCCATTGAAACCGTAGGTGCAATCACTACGATCGCCACCGACAAAACTGGCACATTAACCCGCAATAAACTTACCGTTCAAGAGACGTGGCAGCCGGTAGGCTCGAGCGAATCTATGGTAGCAATTGCTGCGCACGCACAATTTGGCCAAGGTGGTAAAAATTTCGATCCACTCGATGTAGCAATTCGTGAATACACCGAGCGAGAAGGGCACGCACAATCGTCAATGCCTGTTACAGCCTTGCCGTTTGATCAATCTGTCGTAATGAGCGGGAATATCTGGCACCATGGCGACACATATCGGCTTGTCGTAAAAGGTGCCCCCGAAAAAATTCTTTCTCATACTAAAAACCTTACAGAAGATGAACGCGAAACGGCCGAGCAATCACTCCATAAACTTACTTCGCAAGGGTACCGCGTTATTGCCCTAGCGCATGCTAACTTAGTAGAACCAGTATCCACGTTTAAAGATTTGCCAGAAAAAACAGCCTTTGATTTCGTTGGTTTTCTCGCAGTTGCCGATGTTTTACGCCCAGAGGCCGCGCAAGCAATTGCCGCTGCACAGGCTGCCGGAGTAAGTGTACGCATGATAACCGGAGACCACGCCGAAACAGCGTACCATATTGCAAAACAACTCGGTATGGTTAATGCGCGCTCACAGGTGTTTGACAGCCAAAAAGCCCTTTCGCTTACCGACGATGAGCTTCGTGAGCGCGTTGCGGAATCGCGCGTGTTTGCACGTGTGACCCCCGAATCTAAGTATAAAATTCTTGAAATTCTAAAAAAAGATCATATTACTGCCATGACAGGCGACGGTGTTAACGATGTACCAGCCCTATCGTCGGCGCACGTAGGTGTTGCCATGGGAAGCGGATCTCAAATAGCTAAAGAGGCTGGCGACATAGTTCTTCTTGATGACAACTTTAAAACAATTATAGACGCCATGCACGAAGGCCGAATTATTATTGCCAATATTCGACGCATGCTCTTTTATCTGCTATCGACTAATGCTGGCGAAATATTAACTATGATTGGAGCGCTTGCCCTAGGAAAGCCTGCGCCGCTTGCACCAATTCAAATTCTTTGGACTAATCTAGTTACTGACACCTCAATGTCTATTCCGCTTGGGCTAGAACCGGGCGAGCGAGATGAAATGCAGCGACCACCCCGCAAAGTAAATGCACCAATTCTTTCACGCCACCTTATTATTCGCATGATGTTTATAGCCCTTAGTATGGCTGCGATGACGTTAACTGTTTACCTTTATTTCCTTGATACAAAAGGCGAGGAGTACGCACAAACACTGGCGTTTGCCACACTTATTACTACCCAATGGGCAAACGCGTTTAGCGCACGAAGCAACCTCGAATCCGTATTTACCAGAATTCGCACTGTAAATATATGGTTTTATGTTGGATTTTCGATTGCGCTCATACTACAGGCATTAGCATTCTTTGGTCCATTAGGCGACATTCTTCATATTGCACGCGTCGAAACTTCGCTTCTCTTTACAATTGTAGCTATCGCATTTGTAACACAAATCGCCATTTGCGAGCTACATAAGCTATACGGACGCAGCAAGAATATTACACCCTAGAAAACGCAATATTGCTATGGTAAACTAATAAGGCATTGGGATGTGGCCAAGTGGTAAGGCACTGGGTTCTGGTTCCAGCATTCGGGGGTTCGAATCCCTCCATCCCAGCCAAGAGCTTATGTTTAAAATAGATCTTTTCGGAGGTCTATTTTATTTAGTATAGTAAATACCATGTCACTTATATACGTAACTGGCGCGCCAGGCGCTGGAAAAACTACCCTACAAAAGGAATTTAATACCCGAGGATATGAAACACGAGATATAGACAGCTCCAATCTTGGTGGCCCTCATAACAAAAGCACGGGAGAGCAAGTTACTATACCGCCTGTCGATCAAAGAACACCAGAGTGGTTTGAAGCGCACGAGTGGCGAGTATACCCACACGCTTTTGACACACTTAGGAGTGAAGCTAGAAATAAGAACATTATCTTATTTGGCGTTGCGGAGAGCGATGGAGAAATCTTGCATGTATCGATAAAATTATGTACTTAACATAGACGACGAAACCTTAATTAATCGTATTGCAAACAGGGAAGGTAACGACTTTGGCAAAAATGACTTTGAGTTAAAAGATATTTTGAATCGCAAACATGGACTCGATGATAAATATTCGTCACTCGATGTGACACATATTGATGCGTCTAAATCGCTACACGAAGTATCAGAAGAAATTATTTCACACATACGATAGCTTAGCTACAGTAGTATTCTTCATAAAACATACTCACTAACCCCGTCCAAAAGCCTACACCTAATAGACCTCTCGAAGGTCTATACTTGTTTGCTATAATCATGCTTATGAATAATGTTAATTTTGCCAGAAATTTAGTAAAAGGAAAAATTGCAGAAACCATTTTTGCTCAAATGCTTCGCGAAACAAACCAGTTTACGGTTTTAGAATTTGGCTATGAGAAACTTGTGCCTGAGCTTGTAATGCAGGGATATAACGAAAACTACGGCTTAGTTGAAACATTAAGATCAGCGCCTGATTTTGCGGTTATTAATAAAACAAAAAAAGAAGTACGCTTAATTGAAGTAAAATATATGCATCACCTTAGTCACGAATTTGCATTAAAAGCCGCAATCCGCATGCACGCGTCTTGGAATCCTTCGTATTTGTTTATAGCTACTTTAGACGGTTTTTACTTTGGTGCTATAGAGAAAATTATGGCAAACAACGGAAACGTAGCACCACTAAAACATCCCTTTATATCACAAGAAATTCAAGAAAAATATCTACGAATTTTATGCGACTTTGAGGCAAATAATTAAAATGACACACGATACAATTAACCCAGACTGCCCATTTTGCCTTAAAAATAACACGCTTCGCTGTAACGTACTGTATCAAGATGACCTTTGGTATATTACCGACATGGTAGACGGCGAGCTAAAACACGGTTACATGATAATCACCAAGCGTCATATTAATACGCCGTTTGATATTAACGAAAAGGAATGGGCAGCGCTTCGCGATTTACTTAAGCGGTGCAAGCTACTTTTAGATAGGTATTCTCCGGATGGATATAATTTAGGGTGGAATATTAATCCAGTTGGCGGCCAAAACGTCGATCATGCACACCTACACCTTTTTGGGCGATTTGCAGACGAGCCGTTAGCGCACAAGGGGCTTCGCTATGCGTTTAAGCAGCCTTCGAACAGGCGCGGCAGCGTACAATAAGCTTGGGCTTCACCACTAATGCATAAAAAAGTGATATTATACTACCATGAAAAAAGATCGAACCGTTAAAACAATTTTAATCGCATTTGCACTCGGTTTTTTACTGGGCATGGTTATTCTCAAGGCGACACTGGGGCTTATGTCGGCGTAATTTACACCAGCCTAAAATAGTTTTATATATAGCAGTTGTAGTACAATTAACCTTACGTCAAATATGTAACACACGGGGAGCGCTGCCATGTCGATAGAGCCTTATGGTGTTATACGCCACATACACAACACCAGAGCAACTGATTATTTATTTCGTCTATCTTTAAAGTGTGTTATTAAAAATCAGCAGGGCGAAGTACTGGTCGTGAAAGAGCTTGATAGGGATTACTGGGATATTCCCGGGGGCGGCATGGATCATGGGGAGTCAATCGAACAAGCAATTAGACGTGAGCTTACAGAAGAAGTTGGCTATAGTGGAAAATTTGCATTTACCATTCGCCATATTGAACAGCCCGTTTACTTATCTTTGCACAATTTTTACCAAACTCGTTTAATATTTGAAGTGATACCTAATGAACTAAGATTTAAAGCCGGGATTGACAGCGACGAGGTGAAATTTATAAACCCACACGAACTTCAATATTCTAAAAATGCAGCCGAACGTATGGTATATAGTTACGCCTCATTATTTTAAAAAGGATTTTATTATGCCTCATATTCACACAAACCCGGGCGAGCACGACCACACAGTATGTATTTATGTTGTTCGCACCGATACACCCGAACCGTTATGTCTGCTTCATATGCACCGTAAATTAGGTAAGTTGCTTCCTGCGGGCGGACACATCGAAACCCATGAGACACCGTGGCAAACGGTCGCGCACGAACTTGAAGAGGAGACTGGCTACGAGCTAAGCAAACTACGCATTCTTCAGCCCGCAGCGCGTATTAATTCACTCAGTGAATGTGTTGTGCATCCGCTACCGGTTGTAGTGCAAACCCACTCTTATCCAATACTCAATCATCATCATACCGACTCTTCCTATGCGCTCGTAGCTTCTGGCCCGCCTCTAAAGCCACCATCACAAGATGAATCGCAAGATATACGGTGGTTAAGCCGTAACGACTTAGCATTGCTTTCACCAGATGAAATATACGAGAATAACCGAGAAGTCTATTTGTTTATTTTAGACCATTGCCTTAGCGAATGGGAGCAAATTCCAACGCAGGAATTTACGTTGTAAATCAATCAGTTGCCGCAGGAATTATACGAATTGCCACGCCACCGCCCGGCGCCAAACGAAGTGTTAGAGTCTCACTCGACGCAACAATTTGCGTATCAATTGCATAGGCAAGGGGATTATCCTGCCAATGCGCATCTTCATCATCGCGATAAATTGTTGCGAGGTACGCCCTGTTCTCATCAAGAAAGTCAAGATTAACTGATAAATCGCGCGACAGTTCGTTTGTTACACTGCCTATATACCACTCGTCGCTGTGTCGCCGCGCAATGGCATAATATTCGCCAATTTCGCCCGCTAAAGGCAGCGATTCGTCCCACGAGGTTGGTACACTATGAATAAACTGATAAGCCGGATGAGAATGGTATAAATGCGGTCGATCGGCAACCATTTGAAGTGGACTAAAAATTGTTACATAAAACGCCAATTGCTTTGCAAGCGTAGTGCCAACTGGCTTTTCGGCATTTTTAAGATCAAATATTCCCGGCGTAAAATCAAATGCTCCTGCTAAACAGCGAGTGTAGGGAATGATGGCTGTGTGCGCCGGGGTTAAACCGCCGCCCTCATATTCTTGCCCACGCGCACCTTCGCGAGTCATCACATTTGGCCACGTACGTTCTATTCCAGTACCTTTAATTGGTTCGTGAATATCAAGCATCATCTCATACTCAGCAGCTAGTTCAATTACTTTTTGATAGTGACGAACGCCAAACTGGCTATGATGGTATTCACTATGGTTCATTTGGCTACCCACATAGCCAAGTTTTATATATCGTATGCCAAGCTTTTTATAAAACTCGAATGCCGCTGGCCACTGCGATTCATAATTTGCCACATTTCCGGCCGTTTCATGGTGACCAATAAGCTCAATACCCCGAGAGCGCGCATAGCGAGCTACCTCTTCAATGTCAAAATCATTATAGGCTTTAGTAAAATTAAACCTATCACCATTTTCCATCCAGTTGCCGTCCCAAGTCTCATTCCAACCCTCAATAAGCAACGCCTCAACCCCAAGCTGCACGCACTCGTCTATATACTGCTTTGCACGTTCGGTAGTTGCACCATGCGCGTCACCCTGGCTCCAGGTAAGCTCTTTAACAAACATACCCCACCAAATACCCAAAAATTTAGCCGGACGAATCCAACTGGTGTCGGCAATTTTTGACGGCTCGTTTAACCTTAGCAGCAAGGTAGAGGCGGTAAGTTGGTGTGCTGTTTTTGCAAACAAAATCACTCTCCATGGCGAGATAAATGGCGTTACAACTTTTGCTTTTAGTCCGCGATCACTCAGCGGAGTGATATCAGCCTTTAGAGCGCCGCTGGCGGCGGGTGCCAGAGTCATACTGCCGTAGTTGTATAGCGCCGCTTCGTGGATAGCAATGTACGCAGTGCTGTGTAATTGTACAGTAAAGGGAGTATGTACCGGCGCCGGTATGTCGGCTACCGATGTTTTTTCAAACAAGTACTCGTACCTATCGGGTTGATAGGCGGGAATCCACCAGCTTGTTGCAGTCGATGGAATAGCAAATTCTGTTAGCTCATCGCTAATTTCTAGGCGTTTACATTCTGGCTGATAGGGAATTTCATAGCGAAACGCTACGCCGTCATCAAACAACCTAAATCGAATACTAATGCGGCGTTTTTTACCCGCAAATTCTTGCAAATAAAGCGCATGCTCGTTATGTCGATCATGTACCACAGCCGTTTCGCCCCAGGGTTGTTGCCAAGTCTCCTCGTGCTCAGCTTGCGATTCATCAACAAGCAAAAAATCATGCAAAAAGTCGTCATCTCCTTCGAGCGATAAGCCAAGCCGAGACGCAGCAATAACTTCTTCTCCACCAAAAAACACATGATAAAAAAGTTCGCCGCGCGTAATAAGAAATGCTATTTTTATGTCACCAGATGGCGATAAAAATTCACGATAAGTGTCGCTGGCAGCATGTGCGCCGAACGTATCGTACTTTATAATGCTATGCTTACTCACTAGCTATATAGTAGCACGATTAAATACCTTAAACCTGCTAAACTATAGATATGGCAAAAAAATCTTTTCCTATCGTAGATGTTACTCTCGATAAAATTATTGGCGGCGGACAAGCACTTGGCCTACTTGAATCTGGCAAAAAAATATTTGTATGGGGCGGGCTACCAGGCGAGACTGTTCGTGTGCAAATTACAAAGCAAAAAAGTTCTTGGTGCGAAGGAATAGTCACCGAACTCATTAGTTCTCCATCGCCAGAGCGAGTAGCACCAAAAGATCCAGAAAGTTATCTATCCACTAGTCCGTGGCAAATAATGACTGCAGCCGCCGAGTCTTTTTATAAATCAGCTCTTATAGAAGAGGCGTTTGAACTTCATGATATTGTGCTACCAAATGCTATAGATGTATACGGCGACAAAACACGTTATGGCTACAGAAATAAGATTGAATTTAGTTTTTGGTACGATACAGACACAAATGCACTCGATTTAGCATTTTATCGGCGTGGCACCCACGGTAAAATTGCTATCGACTCAACTGCACTGGCACACCCTTCAATTACGTTAGCTGCAAAAAAAGTTCTCGCAGCGCTCAACAATATTAAAGCAAGCGGACGAGATTTAAAAACCCTGCTTATTCGCTGCAACCAGCAGGGCGATGTTCGCTGGCAACTGTACGTAAAGAACGAATCGTTTAACCACCAAGCGCTTTTTACCAATCTAAAAACAGACGCACATAAAGGCGAGGTGATATATTCAAATCCTAAATCTCCGGCTAGCGTTATTACTACTCGCCTCACTTCACCTACAAAGCCACTTACAGACACCTTATTAAACGTACCGTTTTCGTATGCGACAGAGGGTTTTTTTCAAATTAATTTGCCAGTCTACTCGCAAACGCTCCAAGACATTAAAAATTGGCTACTGCCAAATAAACCTGTTGTCGATATGTATAGCGGCGTAGGCACCATTGGTCTTACGGTCGCCCACCAACAGCAACTTACTCTCGTTGAAATTAATGAACATGCCGTGCGAGAAATGCGTGAAAATATTATTCGCCTTAATCTTAGCGGTACAGCGACTGCCGTACTGGCTGCCAGCGAAAATGCTCTCGAGCATATTAAAAGCGAAGCTACAATCATCGTCGATCCGCCGCGCGCAGGTCTTCACGACGACGTTATTAAAACCCTACTATTGCAAGCTCCAGCGCGAATTATTTATCTTTCGTGCAATCCGGTAACTCAGGCTCGCGATATAGAGAAATTGGCTGAACGATACGGTATAAAATGGCATCGTGGCTATAATTATTTTCCAGCTACGCCCCACATTGAGCATTTGGTCGTACTTGATTTACATGCGCTGTAACATGCTTATGTTATACTAACGCTATATGAATCGTTCTACTCAAAAAGCGGGTAAGCGTGGCTTTACAATTGTAGAGCTTACTGTGGTGATATTTGTAATTGGCATTTTAGCCACTATGGCAATTGTTGTGAGTTCTAGCGTGCAAAAGCAAAACCGCGACGCTAAGCGCGAAAGTGATGTGCTGCTTATAAAACGTGCTGTCGACAACCACTATAGGCAACATGGTGAACATCCAGCGCCAAATGATGCAACATTTTTTTCGCAATTTAGCTCAAAAAACATGAATGATCCGTTCGACGACACCACTCGCACGTTGTTTCGTATTCCCGAGACCGGTTATTGTTCGCACAGTTATTACGGAACAGGCGAGGCTCGCAATCGCACTTCGTGTAAAAATTATAGTTACATTTCGTATAAAAGCGCCAATGGTACTGGGTCGACCTTATACTCTCATGGCGGTGGGCCGTCTACCGGTTGTCAGTTTCGCGTTAACCGCACCTACCAAATTAGCCAAAATCCTCAAGTATGGTCTTGGTATCTACTCTCTCGTTACGACGAGCAGTCTAACACCATGAAATTTTACGGCGACCCCAATAAAGTTAGTGTTACAAAATACCAAGATTCAACCTCATTCCCAAACCAAGTGTGCAAGCTAGAGGCAATTTAACTTGAGGCCGTGATACGGCGGTAGGCAAATTTAGTAGCTACTCTCCAACCGCTTGAGGCGTCGCTATTCCACTCATAAATTTCACCGGTTTTTACTTCACTAATTTTAACTAGGGCAGGGTTGTACGGAGCAAGAGTTTTGTAAAATCGAATGTCATCGGCAGTATAACTAGATCGTCCCGGAAAAACTTGCCGAAATTTTGTTGCACCAAACTGTTCAAAATAATCTGGTTGATTTTTAGGTGGCAAATATTCATCGGCCTTTAGTCCCATTCGGGCAATCATTTTTTGTACATCGGAACGAACCATGCTAGATTGCGCCGAAATATACACATATAACTGTTTTTTCTTACTTAAAAACACAGTTGCCTCACTGGTGCGACTAGTTTCAATACGATTAGCAATTATTTTTTGCACCTCAAGCGTTTCGCTAAAATGCTGCTCTAACATGTCGGCGAGCGACTCGAGAGTATAGGGTGCGTCGTTCATATGCTACAATTGTACACCTTATAGGCAAGTTTGTTTACTACTTTAAGCCCATTAAACGCGCTATACTAACATATATGAGTTATCAAAGTCGTTACGCAATGCTAAATAGTGCCCAAAAACATGCCGTCGATACTATTGAAGGGCCAGTGCTAGTTATTGCCGGTCCAGGAACCGGCAAGACAGAATTATTAGGAATGCGCGTAGCCTCAATTCTAAAAAAAACCGATTCATTACCTGAAAATATTTTGTGTCTTACTTTTACCGATAGCGGTGCGCAAGCTATGCGTGAACGTTTAAAAAGTATTATCGGTAAAGACGCTTACCGCGTAGCTATCCATACGTTTCACAGTTTTGGAAGTGAAATTATTAATCATAATTCAGAATATTTTTATCAAGGTGCCGATTTTCAGGCGGCTAACGAATTAACCACATACCAAATTTTACGTGATATTTTTTCCGAGTTACCATACTCAAGCCCACTATCAAGTACTAACAATGGTGATTACGTATACCTTAACGAGGCAAAGAACATTATTAGCGAGCTTAAACGAAGTGGCTTGACGAGCGAAGAGCTGCTATTAGTTTTGGCGGCTAACGAGGCGTTTATTGAAACCGTAGAACCAGCACTATCAGAAATATTTAGTGCCCGTATTAGCAAATCGACCGCTGAAAGTTTGCGTGTTTTCGCACAACACAAACCCGCACTTCTTGCGCAATCATCGCCTCTACCAGCAGGGTTATCTTTATTGCAAGAACTGTTTTTTGCAGCCCTAGAGCGAAGTCTTTCCGATTACGATAGTCTTGGAAAAACCACTCCAATAACAGCGTTTAAAAACAAGTGGTTTGAAAAAAATTCGCTTGGTCAAATAGTGTTTAGTGACCGAAAACGTAACTTAAAATTGCGCGAAATGGCTGCTATTTATCGCCTGTACCAAGATAAAAATCTTGAAGAGAGACTGTACGACTTTGACGATATGATTTTACGCGTGGTTCAAGCGCTTACTACTCATGCCGATTTACGTTTTAATTTGCAAGAAAAATACCACTATATAATGGTAGATGAATTTCAGGATACCAACCTTGCTCAAATGCGTATAATTGAAAACCTTACGGATAACGAATTGTACGAAGGGCGACCAAATATAATGGCGGTTGGCGACGACGATCAGGCAATTTATAGTTTTCAGGGTGCTGATATTAACAACATACACAGTTTTACAAATTTGTTTACGCGGCCAGAAATTATTACCTTAACCGACAATTACCGTTCAGTTGAATCTGTTCTCTCTCATGCTCGGCAAGTTATTACGCAAAGTTCTGAGCGTATTGAAACGCTACTTAGCTCGGTAAATAAAACGTTAACCGCTCATCGTCAGCATTCAGCAGCCGAAGTATCACTGCATGAATATCCATCTATACACGAGGAACGACACGCGATAGTTGAGCAGATTAGTCATCAACTGGCAGACCCTAACCACACAGGTGATATTGCCGTTCTGGCACGTCGCCACAAAGAGCTTATTGAGCTGCTGCCATATTTTGCAGCCAATAATATCCCTGTTATTTACGAGCGTCAGGATAACGTACTTGAACAAGAGCCGGTTAGTCAGCTACTTGCCCTAGCTAAGATTCTTCAGGCGGTGCTACACGGTAATGAAAATCTTGCCAGCGAATTAATTGCAAAATTAATTACCCATCCGGCGTGGGGCTACGCACCTGAGCAAATTATTAAATTAAGCATTCATGCCTACAAAGAGCGCAAAAGTTGGCTTGAGGTAATGGGCGAAATGGGTGAATTTACTGCACTGTATTCATGGATTACAGCCATGGCGGTTAAGGCCACCAACGATCCACTAGAGTATATTCTTGATGAACTTATGGGCGCGCCCACGCCAGCTATTTTAGCAACAGCCCAAGCGGCTACAGCCTCCGATAAAACCGATGAGCCATTCGACGAACATAACACTGCGGCGACAGCCACAGAATTTACTTCGCCGTTATATAATTATTTTTTTAGTGATGAGCGCCGAACAGCTGCGAGTGATGACTACATTACACATCTCGATAGTCTTCGCACCATTCGTCAAAAATTACGCGAATATACAAATCGTACCGAAAAGCCAACCCTAGTTGAATTGATAGAATTCATTGAACTCCACGAGGAAATGAAAGCGCCAATTAAACGCTTAGCCCAACACGGTGACACTAATCAGTCTGGCGTGCATTTAATGACGGCACATAAATCAAAAGGCTTAGAGTTTGATACGGTATATATAATAAATGCTACCGATGCTAACTGGGGCGAAAAAGCACAAACAAGACCGCGGCTCATTTCATATCCAGCCAATTTGCCGCTCGAAACCGCTGGCTCGTCTATTAGCGAACGAATTAGACTTTTCTTTGTAGCTATGACGCGGGCCAAGCAGCAACTCAGGTTAAGTTACGGGCTTAGCGATGATGCCGACAAAGCAACCTTACCGGCTAGCTTTTTGGTCGACGTCGAGCTAGAGGCTCAAAATAAATCGGCATTTGCTAGTGATGTGTTGGCGCGTAAAACACGTAGCGAACTTGCATGGTACGCGCCAATCCTTGCCATACCACAGCCAACACTTGAAAGTGTGCTTGTTCCGCGCTTATCGTCGTATGCACTAAGTGCCACCGATTTAAACGCATTCCTCGACGTAACAAATGGAGGACCGCAGGCGTTTTTGGTTGATAAATTGTTGCGCTTTCCGCGCCATAGCGGCCCCCAGGCGGCATACGGAACAGCCATTCACTTTGCCATACAAAAAGCACATGCTCATTTTAGCGCCACTAAAGAATATCGCCCGCTTGAAGACAGCTTGCATGACTTTCAATCGCAGCTAGAAAAAAGCCACCTTCGCGACCATGAGTTGCAAGAATATACACGCCGCGGTATTGCGACTCTAGAAAAGTTTTTACCAGCAAAACAGAGTACATTTTCTACTGGGCAAAAGGTAGAACTAAGTTTCGCTCATCAAAATTGTTTTATTGGCGATGCGCATATTAGCGGCGCACTCGATCTTGTCGATCTCTCACCAACAGACAAGTTAGCGCGTATTACCGACTACAAAACGGGGAAGTCGCTTGCCGACTGGAAAGGTAAATCTATGTATGACAAGGTTAAACTTCATACATATCGTCGTCAACTTGGTTTTTACCAGCTGCTGCTGGCAACCTCTCGAGATTACCGCAACTACCACACCGAGGACTTACGCATTTCATTTGTCGAACCGCTCAATCTGCACGCACCCGAAGCTACTTTTAGCGAACTTTCAACTACATTTAACCGCGATGAACTTGCGCGCTTAGAGCAACTTATTCGCGCAGTGTGGCACTGTATTTGTCGTGCCGATTTTCCAAATACGAGTGAATATGACCCAACTCTCGATGGCATACTAGCATTCGAAGATGCAGTAATAAAGAAGTATATTGACACTTTGTAAACTCACGTTTATAATAATAAATTGTACAGTTCTTGAGGCGGTGCGTTATGGCGAGTGGTCTACACAACTCCCTATATTGCACCATCTCCTGTACGCACTTTGACAGGAATATTGCATAAGAACCCCGAGATGACCAGGTAATCCATTTCCCCGGATAACCAGGCGCCGCTATCTTACTAGCAGGCGAGACCTCGGGTAATCATCAATCGTCCAACGACGTACGATGATGGTCCCCAGAGAGTGACAGACGTGCATTTTGTGTCCCCCCGGGCACGCGCACGGCTGATTGCTTTCGGCGGCGGCACACGCTATTAGTGTCACCGCTTTAGGGGCTAGCGGGTTATAGCTTAATGGTAAAGCCCGCTTCCTTCTGGGGGGAAGAAGCGCGATGCAGGTTCGATTCCTGCTAACCCGACGGTATCTCTTGTGGTTGAATCGCAGCCTCGTAGCGGATAAGCCCGCTATTAGAGCTGTAGAAATCCTCCTTTTAAAAGAGATACAAGTTGTGGGCCTCGTATGCGCCGGCATGTTTGGCTGGTAGCGCGGGGCCCACAGCGTCCCACTTTTAGCTAATTCAACCAGAAGGGAAGTGGTCATCGTGACCGCTGGCAATCAGGGCAACGCTTTCAAGGCGG